>ERZ1027238.140-NODE-140-length-26086-cov-26.252814_pt1 | contig 26086 bp, 20 predicted proteins | sample MGYA00519477_ERZ1027238 | MGnify/ENA primary metagenome ERZ1027238 (study PRJEB26926, sample SAMN06164638) | human gut metagenome | biome: ENVO:00009003; feature: ENVO:2100002; material: ENVO:00002003 | host: Homo sapiens | place: USA | collected 2012 ...
TGTTGGATGTGCTAACTGCTGAAAATCAGTAGTTACGTTCTAACGGTGATTTACTTAGTATCTTTGCAGTATGAAATCAGAAGAGAAATCCATACTGGCTATAAGTGCGCAAGCGCATAGCGAGGCAGCAGACAACAGGTTGCTCCGCAAGAAACTCCAGGCTCGTGACAAACGGGTGGTGGAGCTTGAGGCTATGGTTTCTAACCTGAACAAGCAGCTTTGTGAAAAGGTAGATCAGTTGAATGACATGATGCAAAAACTTGTGGCATTCATGACAGGTAACGGAAAGGTTAATCTTTCAGACTCTCTTCGCGAAGCTGTAGTTGCGGGTGTGCGTGCTGAGTTTGAGGCACGGGAACAAAAACTAAAGGAAACATATGCTAGTGAGTTGGAGAAACTTACTTCTGATTTCAATGCTCGCTTGGCAGCAAAGCAGAATGAGATAAATCAGTTGAAAGGCATAAATGACGGGGATAATCCGACAACCACAATGCCAAGTAATTCAAACTCGGATTCAACAATGTCACCAGAGGCAAAACTGAAGGCCAGCGAACAGCAGAAGGCAAATCTTCAGGTTACAGCCTATGGCCAGCATACCGAGTCTGGTAAATATCATCATGGTAGCCAGCAGACGGAGAATGCCGATGACTTGGATCACAATGGTGAGGATGTCCCAGAGGAAAAGATTGTCACTATCGCTAAGACGTTAAAGGAGCATAAGGATATGAAAGGTGTCAAGAAGCCTAGACGTGAGCAGCCACTTATTGATGCAGCTGTTGGCGGTAATAATGATATTGTCCTCAAACCCACCAACCTTCCAGCCGATGCCGTTGAAATAGGAGAGGATGTATCTGTCCGTCATACTTATGTGAAAGGTTTTATCCGTACTTATATTATCCGTCGCAAGAAATATAAGGATTCCAAGGGTAAATGCTATCATGTAAATCTTCCTAAAGAGTATAAGAACTGCATGGGCAGAACATGGGCAACGGAGTCATTGATAGCTCAGATATTGACGATGCATTTTTATTATCATATGACAATCGGAGATATCGAGGCATGGCTGAAAGGCATGGGCTTGAACTATGCTCATTCGACAGTTATGGGATGGATTGAAATCGGTGCCAATATACTGGAGCCATTGGATGATCCTCTCCATAAAGAAATCATCGCTTCTGGCAACGTTCATGGTGATGAATCTACATTGGGTTGTAAAGACCAGAGATTGCCTGGTAAGGGTGAGACGATAGAGGATGTGGAGGATGAGCTTCACTTCTTCAAGCGTTGGATATTCTGTTACTATGCGCCAATATTGGGTTTGACCCAGTTCGTGTTCCATGAGCGTGGTCGTAGAACCCAGGAGGCAGTCAAAAAGTACTTTGAAGACGTAATGGAGAAAATTTACCTCCATAGTGATGGCGCACCTATCTATAAGTGCTATGATGTTGGAGAGTTAATACAACGAATAGCCTGTTTGGTTCATATGCGAAGACCATTCTTCCAATTGAAGGATTTTTCGGAGGATGCCATGATGATATTGAAGTTGTTTGATACAATCTTCCGTGAGGACAAGCTGATAAAGGCAGGGTTCTCAAATCCTGATGACATTCGGCGAGAGCGAGTACTTCGCATAGCTCCTATGCTTAATGATTTGAAATCATATTTGGATAAATTGGCAAAGAACCTTGAGAAGGAGGAAGAACCCGAACTTCTCAAGGCAGTGAACTATGCCCTTACTGAATATCCTTGTATGTTGCGCTGTTTAGAGGATGGTAGTCTTGATCTCTCGAACAATGTATGTGAGCGCCAGATTAGAAGAATAGCGAAGTATCGCAATAATAGTTATTTTGTTGGCAGTCCGGAATCAGGTGTGCGCTTTGCTCGCCTGATGTCCCACTTTGCCAATATCCGAAAGCACAATTTGGATCCTGTGGAGTATCTTTGTGATGTGTTCCGCAGGATCAAGAAAACGGCAAAGGACAAATTGGTAGACTTACTCGCCCATAGATGGCAGCTGGCAACAGTTACTGCTTGGGCATAAAATCAAATGATTTTTCTTAAATGATAATAAAAAGGCATTCATTTTATGGCTTAACGTACCTAAAGTGACCGCTTACGCATATTAAGGCAAAGGGTGCAGAGGTCATCATCTATGAGTTTACACTCGAAGAGGGTAGCACTTTCTTTGGTTGCAAGGTAGTTTATTATCCGGACACTAGTGAAATGAGATGTATTAATAGATGCACTTTGTTTTTTAGTCAAGAATGACAATCTAAGTAAAAAAACAGTCCAAATTGATAATTTTTCGGTAAATCTGTCGTTATATATGTTTTTTTTTATTATTTTTGCAGGCAAAAAAGATAATTATGATTGAATCCATCGCTATAACCAATTTCTACTGTTTTAATGAGACAACAAAGATTTCATTTGTTGCAGGTAGGGAAAGAAACAGATCATTAGATGATATGTATTCTGGCTATATAGAGCAGAATCGAGTAAATCTATTGAAAATGGTATACCTATATGGTAACAATGGAGCAGGCAAGTCGAAACTACTTAAGGCATTTGAGACGTTACAAGACTTAGTGACAGTAACTCATGAAGATAAAATGGAGCCTTTACCTTATCATGAATTTGCATTAGATCCTTACAGAGAAGAGCATTTACCATCGGAAATAGAGCTGATATATCATTTTGATGGGTATAGATATCGTTACTACATTGAATGGAACGAAAATGCTATTCTGGAAGAGCGATTGACTTTGCTGAAAGTGGTGACAGAAGTTGAGATGTATCATCGATGGTATGACATTGAAAAGAAAGTCTCCAGGGTTGAATACGGGAAAGCGATGGAAATGGATGACGACACCGCGTATTATATTAGAACAGCACTTTTGAGGAATAATTCCGTGATTAGCATTATTACAGGTGCTAATATATATAATAAGGTGTTGCATGATCAGTTTTCTTTTTTTCGCAATGGAATCGAACTGGTGGAATTAAGCGACATTGATTTGGGCGATATGCTACCAGATGGGAAAATGCAAGATGGAAGAGAATTGAAGAAAGTGATATTAGCGCTGCTAAAGTCAATAGGGAGTAATATTGTTAACTTTGAAAAAATACCACTACCTAAAAAAATGCCATCATTTTTTCGAAGTAGGATGAAACACATGGATGAAGAGGAGCGTAGAATGATGATGGACTTTCTAGAGATGGCCCCAGACTATGCGGTAAAGATTTATCATGATGTGGGGTGGAAACGACCTCAGCCATTGGATTTAGAAGTGCAGAGTGAAGGTACTAAAGAAATACTACGGCTTATTCTTTGCATACACGAATCTATATCGGAACATAAAACGGTGTTACTGGATGATTGCATAAATGGTATTCATCCAAAGACCTTGCAGCAACTGATGAAATTCTTTTTAGGTGCATCGAATGATTCCCAGTTGATTATCGCTTCACAAAATTTTAGTAATTTGGATGATCCTTTGATACGTCGTGATTCTTTGAGATTTGTAATTAAGGATAAAACAGGACAATCCTATGTTGAAAAATTGACACTAGGAGACCTTCATAAGAACCAAAACCTGCGATTGCAAGTTGAGAACTCTGATAAATGGGGTGTAAAGCCTACGATTTATGACATGATTTTAGAGGACGCAATACGTGAATACAAAACCGACATGATTCATTCTGAAGATTTCTATTTTAGCGAATTCTTTTAGGTGAAATCCCCAAAAAATACGTGAAACATAGTGGAGACAACTGTTAAATTGAGGTTTTTTCTGTAAAAAACGATTTTTTGTTGATATAAATTTTGTTTTTATGTTAATTTTGTATATCTTTGCACCGAAAAGTTTAAAGATTTAAAAAGTTTAAAGATGAGTAAAATTAAAAGTTTTTCAGTCGGCAATGGAGACATGTTCTACATCCGACACAATACAGACAACTTCACAACAATTGACTGCTGTCTAACAGATGATGTTAAGGATGTTATTCTTGACGAGATAGAATCAGAATCATCAGACAAGACTATCAAGCGCTTCATTTCCACACATCCTGATGATGACCACATTAAGGGAATTGTGGATTATGACGACAAATTCGGTATCGTGAATTTCTATCGTGTCGACAATGAGACCACCAAAAAGGGAACAGAATCGGATGATTTCAAGAGATACAAGAAACTGCGAGATGACAACAAGAAGAGTTTTAGTCTCCATAAAGGTTGCAAGCGCAAGTGGATGAACGTATCGGGAGATGGTAGAGACCACGCGGGTTTACATTGTCTTTGGCCTATCACTGATGATGACATGTACCAAGAGGCTTTAGAGACGGCTGCAGATGGTGGAAGCCCAAACAACATTTCACCGGCTATCAAGTATCTTGCAGGCAAATTTTCGTTTCTGTGGATGGGTGACATGGAAACGGATATGCAGGAAGAGTTTGATAAGAAAGTAACAAACACACATATGACCATAGTATTTGCACCCCACCACGGCAGAAAGAGTGGTCATATACCGTCGTCATTGATGGATAAGTTAACACCAAAGTTGGTGATTGTTGGCGAAGCACCCAGTGACGAACTGGATTACTATAGCGACTATGACACCATTACGCAGAATACAGCAGGCGATATTTTGTTTGAGACGAATGGTGACTATCTGGATGTTTTTGTCTCAGAGTCGGGATATAAGAAGACTGATGGTATGGTGCAAAATACCAATCACGGGAAACATGATGGAATGAAGTATCTAGGTAGTGTCAAAGAAGATTAGGTTATGACGAACGATGGTAAAAGAATTGGCTTGGCCCTTTCGGGCGGCGGTTATAGGGCTGCAGCGTACCATATTGGTGCGTTGCGTGCCCTGCATAAACTATGTGTTTTAAACAAAGTGGATGTTATATCGTCTGTTTCTGGTGGTTCTATCATTGCTGCCTATTATTCACTATATGATGGTGATTACAAGAGTTTTGAGGAGACGTTTAGTAAAAAGATACGCAAAGGAGTGTTGGGCCTAGCTTTGATTAATTTGGCGGTTGTCTTAACTCTTGTGGTTTTGACTTTTTATGTTTGGGGAAGCTGGGGGTGGTTATTCCTGCTTGTGTTGTGGTTTGTATGGTATAAGGTCTTACCTGTAAGCTACCTGATAGCTATGCAATATGACTGGTTGTTTTTCCATGGAAAGAAACTCAAGGATTTGAAGGCATACCCCATTGTAACCATCAATGCAACGGATTACCCGACGATGTCACAGTTTACGTTTTCACGTGAGAGGATGTATAACTATTATTATGGGGTTGACGCGTTTTACCATGAGCACTTTCCTGTGTCGAAGGCTGTTATGGCATCATCGTGTGTGCCGTTTGCTTTCTGTCCGATACGAATACCTCAAACTTTTAGGACAAGCGTCATGAAAGGAAAGAAACTACCCATGTTGCTGGATGGCGGGTTGTATGATAACCAGGGAACCCATGTGCTAACGGACAAGATGAGTCCATACAAATGCTCGTACATCATAGTTAGCGATGCCGGAAATGGTAAGGTGTCTGACAAGTGGGTATTTAACCCACTGATTACTTTGAAGAGGACTTCTGAAGTATTCATGCAACGTATTAAGAAGATACAGGTACAGCAGAACCTATTTATGAAAGCACATCCAGATAAGAGGTTTGCCTATGCACTATTGGAATGGGACGTTAATGAAAGAATGCTGAAAGGTTTTGTGGAAAACCTTAAGCATGATAACATTTACCCAGAGGTTGTGGTAGCGCACCATATAACATCTGAAGAAATAACTCAACTGAAGAATAGTGATACGTCAGCTGTGGCAGGAGAAAGAATCATAGCAAAACTAAAAAGAAACATACTGTGGGATGACTTTAAGAGTTTGAAACCCTCTGAAGAAGAACACAAAAAAGCCTATGCTATAGGTACATGGCTATTTGGACTCAGTAAAGAGAGTGTAGAACTGCTGTCTAAAGAGGCAGAATGGAAGGTCATGATGCAAGTGAGATTGTATTTACCAATGTTGCTAAGTTAAGATATGGAAATAGTAGTATTTGACGTGGGCAACGCGTCTTGCAATTATATTTGCTCGCCCAATAAGTACGCGATGATGATAGACTGTGGTTCTTCAAACGAAAAACAAAATCCTGTAGATTTTATAAACGATTGTAGAAATGGCACGGGTGATTTGTTTAAGGCGAAACCTTATGTGACTTCTACGGGGAAGTCCTATCCATTAGCACTGCTTCATATTACTCATCCTGATAGTGACCATGTAAGGAATGCAGAGCGGATTTGTAAAGAATTGGAACCTTATCTATTATGCCATACTTATACAGAAGAGTTTGATGATGCCAACACCATTGATGACACTTATAAGAAAAAATTAGATAAGGTGTATCGCGGTGATAATTCTGAAACTATTGATTGGGGCTTTGACGTTGACACTACCTTCTCTATACCGATTGAAACGGTTAAGAGCGAACTTACCCTTAAGGGCAAAGTTAGAAATAATAGCAGTATAATACGTTACATTAAATATGAAGGTGTGAGATTTCTGTTTGCTGGTGATTTGGAGACTGCGGGATGGGAATGGCTTTCTAAGAATAATAAAAATTTTCGTGACTTAATGAGACAAGGGATTGATGTGCTTATAGCTCCCCACCATGGCCATGATTCTGGATTTCCTAAAGCTCTTTTTAACCTAACGGGTAAGGTGAAAGTAATCATTTTGTCAAAGGATACTGAGGCATCAAAAGAAGGTTCTGATGTGTATTCTGGTTATTCCAATTACGCAAATGGTGTGGTATACTATAATGCAAGCGATGAATGCACCTACTTTGGTAAAGTATTGACCACTCGAAGTAATGGGAATATTTATGTTGTTATAGATTCTATCGGTCTGTATTTCGCCGCTGATAAAGCATCAGCAAATCACAAAAGGTTACAAGAGTCATGATACCGAAATGAAGGCTCCGAGTAGGAGTGGTTACATCCCCCTCCTTCTGGGGAGGGCACTGAAAAAGGTGCCTCCTGAGGAAGAGGGGCTTGGGGAGAAAGTGGAGCTCTCCTTGCAGGAGAGGTAGAAAAAACTTCTTTAACGGTAAGGAAGGACGGGTAGGTTTTCGAACAGCAGATATGATAACACCGGTAGGCGAAGCATCAATAATAATAGTTTTAAAGCTACTTTTTCTGTTGATATGGAGCCTACCTTTAAAAAACAAGATAAATGAAGGAAAACAAAAACTATCCTGGTTATGTCAGGAAAGTCTTCTCCTATTTTGATGGATGCAAACAAGGAGGAGGATTATTCTTGTTCAGGACTCTCAATGCTGAACGTGCTAAATATACGGCTCAGGATTATAATCAGATGCTGTTTACCATTTATAATTTGGTAGATCAAGGCTATTTGAAGTATAAGGAAGGGGATTTTATAGTCCTCACACAAGATGGTTATGACTATATGCAAGGTGGAGAGATGCCATACAACAAAGTCAATTTCAACCATTTGGTAAAGCCGAGTGCTGATAGACCGACCAGATTTGAGCAGTTATGGCAAGTGATTGGCAGGAAAGATACGGCATTATTTTATGTATCAGGCCCCTGCTTCTATAATACCATCAAACCATATCTCAAGAATCTGCATGGCAGTTATTCTGATTATATGGAAGAACTGAAAGCCAAGGAGCTTTCTACGTCAAGGATCAAATGGTATCGTAGTCTCTATACGCAGTTAAGTGATAAAGAATCAGAATTGTTCTTAAGAGATTTGTCGTTAGCAGTAGAAGAAATGTATAATGATGCTGATAGTTCCCAGACCAATGAGGAATCTGATGATGAAGAAATGGCATTGGCTTTAGGAGATGGTACATTAGCTTCGGCAACAACTTCTGATACAGCAAAGGTTATTCCAAAGAAAAAGGTCTTTATATCTTATAGTTGGGATGATGATGAACATAAAACATGGGTTCACAAGTTGGCTGAGGATTTATCGGCAACCTTTGAGGTTAAGATAGATGTTAAGCAACCTTTAGGAACTGAACTTAATCAGTTTATGGAGTCGTTGATTGATGACACAGATAAGGTATTAATCATTGTAACGCCAGAATATAAGAGAAGAGCCGATGGACGTATCAAAGGTGTAGGGTATGAAACGACTTTAATAACCAATGATTTGATTTCTGATCAGAATAGAATCAAGTTTATACCGATTATTAGAAAAGGTAGTAAGGAAGAATCTTATCCCCATTACTTAGGTAATCGCAAAGGATTGGATATGAGAGATGACTCAAAATATAAGGAGGCATTGAATGAATTAGTAGATAATTTGGAGAAATATTAATTTAGCAACATAAGTACAATACAATGAATTGCTGAAAGCCTACACAAAGGAGGCTTTTACAAGTATGATAAAGGCAAGATATCCGGCAAAGGTTCCCTGAGCCTTATGCCAGTATGTATTGTCAGCAGTTTGATAATTTCAAGAATGTTGCAGATTTCTTTGAATTTGCAGCAAAGTTAATGAGAAGATAATAACATGTTTAACTTGTCTTTGCTTTCCTCTGATTCATATAAAATAAGTCTTAAGATTAGGCATTAAAAGCATCGTATCAAGGCGGTCCCATCCCGCACAACCATGGCGAAGACCTTTGATGGTCCGCCAACCTTATAGCGTAGCGGTTCCGAGCACCGAGTAGGGCGGTTACATCCTTCCTCCTGAGGTTTCTGTCCCCTACAAGGGGAACCGAAGGGGTCGTAAAGACTATTGAGGAAGGCTTGGTTAGAGGTGGAGCTCTCCTTGCAGGAGAGACGGAGAGGTAGAAAAATCAGCACAAATGGAAAAGCGAATGCGTGATGACTATCGCCGAGAACCGGTAAGGAAGCAGAATCATTTTGTGTATTGTGATGTTTAGCCCTAAGCCAAGTATAGGTTAATAAATGCATTTTTTCTCTTAATTCCTTGGTGATTACGAAAGAAAGTCGTAAATTTGCAGACAAAGATTAAAATAAAGGAGAATGTATTATGTTGATAAGTAATGTATCACAAGATAGAACCATTCCTTATTGGGATGAAATCAGAAATTTAAGCATTGAGGATAAATATTCCTTGATAGCTAAAATTGAGTCTTCTTTGGGCGATGTTGATATAAGTGAGTCGACTAATTCGATTCATGGGATACCACGTGAGGTGATGATTGCGGCTGCAGAATATGCTCTGAAGGAAAATAGAGCAGGTCGCTGCATTCCAAATTCGCAAGTTGAGTCTTTTATCAAAGCAAAAAGAGGATGGAAGTAGTTTGGTCTGACTTGGCTTTGACGCAGTTAGATGAAGTCATGGACTATGTGGAAGAACATTTTGGCTTATTAACCTCTCAAAAAGTTCTCCATAATATCTTGGAAAAGACAGATGAACTGGCTCAATATTCCACACATGGCATATATGATGCTCGCTACACTTCGTGGGTATCTGGTCAGGATATGGTTATACGCCACTTGTTGTTAGCTCCAAACCGTGTCTATTATTTGATAGATGACGAGCAAATTGTAATTATGGGGATAGTTCATGTCAAGCGGTCTCCGCAAGCCGTAACTTCCATGATCAAACGCTTCCTAGAAGAATATGACAAATAGGTAAGTCTTCAGAAAATTGATGCTGTCAGCAACTGTTCGGAAATTCCGAACAGTTAGTAAAGAAGGCAATCGTATGATTACACGTAATATGGATTACTCCGCCATAACCCTGATGGGTACCTCCCCAGAAGTAATCCTCTCAAAAGTAGAATAAAACAATATTCCTCATTCGAGCGACGACAAGTGCAGAGCGATACTGCAATGAGGAGCAAAAATAACTTTTTTCAAAAACTGATAGGTGTAACTACTTGTAATATAGTGGTGACATTGTATTGGTGATATATAAAAAGTTGACTATGGTTAGTGTTTTGCGTACAAATTATTTGCGTACAGTACCAAAGTTGATTTTGTTCTTAACATCATATTCACCTTTGTTTGTATGTATAATAGTTAGACAGCTATATTATAACCGTTCCTATTTACATTTTGCAGGTTTTGATAAGGCGGGTATCTTGTGCTTGCTACATAAATTCGGCTTGTCTATACTCTTGGGGCTCTTACTTGTTTTAGTGACATTAGGAACAATACTCTTTTTAAAGATACTTCGTTCTAGTTCCAAAAATGGCAATAATGTTACGGTTAAGAGTATTTCAAATAAAAATGCAGAGTCTATAGGTTATATAGCAACTTATATCATACCATTTCTCTTTCAGAGTTTTGACGAGCTAGGCGACATAATACCATTATTGATACTCTTGATTATTATTTATAGGATATATGTCACTTCAAGTCTGCTTTTAGTAAATCCTGTCTTAAATTGCAAATACTCTTTGTTTGAAATGGAATACGAAGAACAGGGACAACGAAAGCAAGGTCTCATGATTTCTCCATTTAGAGATATCTATGAAAGTGATAATATAAAGATATACAATATTGGGTATAAATTGTTTTATGTTAATAAAATAAACAAGAAATGAATTTAGAGGAATTGTTGAATTTAATATCTTCGACCAGCGTTGATGATACGAAGTTGTTTTTTATAACAAGAGCACTTAAGCCTAACATGAAGCGTAAGGCAAGAGCGCATGAAAAATATCTTTATCATGTTTTCCAAGTTGATAACGATGAGGATTTAAGAGAATATATTTATGAGACATCAATAAGTCAACTGAAATCTATAGTTGACAAAAACTATGAGATGGTTGACTATGATGTTTTGAATGATGATACAGAAAATCTATTTTCATATCCGATACAGAATAAGGTGTTTTCTTTTCAAGATGTTGTTACCAACCAATTGCAAAGAGATGTTCCAAAGATAAGAAGTATTCGTGATTTGGAAAATGATGAAGTAAAATTATGGGCCTATTGTGTCGGTTTCGAAGATGTACAAACTGGCGAATGGGTTTATACATTTCGTAAGATGCAAGCCAGTTCTGTAGCCATCGATACCCGAGAGGCTAATCTTAAAGCAAAATTCTTAGCTTGGTTTAATCCAGAAAGCTTAATGCTTCAACAGTTAAAGGGTGATGCATTAACTCTGGACAAACAGATAGACTGCGTATTCTATAAAGACATATTCTATGTGATTAAGAAATTTAACTTTGAGCAGATGATGGGATTGCAGGAGGAATATGCAGAAAAGGCTAAGATTATAGCAGAAGAAATGGAGGGAACAAACACTTTTTCTGGCATAGAAAAGTTAAAAGCTGTCATTGAAACCAAACCTTCTGTACATAAAAAACTTGTAAAAATAGGAATGCTTGGCACCTATAAAAATGTGACAGCAAAAGATATTCGTCAAATGAAACGAGTTTGCAAACAGCATGGTGATACTTTAAAGATTATTGATGATAAAATCTGTATGGAAGAAGAAGCTGATGTTGATGTTGTGTTGAAGATGTTTGGCGATTATTACAAGCAAGGTGAAGTTTCAGGAAAGTCGTATGGTACTTTTTCTGGTAAGGAATTGAAAAAATAGATGAGGTGAAGGAGTGATTAGCAATACTTCATTCTAAAAGATAATGCAATCGAGCGCAATGAAAGCTGCTTTCAAATTGCCGAGTGCAGCTTATCTTCTGCAAAACGATAATAAAATAACTTTTTTCAAAAACAGATACGTGTAACTACTTGTAAAATAGTGGGGACGCTGTATTGGTGATATACAATAATCGGGCAATTTGTTTCATGTAACTGATAAAAATAAATATTATGGATAAATATGAATTGACAACTTTATGGCAAAATACATTGGGCTTGAAAAATCAAACTAATGGTTATCAAGAACAAGTAGATTTTTTGCGACAAGCATATTATTCATTAAGGCAAAAGGCACAGCTTTTTGCTTCAGAAATAAATCGAAGCTTACCCTCATTTACAATTCATGATATATCACATGCTGATGCTTTGTGGGGGATTGCCTCAATGATACTTTCCTCTAATGAAAATCTAAATCCAGCGGAAGGGTTTGTTTTGGGTGCTGCTTTCTTGATTCATGACTTGGGAATGGGAATCGTTGCTTATCAAGAGGGCATCGAAGAGTTGAAGAAAACAGCATTGTGGCAGGATACCTATAAAGCATTGGAACGCAAGACTCTAGGATCTTTAGAGAAAAAAGATTTAGAGCGATGGGCTTTAGAGTCAACCCTAAGAGATTTGCATGCGCAAAAAGCAGAGACGTTACCACTGGCTTCTTGGAAAGATAATTTGGGCAACCAGATGTTTTTATTGGAGGATTCCGATTTGAGAAACTCTTATGGAGACATCATTGGAAAAATAGCGGCAAGTCATGGAACTACGATTGATAGAATGATGCACCTATTAGGTACGGATTTGATAGGTGCTCCAGGATTTTTACCTTCACATTGGACGATAGACCCGATAAAATTAGGTTGTTTGATGCGTGCTGTTGATGCAATTGATGTAGATGACAGCAGAGCACCAAGTCTCCTCTTTACTTTAAGAAAACCAAGTGGAATTTCAAAAGAACATTGGACATTCCAAAATAAGTTGAATCAGCCTACAGTAAAAGGAAGTAGAATACTATTTACTTCAAAATCTCCTTTTGGTATAGAGGAAAGTGACAGTTGGTGGCTTTGCTTTGATACATTGCGCATGATAGATAGCGAACTGAAAAGTGTTGATTCTTTCTTGTCTGACTTAGGAAGAACCACATTTGGTGTCAATGGTGTTGCTTACATAGATACCCCATCTCGTCTTACAGAGTCTGTAAAGGTCGTTGGTTGGAAGCCAGTAGATACCACGATTAATGTTTCAAATGTTCCCAAGCTAGTGGCTACGTTGGGAGGCAAGGAGTTATATGGTAAAAATTATAAAGTTCCGCTGAGAGAATTAATACAAAATGCCTCAGATGCAATACGGGCAAGAAGAATATTGGATGATGATGATTCTTTTGATGGAAAAATCCGAGTTAAGTTTGGAGAAGATGCTAATGGCACGTATATCGAAATTTCGGATAATGGAGTAGGCATGTCTTCTTTGGTTATGACTCAATCTTTGTTGGATTTTGGTCAATCTTTTTGGGGAACAAATCTTATGCATAAGGAGTTTCCTCTGTTGGAAGCAAAAGGTTACAGTTCAACAGGAAAGTATGGAATAGGCTTCTTCTCTGTATTTATGCTTGGTTCTAAAGTGCAGGTTATATCACGTAAATACTTGTTGGGTAGGGAGCAGACACATGTGTTGGATTTTATGCATGGACTCGACTCCAGGCCAATCCTACGTTGTGCAAATCCTGATGAATATATAAAGGATGGTGGCACTATAGTTCGTGTTTGGATAGAAAAAGGTATAAAGAAAAGTCTTCTTTATGATCGTTTTTTGGAAAAGCAGATTCCTCTTTCTGAAATATTGGAACGATTGTGTCCAAGCCTTGATTGTAATCTTTATGTTGAGTCTGAAACAACGCCAGTCATATCACGCAATGATTGGATAACTATGGACTCTAAGGAGTTACTGTTAAGAATACATGGAAAGTCTAGATGTGCGGTAGCCAATGATCAACAATCAAAATTGTTAGAGTTATTGGCGAAAAACATGAGGACAGTTACGGATTCAAAAGGCCATATTGTAGCAAGAGCTTCTTTATATTTAGATAAGGATTACCATTTTCATGGGCATTTAGATTTATGTGATGGTATGATTACGATAGGAGGTCTAAATGCTGGTGTTATTCGTGGTATCGTTGGAATCGTTAAGGGATATAGTATTAATGCATCTCGAAATTATGGTATGCCGATAGTTTCTTATTCAGAAATATCCAAATGGGCAACAGAACAGTCTCAAGTGTTGGCTGATTCGTGGTTGGATGGTAATATACAAATGCATTGTGCAACAATAGTCCAACAGTTAGGGGGATGTACCGGTGACTTGAAATGTTTTGAATACCGAGGTGGCTATATCTCTTGTAATGAACTGGTTTCTTATATCAAAAATGAAAACATAGATGAATGTATCTTATTATCAGATGCAGCTGTATCTGTAGAGTTTAGGCGTAGAAACGACAATCGTGTGTTTATAGCAAATCCAAATGTGTTTTGGGGAGAAGCTGGTATTGTTTCAATATTATGCAATGTATTGGATTTTGAATATTCCTTGAGGTGGCCAAATAGGGAAAGAGCATTAGAGGCATCGATGTCAAATTTGTTTATTGCAAAATTAGCGGAAGCATGGGATACTGATGTTGATACTGTAAAAGCAAATGCAAAAATCTCTACAGACGATGTGAAATATAATGCGGTTATTGGTACCTTTGGTGATCAAGATGCCAATTATGATTTTGCTGATATTTTTAAAAGACCAAATTAAGTTAAACAGAGTATAGCATTATGTCCTCTCAATCAGATAACAACAAGCGAAAAACGGAGAATACGTTACTTCTTTACTTCCGAATGCTCTTTATGATGGTTGTGTCGCTATACACGAGCCGAGTCATACTGAATGTGTTGGGAGTGGAAGACTTTGGAATATTATAACTAGGAAAAACACAATATCATGATGAAAAATTTCAAAGATATAAAAATAGCAGTAGCCGGTACCGGCTACGTCGGTCTGAGCATAGCAACCCTGTTATCTCAGCATCATCATGTAACAGCAGTAGATATAATCCCAAAGAAGGTGTAGAAACTCAACAATAAGATTTCTCCTATCTAGGACCATTACATAGAAAAGTATATGGTAGAGTAGCCAACATCGTGGTGACACCATCCGATGCCCTGGTCATCAATACCTCGGAGTATCAGCGAGTGCTCAGCAAAGCATTGAGCTATACTTCCGATAAGAACGCCATCGTTACCATCGGTATTAAGCCAAGCCGCCCAGAAACAGGCTATGACTATATCGCCGCAGCGTAGGCAAGGACATCCGATAGTATGAATGCAACAACTGCGTAGTTCATGCTGCCGATGAAAGTAAGGTGGTAATTCAAGGCTTGGATGGCTATATCGTAGCTGAGAAGAAAGGACAACTGTTAGTTTGCTCTTTGAAAGAGAAGCAGAGGATTAAGAAGTTTGGAATATAGTGTAAATTGTTATTTATGAATAAAATATATTTTGATGAAGCTGGTTATACTGGCTCAGACTTAACGAATGTGCCTCAACCATATTTTGCATTGGCCTCGGTTCGTTTTACGGAAGAAGAACTTGCTACTATACGAAATGATATAGGCTTGGATGCCTATGAAACGGAAATGCATTTTAAAAAGATGCATACTAATTGGGAAGGAAGGAACTTGCTGGATAAGTTGTTTTCTCATCCTCTTCTAGATAAAAAACATATAAAAACAGGTATTGCTCTAAAGAGATTCTGTATATATGCTCAAATTGTTGATACAATTATTGAGACATTCTTTTATAGTAGAGGTATAGATTTATATGAAAATCAAAATAACAATAAATTAGCAAATTTCCTTTATGCTTTTTCTATTCTCCATAAAAATCAAGAGTTAGTATCCAATTTTGAGAAAGCTTTTGTGGAAATGTTACGTAAACACAGCCAAGATGCAGTTGTGAAGTTTTATCAATCTGTAGATTTATTGATAAATGATTCGGCAACGACCGATAGCTTTAAAGAATTGTTATCTGTGATTCCTTCAACAATCGAAACGGTTCAAGATGCGTTGGTAAAAAATAATCCATTTTATTTGGATAATACGTTGCCCTTATTTGTGGCATTGGTTGAAAAATGGTATACTGACACAAAAGCTAAAGATGATATAATATTTGATAATTCTAAACCTATAGCTTTTCAAAAAGACTTGATTGAAAAGTTAAGAGACATGCCTGTTGATGAAACAGAAGTGGGTTATGGTGATAGAAAACATGTGTTTCCTTTACCTATCGGTAATATTCAGTTAGCAAGTTCTACTGATTATTTGGGGATACAAATTGCTGATACTGTAGCGAGTGCAATTGTTTTTATATTGACAAATAAGAATGATAAACTTCAAAAATATCAGCAACAGTTAAAAGGTTTTGATGTCTTCCGAGAAACTGATGTACCATTAACTCCCTCGACAAAAGAATATTTATTTAAAAATATAGATACATCATCAGATGTTAACCCTTTGGATTTTATTTGTGAACACTTACAATAGTAGAGTAAATGTCAAATCCAACATCTGATAATAACAAGAGAATAGCAAAGAATACTTTGCTTCTGTATTTCCAAATGCTGTTCTTTGTAGTTGTGTATGGTAGTTTATGAGACGATGTATATAGCAAGGATGTTGAAATATCAGAGAATATTATGAGCGAGGAATAATACAATGAATTGCTGAAAGCCTATACCAAGGAAGCTTTGGCAAGCATGATAAAGGCTGATATACGCAATAGGTTTCCTGAACCTTATGCAAGTATTTATTGCCAACAATTTGAAAATTTCAAAAATGTTGCAGATTTCTTGGAATTTGCAGCAAAGTTAATGAGGAGATAACATTTATGAAAGGAATAGTATTAGCTGGTGGTAGCGGTACACGTTTGTACCCAATCACCAAGGGTATCAGCAAGCTGCTGATACCAATCTTTGATAAACTATCACGAGAGTGGCAATGCCAAGGAAAGCTTTCCTAATCGTATCGTAAGCGTCAACATAACTACGTAACAATAATCAATATGCAACCTATAATCAAAAAACAACGAAACTCCAACTTGGAGTTATACCGCATTATCGTGATGCTCCTCATCGTAGCCCATCATAGCGTCTTTCATTCAGGCGTGATGGAGGAGATGGCACAGAATCCGCTTTGTGCCAAGAGCCTCTTCTTTTACGTCTTAGGAATGTGGGGGTGAACTGGCATCGACTGTTTCGTGTTGATAACAGGCTATTTTATGTGCAAGTCACATATCACCATCCAAAAGTACTTGAAGCTTCTGTTGGAAGTCATCTTTTACAATGTCGTGGTATATAGCGTGTTCGTTGCCATTGGCAAGCAACCATTCTCAGTCCAAGAACTGTTTTGGGCTATATTTCCTTTCAGAGAGATAACGGGCATATTTGTGCCATGTTTCCTGCTTTTCTATCTCTTCATACCATATCTTTCAATTTTGGTATCACATATAGATAAGAAACTTCATGTAAGGTTGGTGATGTTGTGCCTGTGCATTTATACGATGACCGTCACTTTGCCACAGTTCCAAGTGGCGATGAACCACGTCTCATGGTATTGTGTGCTTTTCCTCATCGCCTCATATATCAGAAACTATGGATTGTTGCCAAGTGTCAGCACGCAAAAATGGGGGGGCATCACTTTGTTGTGCATGGTACTTTCAATAGTCAGTGTCGTTTGTGTCGTCTATTTTGATATGAGATTGGGAAAAGACACACCACCTTATAAATATGTCAGTCCAAGTGGAATCTGTGCAGTGTTGACCTCCGTGTCATCATTTATGTATTTCAAGGACTTGAAGATAAAGAATAGCCGATTCATCAATATGATTGCAGCAAGTACCTTTGGCGTTTTGCTGATACATGATAACAGTGCTGTTATGCGTCTGTGGCTTTGGCAAGAGATTTTCCATATAAAATCTATTTATACGCTAGATTTGGCAACAGCCGTATTTATGATGATATTGACCATTCTTGCTGTATTCATTATTTGCATCCTCTTTGATATGTTGCGCAAAAATACCATTGAGAAGTGGATACTCAATCAAATCAATAAGAAATTATGAAAATCAATATAGTGATTCCTTGCTACAATGAGCAAGAAGTTTTGACAAAGACTATAGAGGTTCTGGGCAAGTTGTCAGGACGAATCAAGCAAGAAACAGCGGTGGATACCCAACTTTTGCTTGTCGATGATGGCAGCAACGACAAGACTTGGTCGATGATCAAGGAGGCGGCTAAAACACATTCCTTAGTCAGCGGCATTAAACTTTCTCATAACCGAGGACATCAGAATGCACTCTGGGCTGGCATGGAGGCTTCCATCGACCATTACGATGCGATGGTAAGCATAGATGCTGACTTGCAGGATGATGAGAATGTCATCGTAGATATGGTTCGCCAGTTGCAGGAGGGCAAGGACATCGTTTATGGCGTCAGAAAGGAGCGTAAGACAGATACTTTCTTCAAGCGATTTACGGCACAGTCGTTCTATAAGATTCTGCAGATAGCAGACAAGGAGGTTCTTTACAACCATGCCGACTTCCGCTTGATGAGCAATCGGGCTTTGAAAGCTTTGATGCAATATCCAGAGCGTAACCTCTTTCTCCGTGCTATAGTGCGTGAGCTGGGATTCAAGGAAGGTTATGTCTATTATGACCGCAAGGCGCGTGAGGCAGGAGAGTCCAAGTATCCTTTGAAGAAAATGTTGGCTTTCAGTATTGATGGCATCACATCATTTTCTGTGGCTCCTTTGAAATTCATTACATTCATAGGCTTGGCGATGACACTTGTTGCCATCGTTATGATAGTCTTTGCCTTAGTGGAGCATTTCAATGGTGCAACGATCCAAGGTTGGACTTCGATTTTGGTGTCCATGTGGTTTATTGGTGGAATCATTACCACAGGGGTTGGCATTACAGGATTGTATATAGGGAAAATATATACGGAGGTAAAACGTCGCCCTAGATATTTTATCGAGGAAAGAGTATAAGCGAAAGCAAATTGAAATTGTAAGATATGAAAAGGTATATTATCTTAATCATTATAACAGTTATCGTAGGAGCATTGCCTTTGTTTATCCAATATGGAGATTATGTATTGATGGATGATTATTTCCGTCAAGAAATCCCATTCATTATGGAGACGAAGAAAATGCTTTCTTCAGGCATTCCTTTTTGGAGCTGGAATACATTCTTTGGAGATAACTTCATTGGAGGATACGGTTTTTATACATTGACATCTCCATTTGTTTGGTTAAATTGTTTTTTTCCAAATAGTTGGTTGTTGAAGACCCTATTTTTAACATTGATACTCAAATACATCTGTGCATTTCTTTCTGCTAGGTTGTACTTGCGAAAGATGGCTGTTACTGATGGGTCTTCTAGTATTGGAGGCTTGCTTTATGCATTCTCTTCATACGCTATTAGTAATAGTTTTTACTTTCACTTTTTCGAACCCATGATAGTTTTTCCATTGCTGTTGTTGGCGATTGAGAAATTCTTAAACAAGGAGGCATATTGCAAGATTAGCTTAATCTTGACTTCTTTTCTAGTTGTTTTCATCAACTATTATTTTGCTGTATGCAGCTTTATAGCGGCAGCTATGTATGTCTTCTGTAGGGTTATATTCTCTGGCAATTTGAGACACTACTTGCATCGTGTTCCATTGGGGGTACTACTGATAGTAGTAGGAATCCTACTTGATAGTGCGTTATTGATGCCTACGGCAATGCATTTAGCTGGGGGGGGCAAGAGCAAGTCAGGGTATCCTGACAGGTTTGGATTTTACAGCTGTTCCTTTCTTTGTTGAGAGATTGAGGACGTTATTTATGCCACAAGTGATAGAGGAAAAGACAACCTTGTACCAAGGTACGGGATTCAACAGTTGTTCTGTTACCCTGCCTGTTGTTGGCATCTTTTTGGTGATTCTGTATTGTTGGGAAAATAAAAAGAGTTGGATAACTGCATTGGTTCTTGTTTCGTTAATTGCTTTTTTGACGCCTTTGAATACAGTGTTTTCTTTGTTCACCAATCCAAACTACACTCGCTGGGCATACGCTTTGGTGTTATTCTTGACATTAGCGTCAGTTAAGTGGATGGATGCACATTGTGAAGAGAAGCATATATCATATAATTTTTTTGTGGGGTATTGCATCGTGGCTTTGGCAATCTTTGCCTTTTCTGTATTGCGAGGTGATGGACTTTACACAAAGGTGAACCAATGGCAATTTGCTTTTTATCTTACTGTGCTGATAGTATCATTGGCTTATTTAGCAGTTTATATAATTAGTAGAAAGTCCAATAAATCCTTGCTGTATGGTATTTGCGTTTGTGTCTGTTTACAAATGATATGTTTCCATATTTTGCGCTCAGATGTTGGATTCTCCTTGGTTGATGGTAAAGATAGAGCAGGCTTAGTACGTCCTTATCTGTTGGATAACAAACTTTCTAGAATAAGCGATGATGTGCCCATGCTTTATCGTACGGCATTCGAGGGGCGTTATCCGAATCTAGGTCTGTTGTTAAATCGACCTAGTGTATCTACATTTCATTCTGTTCTGAATAAAAAACTCTATAAGTTTACGACTGTTGCCGACAGCAATCGAGTGGAATTCTACAACACTTTTACGCCAAAGGATTACAGGCGAAGCTTCTATGCTTTGATGTCAGTAAAAGAGAAAATTAAATACAACCAACGAGGCTATGAGGTGGAGGCAAACAAAGACTACATTCCGATGGGATTCACTTACGATACTTATTTGACAGAAAATGTTGTTGACTCTTTGCTGAATGCTCAAGGTAAGTTTGATGTTCCGTATGTTATGCTATCCCATTTGGTTGTTCCAAAAGAAGAGGAGACCATTTTTGCCAAGTATTTGGAAAAAAGCAATGCTAAGGTTTTGACTAACAATGTAGATAGTGTAGTAAAGGAACGAAGAATGGCAGCTTCTGTAAGTTTTAGAGGTGATACAAAGGGTTTCGTGTCTGAGATATTTTTGCCAGAGGACAATTTTGTATTCTATAGTGTTCCTGCCGACAACGGATTTACAGCTTATGTAGATGGAAAACAAACGTTATTACATCAAGTGAACTTGGGACTATCGTCCGTGTTTGTTCCCAAGGGTAAGCATGAGGTGCAATTTAAGTTTATGCCAGCAGGCATGAAAGAAGGAATGATGGCTAGTGTGGCAATGCTAGTGATATTGCTGCTTGTAGGCTGGAATGAAAAAATAAAGTTGAGAAAAAAAATTGATTGATATACAATGAAAAAAGTATTAATATTTGCAGGCGGTACAGGTAGTATTGCCTTACAAACTGGGTTGCATCAACTTTATGGCAACTCTTTGCAAGTAGATGTGGTAATATCTGCTTATGACAATGGAAAGTCAACGGGTGAATGTCGCAAAATCTTTGGAGGAAAGATTCTGGGACCGTCGGACTTGCGCAAGAATCAATTGACACAGTTCAAGTTATACAATGGATTGAGTAATCACCAAGATACAACCACGAATGATAAGAAATTATTGCTTGACTTATTTGAGGAACGATTTAGTAAACCCAAATGGCAGGAGTCTTATGAATATGCTGTTGCGCGTACAAAAAATGCGTTTGCTTCCATACGCGAGTTGGTAGATGATAAGGAACTTTGTGATAAAAAAGAGAGAATCCTATTGTCTTTGATCGAGAATTTCTTCTTTGAGGAATTTGTGGGATTGTCTAGGAAAGTTAGAGCGAGCATACTGACAGCAGACTTGAATGACTTTTCTATTTCAAATATGTTTTATGCTTCTGCTGCAGCAATCAATGGTAACTCACTTTCTAAAGCTGGTCTATTGATGGCAGATATTTTGGGAATAGAAAACCATGTTCATCTGATATCAGACATTAATTTGTATTTATATGCCGAAGCCAAGAGTGGCCGCATTATATCTGACGAGGGAGTTATCGTTACATACGACAATGCCTCTGACCCAATTTCAAAGGTTGTCTTGCTGAACGAGAAAGGGCAGAAGTATGTACCATCACTAGACGAGGACATTTGTGTGGATGTGAAGACTTCCAAGCTAATAGAACAAGCAGACATAATCATATTTAGCTCTGGTACTCAATGGTCATCCTTGATACCAACTTATATGCACCAAGGTTTTTATAAGCAGATAAAGGAGGCAAAGGCTGCAAAGTATTTGGTGATGAACAACAAGGAAGACCGAGATATGAAGGGAATCTCTGCTTCTGGCATGTTGAATATCTTACAAGATTATCTTCCGTTGGATGATGTGAAAATTATCATCAATTCAAATGCAGATGAGTCTATGGCAAAGCTAGAGGGACAATGGGAAAGTCTGGCACTCATCAATGAACTGAGTGAGGCAGGTTCTAAAACACATGATCCAGAATTGCTTGCGAAGTGCATCATGAAAGATTACTACAAGCCTTATTTGAGCAAGAAGTATTATTATTTTGACTTTGATGATACTATCTGGAGCAGTTCAAAGGATTCCTTTATGCGTGGTATTTCTGTGGAAAATATAGGCTTGTTGTATCAAGCGTTTTCTGGCAAGATGATGATTATAAGTGGTAATTCAGCAAAGCACTTCTTAGATCTGGAGGGATTCTTTAAGGAAGCTTTAGAAAGAACATCCAGTGTACCAGAACCATTCTCAATTTTCTGCAATGGAGGTAACTGTGAATATGAGGTGAACGATGGTGAAATCTCATATAAGAGAAACATCTTGAATCAGTTTGACTTGAATGGGGATTACTATGAGATGACAAACTTAATGTTGGAGGCGCTGAATAAGAGAGGTTGGAACCTGAACGTCTCTAATTTTGAGAATAGAGGAAATTGTATCCTTTCTATCAAGCCATTGCAAAATAGAGCCGAAGCAAAGAAAATTATAGATGCTTTGGTTTGGGAAAACATTCCTTTACAGGATGGCAAGGCAAAATATACGGCATATATCAATGGCAATACGACTATTGATGTGATGAACAGTTGTTACAATAAGGGTGTCATTACAAAAATTATTACCAAGCAACTTTCGTTGAATCCATCCGACATTGTATATGTCGGTGATAAGACAGATATGGGCAACGACCAGTGTATTACCTCTTTGGGATATATAGTCTTGGCAGTGAATGATGTTGTTGATTTCAATGTATTTGTTAGAACATGTTTGAATTAAATAAACTATAACTTATGAGAAAAGTATTGATTTTCGTGGCTTCTGGATTCTCCACTCGAATGGGGGGATTTCCTAAGGGGCTGGCATTGGTGAACGGCAAGCCTGTGATAGCTAATGCGATAGATTGCGCTAGACCTTATTATGATGATATTTATGTTATCTGTAATTTTAAGACAGAATCCCATTTTCAAAAAGTACTTTTGGAAAATGGTGTGAAAGATGTCAATCTTCGTCCAATTATTACAGGCAAGGGTGATGCCGAGTCTGTCTTGAAATCCATTATGATAGTAAAGAACGAATTGAAACAGAACTTCGACTGTACATTCTGTTGGGGGGATGCCTTTTTCGTTTCTGAGCAGCCTTTTTCTTGTATGATTGAAGCGAAGTTGGATAGCGTTACTCCGATCTTGGTTGGATGTTCTGTTGACATGAATCCATACGCATATTTTGATGTTTATACAGAAAATGGTGATTTCTCCAAGGCAAAAATCAAGAAGTCTTATTTTAAGAAAAAGGATGGAGAAGTGCCTGTAGGCATTCATGACCAATGTATTTTTAGATGCAATGCAGATTTGTTCCTAGAAGCATTGGAACTATACAGAAACGAGCTTGGGTACAATGGCAATGATTATCTCAAATCACCAACAAACGAGATGGGACTTCTTCATTCATTCACTTATTTTGATACGATAGGTAAAAGTGCGCAGATAACTTTGATTCCTGAAAAGCAAGTTTTTTCTTTCAATACAGTGGAAGAATTGAATGCTATTGCCGAAACGATTGATGCTTCAAAAAATAAATCAGGATGGATGGTGTATTGAAAGAAAAAGTTTTGTCTAGTTTCGTTTGGCAGTTGCTGCAAAGAGTACTTACTCAACTAATATCTTTTTGCGTATCTGTTGTTCTTGCCAGAATGTTGGCACCAGAAGATTTTGGAGTGGTAGCTCTGTCTGGTATGCTGATTATTCTGATAGGATCATTTATAGACACCGGAATTGGCACGGCTTTGATTCAGAAGAAAGATGCTGATGAACTTGATTACAACACGGTATTTTATACTAATATCGTTCTGTCTTCAACTGTTTATGTGATTATATTTTTAATTGCTCCTCTGCTCGCCGCTTTATTTAAAAGTCCAGAAATAACATCTGTCATCCGTGTTATGTCCTTGGGTATGCCGATAGGTGCTCTATCTGGAGTTCATAGTTCAATGATATCCAAAAATTTAGCATTTAAGAAGTTCTTCTTTTCTACTTTGTCAGGAAGCCTCTTGTCTGCGGTAGTAGGGTTGTCTATGGTATTGCTAGGGTGTGGAGTTTGGGCCTTGGTCGGACAAAATTTGGTAAGTACCATCGCTAATACAATAGTTTTGCTATTGATAGTTCGGTGGAGACCCAAGAGAGTGTTCTCTAAGGAGCGCTTTAAAAGTTTGTTCTCTTATGGATGGAAACTGACAGCTTCCAACTTGATGGGAACTTTTTTTGCACAGATGAAAGGATATGCAATTGGTTTGAGATATACAACAGCAGATTTGGCGTATTATAATAGAGGTGAAGGGGTACCTGGTATCTTGTATAATAATATTAGCTCTTCCATCAATACTGTTTTGTTTCCAGCACTGAGTAAACTGCAAGATGACAAAATTGCGATAAGGCGAGCTTTGAGTAAAACTATGCAGACGGCAAGTTTTGTGTTGATGCCTGGTTTGCTGGGCTTAGCAGCGGCCTCAGACAATTTTGTCCAAATCGTTTATACCTCCAAGTGGATAGCCGTTGTTCCATTTATGCAAGTTATTTGTTTGATGAATTGTTTTGATTTATTGGGAGCAGCTAATATTCAGGCATTGAAAGCTGTGGGCAGGGCTGATACCTTACTTAAATTAGAGGTGTATAAGAAGCCATTGATGGTATCTATATTGGTGTTTTGTATGTTCATCAGTCCGCTCGCTATAGCAATAGGCCAATTTTTCTATTCACTCATAGCTTTGGCAATCAATGCTTATCCAAACAGAAAATATATTGACTATCCATTGAAAGAACAATTTCTGGATATATCCAAGAGTTTCTATTCGGCAGTGTTAATGGCATTCATTGTCTATTTTATCGGTAAATTATCTTTTAACATATACCTGTTGTTAATATTCCAGATACTGGTTGGTGTTGCTGTGTATGTGTTGTTATCAATGAAGTTTAATAAAGTTGTTTTTCAAGAGGTCTTGGCTTTGGTGAAGCATAGGGTCTTAAAAAAGTAGCGATTGATATGAAAATTAAAGAATTCCTTTATCACAAGATTTATTTTAGATTGCTCGAAAAGTGTATTGATTGGTTCTTTTACCTTCCAGTGAAGAATAATAAGATAGTTTTTCTACACGATTTTGGCAATGGTTATGGTGATTCTCCCAAGGTGCTGGCGCAAGAAATTATGCGACGCGGATTGCCATACGATATGGTTTGGCTTGTGAACGATATGAAACTAGAGTTTCCGCATCCTATTCGTAAGGCCTTGATGTCTAGAATCAAGTCTGTTTATGAACTGGCAACGGCAAAGGTAATTATCACGACAGCTAAGTCAAAGTACAATTTAAAAAAGAAAAGTACGCAGTTCTTTATATATATTCCCCATGGTCAGATTGGTGCTAAATATGTGGAGCGTCAGGCTGGAAATACGTTGAGCAAGGGATATATAGATGGTAGTATATGGCATTCTAAAGTATCAAATTTGTTTATCTCAAGCAGTAAATTGCATACTGAGGAAGAGTTAACTTGGTATTGGTATGATGGTGAGGTGATGGAATGTGGTTTGCCTCGCAATGACATATTCTTCCATTACACATCGGAGGACGTCCAAAGTATTAAGAAAAAGGCAGGCATACCTGATGGGGTCAAGGTCGTGCTCTATGGACCAACTTTCAGAAATGAACCTAGCAATGAGCCTTATGCCATTGACACAGAGCGTGTTCTTCAAACATTAGAGCAGAAAACTGGTGACAAATGGATATTCTTATTTCGTGCGCATCCTAATTTTGTATGGTATGGCAAGCCTGCATTTGAATATTCTGACAAGGTGATGGATGTCACCAACTATCCTGATATGCAAGACCTCCTTCTTATATCAGATGTGCTTATCAGTGACTACTCCAGTGCCTGTCTCTTATACACATCTCCGAGCCCACGAGACACTGAGCGATCTCG
>ERZ1027238.145-NODE-145-length-25506-cov-9.413343_pt1 | contig 25506 bp, 25 predicted proteins | sample MGYA00519477_ERZ1027238 | MGnify/ENA primary metagenome ERZ1027238 (study PRJEB26926, sample SAMN06164638) | human gut metagenome | biome: ENVO:00009003; feature: ENVO:2100002; material: ENVO:00002003 | host: Homo sapiens | place: USA | collected 2012 ...
CGAGATCGCTCAGTGTCTCGTGGGCTCGGAGATGTGTATAAGAGACAGCTTATCATAAGGGAAGCCATACGAATAGTCTCCTTTCAGTTGTCCTATGTTTCCATTCATTTTGTAATTAACAAAAAATTCCAACAAAGCATCTTTCCGATTATATTGAGTTACCAAATCCGACAATATACCAAACTTTTCTCTACTTACATCGAATAAAATTGCAAGTGCCATCATCCACAGCATATCAATATAGCTGGAATTACCATTCCAATACAATGGCATATCATTTAATAACTGCATAAAATCATTTTCTAATTTTTCTATATCTTCACCACTAGAATATCTTGCAATAAGTAATTCAAATTGTATAGCATCAATCTTTCTTTTTACAGAATAAATTCTATCTTCTCTTACCTCATCATTTTTTAATTTATTTTGAAATTTTCTTATTCGCCCTGTCTCTTCCAGAATATATTCCCTAAAATATTTTTCATTCATTACTGTATCACGCAATGTCTGTTTCTCCTTAGTAGTGCTTCTTTCATATCATCGCCAATGATGCGCTTTTAAGAATTTATCCGGAATTCTTAGCTTCAGTTCTCTTTCTAATTCTTTAAAAAAGACATCAAAATCAGCTTCTTCCCACCATTGTTGTGAGTTACTTAATGCCACTGTTCTTTCTCCATATAAAATGCAGCATCCAAATCTTCCTCTTTCATAATTCAACCTTATCGGAAAATAATCATATGCTGTAAATTCCACACTGAATGCTCGGTTATTAGCATCATCATATACGTCCAAAATGCAAAAATCTTTAACCTTATCCCCCATTTTTTCTTTTGCCATTTTAGTAAAATTAATTGCCATTGTTTGTGTCTCATTAAATTCCATACCAATACCCTCCGTTTTATTAATGCATACAGCTATATAATTAAATAATTTTATTATCCCTTAATGCTTTCTCTATTAGCTGTATTTTTTCCACTTCACCTAACCCTTTCCAAGCATGATGTGTCACAATTGGCATATCCACACAAATAATACTTTCTGGCTCAGCCAATAAATCTTCAAAATCCTCTGCACCACAATAAATACATTTTTTGTGGTCCATCAAAAAATCAATATTACTTTCCTGTATTCTATCACAAGCCACACCAAATATATGATTAATAATATTTTGCATTTTTTCTTCTGACCACTCTTTTTTATGAGAATTTAAAACGGATTTCACTTTATCAATAAAATCATTATAAACATCATCTTCAAACAAATTAATATACGCATAGCGCATGCCATTATGAAACAACGCTAATCTTTCACCATATGAAAAATCTGACAAATAATAAAATTCGTTTGTTCTTCCGCACATAATACATTTAACTACTTCTCTTCTTACTTTTATTTTCATACTAGTTTTGCATAATAACTTAAACAGTTATATATCTATTCCTTTCTTTCTAATATTATAGTTCGAGACTTTAAACTCATGTTAATATAAACAGCAACATACAATTCCACAAACTTATTGTTAAATTGGCACCTCTACATATCTCTCTTATAATGCAAATTGTAATTAAATCCTTGGTTTTCTAATATACTGGTGTTACATTTCGTGGAAATAAAATTTCTTCAAAGTTATTATAAATAACATAATTTATACCTTCACCACGATATGATTGAAACTTTATAACATTGTAACCCTTTGCACGTGCAATCTCACCAATATTTTGACATGCCCTAGTAGAAGATAAATTTTGAACATATCCCCACTCTAAAGCTATTTGTGGATTAGTTAAATCTAATACCTTTTGCCCACTTACATCTAGTTCATAACTAATTGCGTATTTTGCAGTATTACCATGTTCTGCCAATTCTGCTATGATTGTATCCGCATCTGCTCCAACATAAAAGCCACCACCAAATCTACTATTTGAATTAAAATATTTAGGATCAATACCATCTAATACACTTTGTGCTTGACTTGCACTTGCTACGGCATGTTGCACTGAAGAATTTCCGCTCTCAGCTACATCGCCTGCATTCTCTAAATCTGTTATTTTCTGACAACCTGCTTTTTGTTTTTCCAGCAGATCATCTAAATTTTCTAGCCCTTTTTCCCCTGCACCCGCCAGTCCTTTTGTGCTTTCATTTTCTAGCATATCCAAAGGCTTTTCAACCATTCCCTGCTTCATCAAATCAGTAAATGATTTCTGTTTAAATTTCACATCCAGCTTATCAAGCCCATGTGAAGTAAGTCCACTGGCCAGCATTCCTGCCATCATTCCCACAGTCTGGTTTCCCGATAAATCTGTTGTCAACTTCGAGACACCCTCGCCCGCCAATGTTGAAAGTCCTTCTTTGGCAATTATCGTTGAACCGCTTCGAAAAGTAAGTTTTCCTACTGTCGAAGCTTTTCCAATTGGAATAAAGGCTGATGCTGCGAAAGAAAATACACCCTCCGTAAAATAATACGTCTCTTCATTTCCCTGAAAGACTACTTCTTTTAGTCGATTCACAGCCGTACTGTCAAGATCACTAATACTTCCATAATAAACATCCTGTGCCCCTTCGGCTGTATCTGTAATTCCAAAAACGGTTGTTCCGCTTCCAATCATTGTACCTGCGGCTACCACTGCCGGAGTTGCTGCTCCAAGCGATGCTGCAATACATGCTACACCAACTACAACCAGTACAATTCCGCCGATTGCTTTTATAACGCCTTGCACTTCCCGTTCTTCTGCCGCATCTTTTAACTGCTGTTCTACATCCCATATTGCATCATAAGTTTCCTGATTAACTGTATGCTGCTGATAAAAATATTCACTCAGATATGCCAGTGTATACACATCGATGTCAGTATAAAAACTATTGCTTGTATAAGTAGTGATTGCTGTTTTACTGGTTCCTATTTTTCCAAGGCAGTTTTTTATACTGTCAACCATGAGATCTACTGTATTTTCAATAATTGTTACCGTAGTACTTTCCTGTGTCTGAATTGTCTCAATAAAATTCAAAAGTTCCTGATCCAGTTGTTCATGCAGTTCTATTATACCATTTGTTCCCGGTGTATTCACGCCTGAAATATCTGAGATATTAGATACCGCCTGCTGTACACTCTGAGCATAAGATTCCGTATCCGCTGAATTCGTAGCCAGTTTTGTGCGGAACTCCCGGATTGCTTCCTCATCCAGCCTAAAGTTCGTCGAACCATCTATCTCATTATAACATGCCTTATGATAAGCAATATCATCTAGCATATTTTGCGTTGCCACCTTTAAACAGGATATCATAGTAATATGTACATCATATAAATAATTTTTTGCTTCTGTTGCCGTCTCTCCTATAAACTGGTCACTCTGAATAAACTGATTTATACTTCTTTCACACGTTTCCAACTTACTTATCAAGCCTTCCAGCTTTGACTTATACTCCCATAACAGATTATTTATATCTGTATATTTGATTACAAACCCTTCCATTCTTCTCCCCATCCTTCTATGGATGTTCCAGTAAATCTAACAATGTATTACTTTCCTTTAACTGATTACTCTGCTCTCTGTCCCGTTCTATCCAGGAATTTGATATTTCAGATATATTGCATATATCCGAAATCAATATCTGTTCATAAGCACTTACTATATTTGCAAGACTCTCATAACTGCTTAAAAACTTCTCTAATGCTTCTGATTTTCCACTAATATCTGTTGTTGTTGCCTCCAGTGAAAGACCACATGCATCCATATACATTTTTCCGATATCTGATTCCGTGGCTATCTCATCTAAAATAGTTATCATCTGTTCCACTCCTGTTTTAAACATTCCTGCTAATTAAAAAAGTTTCGAATTTTTGTACATAAATCATCCCATGCATTTACCAGTTTCGAAAGTGCTCCATATTTCTCATTCTGTTTTTCCTTTAAAGCATTAATCTCCCAGTTGATTTCATCTTCTACACTATCAATACCGGAAATATATCCATCATATCCTGTTTTCAATCCGCCACTCTCACAGATTTCATAAAAATACTGTGCCTTATTTCCCGTCCATAATGATTCATAGAAAGTCGGCATATTACTATGAATATTCTTTATATCCTCCAACGCTTCCTTTGCATCATCCAGGGTATTATAAGCGACCCGAAGTCTCTCAATCTCAACTTCTATATCATTAATTTCGCTCTTGTATGATTCCTGTTTTTTCTCATTTGCACTTTTCTGTGATTTTAAACTTTGATATTTGGAATTGTCATATTTTTTAGCCATATTAATTCCTCATACTCTGCTTCAGTCTTCGAACATCTGCCCGCTCTACATCAAGACTCTCCATTGCTTTTTGAATATTATCAACCATTATTCTCTCATCATCATCCGTATACCCCTTAAATACTACCTTGTTAATATCAGATGCCTGAAAATACATTAACCGGTCTCCCATCATTCCTTCCGGATAAGTACATGCTCCATAATCAAAAAGTTTGTAATCTCCATTTATCTTTAGCTGTAGTCCTCTTGCTACGATTACATACTTTTTTACACCTCCATGCACAATAACAACACTTCCTAACGGCAGATAGTCCACTCTCTCTTCCATTTTGCCACCTCATATGCATACTTATTCTATTTTTATTGCCTCATATCATTTGGGATTATCACCGGAGAATTCCGGAATCTATGAATTGTACTATCTAATCATTTCATCTCATTTTTTCATAGCTCAGTACTCCCGCTGATTCTTCAGCAACTACCTATCAGATTAACCATTTTACATTTCTTTGTCAATTGTCATTTTTATTCAAATTATGTTTCCGTTTTTGTATATATTATATAAACGCAGCCTGCGCCTGCAGTGCCTGTTACCGGCAGCTTCTTACAGATGCACGGCAACAAAAATTTCAGCCTCATGTGTTCCACTCGAAACACATGAGGCTGTTTTGGGTTGCTCTTAAATATTCTTCACGGTTGCAATATCTACCAGAGTAAGCTCTGACTGGGCATTCTCCAAGCTGGTTGCCAGTGCATTGGCTGTATCCATTGCTGTGATACAGTATACGCCAGTCTCAATTGCATTACGACGAATCAGGAATCCGTCACGGTTCTTATCACCATTTCCCTGGGTAGGTGTGTCGATGACAAGGTCAATCTTATGTCCTAAGATTAAGTCCATAACGTTTGGTGACTCCTGGGTAATCTTATTGACACGCAGTGCATCTACGCCATGCTCCTGTAAATATTTTGCAGTACTTCTGGTTGCATAAATCTTGTAGCCTAAGGCTGCAAAACGTTTTGCTACACCGACTGCTTCCGGCTTGTCCGCATCTTTTACCGTCATAATCATCTGCTTATACTTCGGAAGCTGAACACCTGCTCCTAAGAAAGCTTTGTATAAAGCTTCATCAAAGGTCTTGGCAATTCCTAAGCATTCTCCGGTGGACTTCATTTCCGGTCCAAGGCTGATTTCTGCTCCACGCAGTTTCTCGAAGGAGAATACCGGCATCTTGATTGCGATATAATCTGCGGTTGGTGCAAGTCCCGGTGTGTAGCCCATTCCTTTGATGGTATTTCCAATGATAACCTTGGTTGCCAGGTCTACGATTGGAATACCGGTAACTTTACTGATATATGGTACCGTTCTTGAAGAACGTGGATTTACTTCGATGACATATACCTGCTCATCCATTACGATAAACTGGATGTTAATCAGTCCTACTACATGTAATGCCTGAGCCAAACGCTTGGTATATTCTACCAGCATTTCTCTTACTTCATCACTGATAGTCGGTGCCGGATATACGGAAATACTGTCTCCGGAATGTACTCCGGTACGCTCGATATGCTCCATAATACCTGGAATTAAAATATCTGTACCATCGCATACAGCATCTACTTCGATTTCCTTACCCATCAGGTATTTATCAACCAGAATCGGGTGATCCTGCGCAATACGGTTGATGATTCCGATAAATTCTTCAATCTCTTCATCATTGTATGCAATCTTCATACCCTGTCCGCCCAATACATAGGAAGGACGAACCAGTACCGGGTAACCCAGACGGTGTGCAACTTCTTTGGCTTCTTCTGCGGTAAATACAGTTCCGCCTGCTGCTCTTGGGATTCCGGTCTTCTCTAAGATTTCATCAAAGAGCTCTCTGTCCTCGGCAGCATCTACATCTTCTGCCTTGGTTCCAAGAATCTTGACACCCATCTTCATTAAGCTTTCGGTCAGCTTGATTGCGGTCTGTCCACCGAACTGAACAACAGCTCCGTCCGGTTTTTCTAATTTTACAATTGCCTCAACATCTTCCGGTGTCAACGGCTCAAAATACAGTTTATCTGCAATATCAAAGTCTGTTGATACAGTCTCCGGGTTGTTATTTACGATAACTGTCTCCCAGCCTTCCTTGGCAAATGCCCAGGTGCTGTGTACGGAACAGTAGTCGAACTCGATACCCTGTCCGATACGGATTGGACCGGAACCTAATACCAGTACTTTCTTCTTCGGTGTTGTCTCTGTTGCTTCGTTTTCACTGCCAAATACGGAATAGTAATATGGAGTGGATGCTTCAAACTCTGCGGCACAGGTATCAACCATCTTAAAGGCTGCTACGATACCATTTTCGTAACGCATGTCATGAATTTCTTTTTCACTCTTTCCGGTAAGTTCTGCAATGACTTTATCCGGGAATTCCATACGTTTTGCTTCTTTTAAAAGCTCTACGGTAAGTGGTTTTGTCTTTAAATCCTGCTCCATCTCAACTAAGATAGCCAGTTTGTCAATAAACCATTTATCAATCTTTGTAATCTCATGAATTTTATCATAAGATACGCCACGGCGCAGTGCTTCTGCAATAACCCAGATTCTGCGGTCATCTACTACATGTAACTGCTCCTGTAATTCCTCATCAGAAAGCTTGCTGAAGTCATAGGATAAAAGACTGTCTACATGCTGCTCTAAGGAACGGATTGCTTTCATCAGGGCACCTTCAAAGTTATTGCAGATACTCATAACTTCTCCGGTTGCTTTCATCTGTGTTGTTAACGTACGTTTTGCAGTGATGAATTTATCAAATGGAAGTCTTGGGATTTTTACTACGCAGTAGTCTAACATTGGCTCAAAACTTGCATATGTCTTTCCGGTAATTGCATTCTTGATTTCATCTAAGGTATAGCCCAGTGCAATCTTTGCAGCAACTTTTGCAATCGGATATCCGGTTGCTTTGGATGCTAATGCAGAAGAACGGGATACACGAGGATTAACCTCGATAACACAATATTCGAAGGTTTCCGGATGCAGTGCATACTGTACGTTACATCCACCGGTAATATTTAATTCGGAAATGATATTAAGTGCAGAAGTACGCAGCATCTGGTACTCTTTATCACCTAATGTCTGGGAAGGTGCTACTACGATAGAGTCTCCGGTATGTACACCAACCGGGTCAATGTTTTCCATATTACATACAGTAATACAGTTTCCATTGGCATCACGCATTACTTCGTACTCGATTTCTTTCCAACCTGCGATACAACGTTCTACCAGTACTTCTCCGACACGGCTCAGACGAAGTCCGTTGGATAAGATATCGATAAGCTCTGTCTCATTATGTGCGATTCCGCCGCCGCTTCCTCCTAAGGTATAAGCAGGACGAAGTACAACCGGATATCCGATGGTATTGGTAAATTTGATACCATCTTCTACATTGTGTACTACCTGGGATGGTGCACATGGCTCACCGATTTTTTCCATGGTATCTTTAAATGCCTGACGATCCTCAGCCTTAAAAATTGTCTCAGCAGTTGTACCAATCAGTTTAACACCATGTTTCTCTAAGAATCCGGATTCTGCTAACTCCATACCAAGGTTAAGACCTGCCTGTCCACCTAAGGTAGGAAGGACGCTGTCCGGTTTTTCTTTTATGATAATCTGCTCTAATACTTTTGCAGTTAATGGCTCGATATAAACTTCATCTGCAATATCCTTATCTGTCATAATGGTAGCAGGATTGGAATTTACCAGAACAACTTCGATTCCTTCTTCTTTTAAAGAACGACATGCCTGTGTTCCTGCATAGTCAAACTCTGCAGCCTGTCCAATGACAATCGGACCTGAACCAATTACTAATACTTTTTTAATATCTTTATTCTTAGGCATTATTTCGTTCCTCCCATCATCTCAATAAAACGGTCAAAAAGGTAAGCAGAATCCTGTGGTCCCGGACATGCTTCCGGATGGAACTGTACGGTAAAAATGCTCTTTCCGACATACTCTAATCCTTCGTTGGTTCCATCGTTTACATTTACAAATGCCGGTTTTGCAATTTTCTCATCCAGGGTCTTGGTATCTACTGCATAACCATGGTTCTGGCTGGAAATGTATACACGGTTGGTCTTTAAATCCTTAACCGGATGATTTCCTCCACGATGACCATATTTCAAATGATATGTGTCTGCACCGGTTGCAAGTGCCATCAGCTGATGTCCCAAGCAGATTGCAAAAATCGGTGTGTCAGATTCATATAATTTACGAATCTCTGCAATAATCTCCTTGCACTCCTTCGGGTCTCCAGGTCCATTACTTAACATGATTCCGTCCGGATTCGTGCTTAAAATTTCTTCTGCTGTGGTGTGTGCCGGATAAACGGTAACTTCACAGCCTCTTTTATTTAATGACTGGGCGATGTTTCTCTTAGCACCAAGGTCTAACAGTGCTACTTTTTTGCCCTTTCCAGGCAATACGCTTTTCTCTTCACAGGTTACTTTATCTACCACATTTCCTGTGGTGTAAGCCTTTAATTTTGGAATAATCTCATCCAGATTGTAATTCTCATCTGTTGTAATCATTCCATTCATTGTTCCCTTTTCACGTAAGAGCTTGGTTAATGCTCTGGTATCAATTCCTGCAATTCCCGGTATATCGTATTTTTTCAGAAAATCCTGAATGGTTCCTTCACAACGGAAATTACTTGGCATTCTGGATAATTCTCTTACGATATATCCATCTACCCATGGACGTCCTGACTCCATATCCGGTGTAATTCCATAATTTCCAATCAAAGGATATGTCATTACTACCGCCTGTCCTGCATAAGATGGATCTGTCAGTACCTCTAAATACCCTGTCATCGACGTATTAAATACGATTTCACTGATGACTTCCCGTGTTGAACCGATGCTGGTTCCGGTAAATACATTGCCATCTTCCAATATAAGAAAAGCTTTCATTTGTTCACCCTGTCCTTTCTATTCTTCCGATACCTGCGCAAAAAAAAAGAGTCAGTCATCTCTTTTTCCTTCCTTTTGCATAAAAAATGCACCAAACCTGCACAGTCTACCTAAATTGTAAAAATTCTACCATATCGGGAAGGTTTTTTCAACCTTTTTCGCAAAACAAATAGTCACTAAGTTTGATGCATATTTATCCATTTTTTATGCATTTTTTCTTTTTCCCTCTATAATAACCACCCTTCCATTTTCCCGGCACGCCAAAAGAAGCTGCCGTACTGCAGCTTCTTTGGTGTTTATTAAAGAATATCATTTATCTATAGGAGTACGATTAACTGCTCTGTGGTATATTCCGTGCCAGCTTTTGGAAGTTTATAACTTTGAAGCTCGGTGCAGTTCCTCTTCATATTTTGTCAGATACAGGACTCTGCCTCCCGGAAGAATATTTCTTCCGGTGAATATGGATATTGCCGTCTCCATATTCCAAAGGAGTCACTATGATTCACACAGAGTTAGTTGCTACTAACTCATTTTATTGTATACTAATCAAATAAAAAGTGCAAGGTGCTTGGCGATTCGTTTTTCTCATTAAATTTTTACTGTGGCGGGTTACATCTTGAGCATGGTGTCAAACCCATGTTCTTCGCCTCTGACAAAGTCACCTCATGGTCACTCTTTTTCAAATACGAGCAGCCTGCCGAATGATATTTTGAACCGGTGTCTGTAATATGTACCATAACGGAACTGCTGTCACTATTTGAACTGCCGGATGCATCTGCAGCTATACCTGCATCACTGCTGCCTGATGATGTAGTGCTGTCTGCTGTGGAATTATTTGTTGTACTATCACTACTTCCGGTCGGTTCTCCTGCTTTCCAGCTTTCTGATGGGGAGCAGTTCCAGGTGATATCATTTCCATCTGACGTGGCTACAATCGTACCCTGTTCATCGGTACGAAACACGGATATGCCGGCTGCCCGCAGACGGTTCAGCACCTCTGCATGAGGATGTCCGTATCTATTGCCTTCACCGGCACTGATTACCACATAAGTCGGTGATACCTTATCCAAAAAAGCCTGACTTGTGGCTGTCTTGCTTCCATGATGCGCTGCCGCATAGACATCTGCCGAAATATCAATTCCATTACTTAAAATGTCCTCTTCCGCTTTTTCTTCTGCATCTCCGGTAAAGAGGAAACGGTTGTTGCCATTCTGCACCAGCACACCCACCGACCAGTCATTCATGTCATTTCCATAGTCTGCATTCGGTGCCACAATGGTAAAGGTTGCTCCTCCAAGGGTATAGGTCTCTCCTACCACCGGATAAGTGGTCTGATAGCCCTTGGACTTCATTGCCTGCACCACATCATCATAAGTTCTGGTGTCATTTGCCACATCCGGCATGATAATTGTATCGCAGTCAAATTTATAAATTACTACATCCAGTCCGCCAATATGGTCTGCATCCGGGTGCGTTCCTATGACATAATCCAGTTTCTCTACACCCTGGCTCATAAGATAGGACTGTACCGTTGTTCCTTTGTCATTATTGCCGGCATCTATCAGCATGTAATGACCATCACAAGCTATCAAGGCAGCATCGCCCTGCCCTACATCTATGAAATGCACCTGCATCTGTCCGGCGGAACTGCTATCTGTCTTATAGGTATTACTGATGACTCCCTCGGTAACAAAATCCTCCGTATCACCACCAGGCTCTGTATTGCTTTCTGTCTCTGTTTCAGTCTGTGTTTCCGTGGCAACGGAACTTTCCCTGTCAGGCTTTTCTTTCTTATTATCCGAATAATTGCCGATTGCTCCGGCTATCATCAATACGAAAATAATAACTGCAATCCATAATTTCTTGTTTCCGAATTTCGATTTCATTTTCCTAACTCCTCCGTTTTTCTTAAAATTTCTTTTCTATTATAATATTTTTTTATGTTTTTTCCACAGAAAAACACTCCAGCCTAAGTCAGAGCGTCATCCCACTTCCATATTAAACTACCTTAATTTACTTCATAATATTTATTTCTTTTATATTTCTCAGTTACTTTACTAGGTGCCACATTTCCGACTCCTGCACAGCCATTTTTTAGGCTAGATGATGGTTGCTTTTCTGACTCTGTTATCGCCATCTTTTCAAACACCTTATTATCAACTGGCTGTAAACCTATCTCATCAGATGGAATTTTTACATATAAATGATTAGGTTTTGAAAATCCACCGAATCTGCGAACCAATAATCCCTCATCATCTAATTCCTTCAATGTTGTTTTTACAGAAGATTTGCATTTGCCGATTTGAACAGACAATTCATCTATTGGAAATATCAGATAAACGTTTCCATACTTGTCTATCCAGCTATTCTTTCTCGATATCCGCGCCCGGTCATACAAAATCATATAAAGGAATTTTGCAGTTTGAGAAATTCGCAGTTTTAGCAAAAACTTCGGAAACCGGAAGTACTGAATCCTCTGCTCTGACTCCTTCATGTATTCATATTTCATTCTTTTCTCGCCTCATTTCTGTTTCTAACTGTTGTAAAAATCATTTTTATGCCGGCTAAAAAATGTTCTTACACATATATAAAAGATGAAGGGCATAAACACAGGCTCTTGATAAAAATTTTTTATTTTTCCTGCAAAAAATACCCTTTCATTAATACGAAACGCTGAAAGGTATTTTTACAGCCCCTGAGGAAAACTTTTTTACTTTTTCAGTTAATTGAATATTTGAAAACAAAAAAACATTCACTTATTCCAGTGATATGCCTTATCAAAATTTTCTTATTTTGGTGTCTGTGACGCTTACTCAGAAACGCTTGCGTATCTGCTAAAATGTAATCGCCTGCAATTATATTTTCACGTGGGTATGGGGACGCAATCCCCATCAAGTTTAAAACCCGTGAATAATACAAAATTGTCAAAATGACAATACTGCGCATGTCGAACAATATTCCTTCTTATATATCAGTCCCCAGCGACGACTAGATACGCATTAGAGATGTCTCCATCCAAATGCTGTTCTAGCAAGGGATTTTTCCCTTGAACCCTTTGTTTATTATATGTGGGGGCGCTTTCTGCCCCCACTCAGGAAATATTGCTAAAATACAGTTTAGATTTACCATACATACAAATTGGAAGTTATCTATTTCTCCTCTTCGTTAAGACCTAGTTCACTACATATTACTTGCTATCCCTGATACCTTATTCTTTCTACCAGCGTTTCCTTTTTCAGATTACTGCTTAAAACGCAGGAAAGTACAATCTGCAACAGACCGACCAAAAAAATCATAATAAAAATTGGTACGATTGGAACATGATAGATATTCATTCCAAATATTCCATTATGTTTTGCATAGGAAAAAAGTGCATAGCCGAGCGGCAGACCAATGATCAAAGCTACGCATATGGTGCCAACCGTAAAAATCAGTCCCTGTAACTGCAGGCATAAATTTAATTGTTTATTTGTCATACCCACAGCCTGTAATATACCATATTCCTGCTTTTTTGTCGTAATATTCATGATCATGGTATTCGCCATATTCATAAACCCGATGAGTCCTACAACCGCCATAAACAGATAACAGCCAAGCTTCATCATGCTGCTTGCAAATTCGGCAGATTGTAACTGTGCATGATAGGTATCCATTTTTATATGCGAAGTATTAGAAATCAAAGTATTCAGACTTTGTTCCACAGATGCCACATCTTTTTTATCACAGTCCACCCACAGATAGCCATAGGCTGTTCCTCTCGGATTCATGGAACGATATACACCTTCCGGAATGACAAGATAAGTGTCCGCACTTACAAAAGATCCTGCAATCTTTCCCTGATAGGTATAGGTTCCACTTCCATTCTCAAAGTCAAATGCAATGGATTCACCCGGAGCATATCCATCTTGTTCCATCCACGATGACCAGCCAAAGAAAATATCACCATTCTTTACCGCCTGATCATAGTCCATAGAGCCAATATCCCCTTCCTGGCGCATAAAATCAAAATCCTTTTTACTCACAATATCAGCCGGAAATCTTGTTCCGTTCAGATTTACAGAGACAATCTCTCTCGTCATGACATCTGTTACTCCCGGAATGCTTTTGATTTCTTCAATCAGCGAATCATTCAATGGATCATCCGTCAGAATCGTATCCAGATTATTCTCCGGATATCTTTCATCATACTCAGCAGAATAGTCAAGCTGCAGTTCAAATTGTCCATGATTAACAAAAAGACGTGCTTCATGCTCCGTGTCAATATTTCCCACATAATTAGAGATAATCACAAACAATACGCAGGAAAAACCCATTGTGAGGATAGTACCAATAGTTCTTTTGGGATTACCCGTTACATTTGCCATTGCCATAGAAAACACGGTGACATTTTTTCTGCCATTTCGTTTTCCTTTTTTGTGTGTTTCTGCATTTTCTAAATACCGTGTTGCTTCGATAGGTGAAATCCGTGAAACAATTTTCATTGGTTTACGCAGTGCCAAAGCAACGGTAAGAAATGATACGAAAATACAGAGAAGTATAACAGGCAGGGAAAACAGTGGCACCTGCTGATTTTGGACTCCCATAGAGTCCGTCCCGGTTGATACAAGGTTTCCCTGTTCTACCAGCCAGTTAAAACCGCATTTTGCAATCAGAAAGCCAAAAAGCAATCCAACCGGTATTGAAAAAATTGTCAAAAAAATGCCCTCTCTGAAGATCAGTTGTTTCATCTGCTTTTTTGTCGCTCCCAGAGCCTTGATTTTTCCATACTCCTGTATCTTGTTGGCAATACCGACCTGAAAAATATTATAAATGACCACAACAGAGAAAAGTACAATTGCAAGAATCAAACCCCCGCATACCGCAATCGTTTCATAACTCGGCTGCAAGACCCATTGCAAATAGAGATCATTGACTATAACGTTTTTTTCTTCGATCCCACAAGCTGCTGCAATCTGCTTTATAACCGGTTCAATATTATTCATAGATACATTTGCAGAATCATTTAAAGTAAAATAAATATTATACTGTCTGTCATTCTCTGCGACGTGCTCATCATAAAACTCCTGTGACCCGAAAGCAACATAAGATGCCTCGATGGTATACTCATCCCGGTCATATAGGATTCCGCTGACAACAAACTCTTCCGGCTTATATTCTGACCGCATCCCTGCACGGTAATCCAGTGTAACCGTATCTCCGACCTTTACATCATCATATCCCATTGCACGAAAAAAAGCTTTTCCTGCGGCAATTTCCTGCATTTTTTCCGGATACTTTCCTTCCTTTAACTCATATTCCTTATTATAGGGAAGCATTTTTCTTGCAGTCTCATCCATGCAGACAAACCCGCCGTTTTCATTGCCTTTTATGATGCCTTCTGTACACATAATTCCTATTGCATCTATTTCCGCACGGCGGTTTACTTCTTTTAACTGCGATCCGTCTGCTGCGATAAACAAACCATAATTGCTTCCATATGAGCCTGCCGCCTGACTTTTCTGTAAACGGATCATTCCATTTCCCACAGTACTGATAATCACAAGCAGCATCGTAGTCAGACATATGGACATCATAATCAGTATACTTCTTGTCTTGTTCTTTTTGTCATTGCTATATGCAATCCTGCTTATTGTCTTCATCTAAAATCCACCACCTGTCCATCCTCAATTACCAGAATACGATCAGCGACCTGTGCAATTTCGTCATCATGGGTAATCATTACAATTGTCTGTCCATATTTTTTTGCTGTCATCTTAAGCAGGGCGATTACCTCATCACTGGTCTTGGAATCAAGATTTCCTGTCGGCTCATCTGCAAATATAATTTCCGGACGATTCACCAGTGCTCTTGCAATTGCTACTCTCTGCTGCTGTCCTCCAGATAACTGATTTGGCAGATTATAAATCCGGTTTTCAATCCCCAGAGTTGCAATGATATCATTTACATACACTTCATCCACTTTTCTTCCATCCAGCCCCAGTGGCAGTACAATATTTTCCCAGACATTAACAGATGAAACCAGATTAAATGCCTGAAAAACAAATCCAATTTTTCTTCTGCGGAAAACAGCAAGGGCATCTTCCTTCATCCTGTATAAATCTTTCCCGGCTAAAGTAACACTGCCTTTTGTAGGGGTGTCAAGCCCTCCAAGCATATGAAGTAATGTACTTTTACCGGAACCTGACTTTCCGACAATTGCGACAAATTCTCCCTGCTCAATCTGAATGTCCACCTGATTGACCGCTTTGACCTGATTCTCACCCGCGCCATAAAATTTACAAAGCTGCTTGGTTTCTAATATCACACTCATGTGTTGCCTCCTTTTTCATTCTGTAAAGCGTACCTTTTCAACCTATATCCAAATTGTATCAGGACAATCTTTCATTTCACTTTCAAAAAACGAGCAGAAGTCTTACAGAATTGTAAGATTTCTGCCCACTAAAAATTTAACCAACATATGGTAATTGAATCACAAACGTGCTTCCTTTTTTCTTTTTGCCGGAGGTTACCGCAATCGTACCTCCGTGTTTTTCGATAATTTCTCTTGATAGAAAAAGTCCGATTCCTGTACCACTCTTTTCCATGACCTCCCTGGAACTTCCTCTGTAAAATCGTTGAAAAACTTTGTGATACTCATTCTGCGGAATACCAATTCCCTGATCCTCAATTTCCATTCTTACAAAATCGTTTCTTTTTTGTAACCGGATAAATATTTTTGAACCACCCGGACTGTACTTGACCGCATTATCCAAAACGTTGATCACAGCTTCACCAAGCCACCTTTTATCCTGCATAATCGTGCATGTTTCCAGCTCCTTTTCATAGTCAAAAACGAATTCAATTTCTTTCTCATCCGCTTTAGGATAAGTGCGGTTCACAGCAGATATGACAGTATCCATAAGCGGAAGTTTTTTCTTATTAATCTGAATCAGTCCAGTTTCCATCTTGGATATTTCAAGAAGCGACTGCAATAATGTCTCCAGTCCATCCAGAGCACTCCGACAACGGATACGAAACTCCTCCTGTTCTGCGGCACTTAAGTCATTCTGCATCAGCACACTAAAACATGTATCCAAAGCTGCAACCGGTGTCTTTAACTGGTGAGAAATATCAGAAACCATTTCTTTCGTGTTCTCCTTTTCTGCCCTTGCTTCTTCCTTTAGCAACTGAATATGATGTCCGATTGCTTCAAGCTGGTCATTCAATTTTTCCAGTTCTGCTGGATTTTCCGTTTTCAGTAAATCATCAAATTTATTTTCACGGAATCTGATCAGAATTTCTTCCAACTGGTCTAAAATTTTCTGATGACACGCATCTTCTTTTTTCTTCCAATAAAGTAAAAAGGTCAAAAGAAGCACGCATATCACAGTGCTTACAGCACCGGTCACCATAACCTGATGCCGGAATTGCATATAAAATGCATTCCCTTTATTTCCCCAATATCCATATTGCTCCAATAATCGCCTTCCCTGTTCGTTCGTTTCAATATCCTTATCCTTAAGCAATTCCGAAACAGCATCCAGCCCGGAAAATTCTTCCTTTGCAGCAATCTCTGTCATAAGATTCATTTTATATTTATAATCTTCATAAAACACATACGTGGTAAAGCAATTTAATATTGCAAACAATAATATGACAGGTAATACCAAGGAGAACATTACTGTGATCTTCTTGCGATATCTCTTTGTCACTGCCTTACCTCCTGATTCCATATATACCCAAGACCTCTGATATTCTTTATATAGACCGGTGCAGCCGGATTGTCTTCGATTTTCTCACGGAGTCTTCTGATATTGACAGCGATTGTATTTTCATCCACAAAATCCCCGTCCAGATCAAACACATTTTCCAATATTTGTGTTTTTGAAAGAATCTGTTTCGGATTCTGAAGAAAAAAAGTCAGCATTTTCAACTCCGTTTTTGTCAGACTGATTTCACGACTCTTTATCAGGACTTTCATTTCTCCTGCGATAAATACGATATCTCCCGAAATCATCTTTCCGGCTTCCGTTTTCTCCTGTCTGCGGCGGAAATGTGCTTCTATTTTCAAAAGAAGTACCGAAAGACTAAACGGCTTTGTAATATAATCATCTGCCCCTGCTTCATATCCCATGACCTGATCCATCTCCTGATCTCGTGCTGTAAGGCAAATAATGTATGTATTATAATTGCATCTCATCCACCTTACAAATTCCAGTCCATTCCCATCCGGAAGATTCACATCACAAATGGTAACATCCACATTATTATCACTTGCAATTCTTTTCGCTTTTTTCACTGATTCTGCTGAAAAAACCTCATATCCGGATTTTTTCAGTAAAAATGCAATTCCACGATTTAAATTTTCATCATCTTCAACCACAAGTATACCTGGCATAGCATATGCGCCTCTCTTTATTAACTATTCTCCTCGTTGCAACGCACAAATTCTTTCCAACTTCAATTCTGCATTTTCTCTTTACCTGCGAAATATACAGATTGGAAACCTTCATGCCGGCATTATGTTCAGACACATACTTCTTTATCTCATCATATGTTGCCTTAGTTTCTGCAGATGTTATATCCACATTATCAAGTTCAATCGTGACATTAATATAATCATCCGGCTTCTGTTTCAATTAGGACAAAAGAACCACCGTCTCAATATTCCCCTGAACTTTGATTTTATACTGCATAGCGAAAGTATACAATAGATTTTCAAAGTGGGTAAGAAATTTCCCCCATCTTCCCTTGATTATTTGTTATTTTTTGCTTCGGCAAGTAAAACAGCTTTTGTCAATGGATTAGTTGTCCTTTCAGCCAAAGATGCCGCATCATACTTGTCATTATAACTTAACGACCTTCCACTTAACCAAATATCTATTTGATAATCCTGTTCTTTTAAGATTTCAATATCTCTTTCTGAAATTTGCAAATATTCTGGTTTCAAATACGCAAACAGACTAGTGGAAATTTCTTGCTTTGGTAATTTCTTTATTTTGAATCCTTGTTCTTTCCAAGTAGATAATATTATCTTTTCACCATTATAAGGTACTGATTCACATTGTGAAACAAGACTATCATATGTCATCACACGAATATCATTATCAGACTTTTCTGCAAACATTGCTCTTCGTTTTTCTGAATTATCTTTTTCAGCATTTCTTCCAATAACTAATACATATTTAAACCTTACAGAATTCTCGTTTAGAGGAACTCTTAATTTATCTATTTGATGAAGAATTGCTTCTCTATTTTTATTGACATATGCCTTCCAAGATGTAATCTGATCATATGCATGATTAAACTCTGAGTGAAAATAAATATTTTCCTTATCATTTGTAAAAATCTTCTTTTTTGCATCTTCCAATTCAACTAATACAAATTCCCAATAATCAGAACTCTTAGTTAAATATGCAAAATCCGTCACAAATTCATTACCCAACTTAAATTTGGAAATCACACAATTCATATGCAAATAATGATTTAGCAAAAAAGGCATTGGTATGAATATAGTATTTTCCTCAAGAAATTCCTGTATCTGATTTTCTGTATTACCGTTCTTCTCTATAACATCAAAATATTGTTCAAGCAATTTTTCTTCTAACTTCATCAAACTCCCATCTCCTTACTGCCGGATAACTTTATCAGCCAAATTTGTAGAATCAACATATATTCTCCCCATTGTTTGAGCCGCCTTAATTTTGTTATCAAGCATTTCTCTCAGGGTGTACATTCCTTCTGTAATTGGAACTAAATCCCCACCGTCTACCAAAATAGTCCTAAGTGCCTTTCCTGTTGTCAGAGCTTGTACGGAATCAGGCGAAAAACCATTTACAGAAATAAATACTCCTCTTCCATACATCTTCCCTTCTACTTTTGCTGCAAACTGATACAAGCTATCAGATGCACTCCATTTATCATGCCACTTAGCTTCTATTATGTAATGCTCTCCATCATACTTTATTGAGCCATCAATCTGTTCTCCTACAATTTTAAACGGTTCTGTAACTTCTATACCCTCATTTAAAAATAATTTTTTTAGGAATTCCTCAAACAAATATCCTCTTCTCTGTACATTTATTTCTTTTCCGTTCTGATCTTTTCCACTAAATAAATTTAAGAAGATCTCTTTTAATTCATTTATACTAATGCTGATATCTTTCCGCTTTCTTTCCTGTTCTTCTTGTCTTTGTCTTTCCTGCTTTATTTTGTAATCCCGAATTTCTTGGAGTTGTTTTAAATGGCTGATATTTCTTTTTGCTTCGCTCTCACTCAGTTTGTTCAATTTCTGAAAATAATAAGGATCGAAATAATTCCATTCCGTTAGTTCCTTTAACATACACCTAAATTGTCCTATTCCCGAATCACTTCTTTTTTCTAAATTAGTAAAAATTTTATCTACAATTTCAGCTCTATGCAATTCTTTATATTCACTTTCCGGCATCAATTCCCTTGAGGTACAACCAACTTTTTTCATAAAATCGACTATATCTTTTTTCGGCCAAAAAATAGACAAAATGCATCCTTTCATGCAATCCATTATATCTTTAGGAAATGTAGTACCCATTGAAATCTATCGCCTCCCTACTTGTTCTTCTTTTTTTATTCAACTCCTCATACCCCATGATGCAAAACAACTTTTGCTAAAAAATATCCTTTCGCCAAAATGTATATCTCCTGTTCCAAAAAGCCTATCCCCTGGGGTAAATCTCCGATTATATCATCACTCTACGGAAACAGAAACACACATCTATTTTATTTCCAAAATGGCGAAATCCTTTGATTTATTGGGCTTTTCTCGACAGAAGGCAGACTGTCTCCACATGCGGTGAAAGTTACTTCTTATACTAAGTAGCGAAACCGTCACCTTTTGCGAAAATGTTTGTATCACTATTAGGGGGATAGCATTTACCCCGTCTAATCAACTTTCCTACACTACAAGTTTTAGTCCGAATCATTCAGCTTTTAAACGAGAGGCAAAAAGTGTGCCATATGTCCCAGACTCCAACCGACTTAGTTCTCCGTCATTTTTATACCTGCGATTGTAGCAGGAACATATCACGCTTTATATCCATCACAACTATAATAATTGATTTATTATCCTTTCAACCCCCTCAATATATTCATCCATTCGTTTTCTTTTATAAACGTAAATATAAGATGGATGGTGAATTGGTACATAATAAGTCCCTTCATATTTTTTATAATGATATTCAAATTCATCCCATTTTTCAAAATTGATTTTTAAATGTTTTCCAACAGATGAATAAACTTTTTCTCCCAACAAAAAAACTATTTTCGGAGACATTGCCTGAATTTCACCAACCAAATGTTCAAAACAACTATCGATTTCTTTTCTATTAGGATAACGCAATTTTTGTTCCTCTGTTAAAGGAAGGCATTTTACTAAATTTGTTTTATATGTGATTACCTCTCCACACAATTCCTCTATCTTTTGAATCAACATTCCTGTATTGGTTTCCGGGGACAACGGGACTTCTTCATCAGATTCCATTTTTTTTGCCGAAAGACCTACCCAAAAAACCTGACATTCTTTTTCTGTATCTAATAGCGGTTTTTGGTTAAAACACAAACCGCACTTTTGACATCTACGTATTTGCTCAATCATTGTTCTTCCTCTGTAAGTTTCTGTGTTTTTATAATATATTCATTTAACATTTCATCTATCTCCGCACTATAATTCCCAAATTCAAAATTGAACTGTGATCTTCCCTCAAATTGACTTATTGATTTATTAAATTCACACCCATGAATAATTCCAGTGCTTTTTACTATTTCATTATATAACTGTGTTCCATGATATGGTCTAAATTGGAACACACTGGTTCTAAATGTTCCAGGAGTCTTAAGCGATATTTCTTTTATTTTAGAAGCCAATTCATATGTTTTTTGAAAATCTTCTTTTGTTTCTTCTGGAAAACCATAAATAAAATACCCCTTCAAGTCAATTCCATTCTCCAGAATTTCTTTTGAGACAGTTATAACATCATCTGAACTACCAAGCTTATTTATTTTCTTTCTCATTCTTTCTGAACCAGATTCGATTCCAATAAACAATTCCCTACACCTTCCATTGTGGAGATCCTTCACTTTTTCAATATTTCCAATTAGAGACAACACATGAACCATTCCTCGCCAACTCAACTGTGGAAATTTTGAAAAAATATTATTTGCCATATCTATACTTTTACCATTTCTTAAAAACAAGTCATCTAAAATTCGAATGCTTTGTATATCTGGATATGTAGATAGTATTTCTTTGATTTCCATTATAACACTTTCTTCTGTGCGAATTCTGGTTGTAACATCTTTATTTAAGCTCCTGGCCCCTCCGCAAAACGCGCAATCAAACGCACATCCTCTCGATGTAATGATTGCTATTTCTTTCTCACCATAATGATTGTCTACTATCTCGTTTCCCAAATACCTCCTATCCAAAAAGACATTTGAAATGTCCTCTGGAAAATATTCCGAATCTTTATTAACTCTATATACAAATTTTTGATTCTTTTGTTCCTCTGGAATCTGATTGCATAGTCCTAAAACAAGGGCAGGTATTATAAATTCTCCCTCACCAATAATTATGTTCAATCTATTTTGGGCATCCCATTGAAGTATATCAAAATAAATACTCTTAACGGCTTGTCCTCCGATAAAACAATCACATGGGATCTCAATACTTTCAATAATAAACTTCACCATTTCGTAATTTTGCGTAAAAATGTTTATTCCAATATAATCTGGATGCATTTTATTAATAAAATTCGCTATATCTGTTACAGATTTTCTTTCTTTTACGCAATCTACAATAGTAACATCTATTCCCGCTTTTTCTAAATATGTTGCTATATATCCTAATCCCAGTGGTGATAAATACTGTTCTTTCTCTTTTGTGATATCCCAAAATATAGGAGAGTTAAATAGAATAAATTTTTTCATACCTTCCTCCAGTTATTAACTACATAAGAAACCACTTTTTCTACATTTTCTTCCAAATTGTCATTGTTATAAATCTTCATAACATCGATATTATATTTCCTTAATTCTATAATCCCTCTCTCCATAAAATCAAGTTCACTTTTTGACTGATTTCCTTTTTCAAATCTAGTCAATGTATCTCGTTCTGATAATCTTTTTTGCAAAACCCTTTCATCTGCAAACACTGCCAATTGCAAATCCGGCTTTATTATTTCGGAATTTGCAGTCAACACAAAAGTAGCACTAACACCATCCATTTCTTGCAATATTAGTGATGAAAGTATATACCTATCAGAAATAACCAGTTGTCCCTCTTCTAATGCAGGTATAATTTCATTGGTCATATGCTCATATCTATCTGCCGCAACCAAACACGCCAAACTTATCCCTGAATGTTTTTCTGCAAACTCTCTTAAGAAATTTCCCAGTTTAGTATCCGTGGGCTCCCTTGTTATATATACAGCATATCCCAATACTTCCAATTTATTTTTTATAGCCTCTATTAGTGTTGACTTTCCAACACCATTAGGGCCATCTACAGCTATAAAATAACCGTCTAGTTTTTCCTTCTCTAACATATAACCACCATCTCTATTGAAAAGAAAATATGTGTATCACAGTATCAATATATTTATCATCACTTTTGTTTATAATGGGATTTTCCAAAAGATTTTACCCCTGCTACAAGGCTTCCTGTCTCTGCCTTTCTAAAATTTCTGTATATTGTTCATACGCAGCTGTTTGGAACATTTTAAGTATTTCCTCCTGCACATCTAACATTGCCGGATGAAGACGAAGTCCATCAGCATCTGAATCATATTCATACGTTTTACATATATCTATTTTTAAATCATCATATTTAAAATTAATTTCTACAACCACCTCACGCAAATCAGCTAGACTCTCAAATTTATATCCCATAGTTGTAATATAAAAATCATTTTGCAAACACTCTTGCACAAATGAATTATTCCGAATACTAGTTCCACTCAAGATAGCACTTGTAATTCCCTGTAGATTTGATAATGCAGAATCTTCCTCTTCATCTAATTCCTTAGTCTCATCGTCCTCGGATCCTTCATACCTCTTTAATTCCACCTTTGTTACTGTTTCAAATCTCCAATCTAAAAAATTTCTTTTTATAAATTCATCAAAAAATGCAACTCGATTCTCATTTGTCAAAACCTGCAAAGATATATGTCTGGTATGTACTGCCGCATCCTTTCTTGTTGCTTCCTCTAAAAATTTGTTAATTTCTTTCATTTCTGATGTAGATGCTTGTCGAACATCAATTATAGCCTTTTCTTTTGAAACTTTTGTAACAATAATATCAGTATTTTTATATTGAGTGGATATAAACTCATTTCTTCCTGGACGAATTATTGAATATCTCAATTTTACTATCAATTTATCATCATTTACCCGACTTACAGCAGAAAGTCCGTAGCGTGTCATTCCAAAAGAGGCATTCCCAAAAAAGTCTTCCAAGTCATCCATAATATTATCAGAATCCTTGATTTCCATTTCCATCACTGAAGATTTTATATAATTTGCACCATCATCTAAAGATTGACTCAATTTTTCTATATCACAGTTCCCCCACAATATAGGATATACTTGCTCTGCAATTTGTTCTGAATTAGTAGATGCAAGAATAATGCCTTGATCTTTAAGTATTTTTCTTATACGAAACGGTTTCAGTTTTCCATCCTCAATCGCCCTTTTAAGCTCTTTGTTGTCAATATATTTTGATATCATCTTCTCCACCCCGCAATTAATGATTATCTACCACATTTAATTTTCGGTTCAATAAAAACTTAATCCTAATGGATTTTGTTATATCTTGAGATATCTTTCCATCATCATAATTACTTAGGATAGACAAGAAGTTTTCATTGATATAATCATTCTCCTCTTTTGTTTCTGTCCAAAAGCATATATCAAATCCGTCATATTGATTTTCATATTGAAAAGCTCTACACATACTCCACATATATTGAAAACTATCAGCACTAATTTTATCAAAAAAGAAGATGACTAAAATTCTATTCACACGTATATCTCCATTGCGACCAATTGGCACTTGTTCTCTTGCTTCACAAAAAACATACTTTGAAAACAGATGATTTATACTCCAATACTTTTCAGAAATCGGTTGAGAATTATTAATGCTCGGATATAAAACATTCAACCCATCATGATAAGATTCTTTAATCATCCGGCTGATTGCATCCCATCTTTCAATCATATTATTCCCAGCAATAAAAATCTTATATGGATTTCTTTTATTAGGAATTTGAATACCCGATAAATACTCATCAAATTTGGTTTGATTAAATTTCCCATCATTACAATTAACCAAAAGTAATGCACAATTTTTATCGGCTCCTTCCGCATAAAATTCTTGTAATTCGCTATTATTTCTAGCACAATCAATCAGGTTAAGCTCTTCATTAACCCATCTTTCAATTTCCTTTTGATTAATTTTACTCCAAACTCTGTTTTTACATTCAATAAAAACGCCTTGCACAGAGCCTATGTATGGATCTTTATACTCCATGTATAAATCAATCCCATGTGTCTGCTTAGGTTTTCCCTCAGCATTTTTGTGTGTACTCCGAGTGCATTTTATTTCTTTATCACTCATTTTCTTATTCCATTTAAACATACCTAATAAATCAACACCCAGTTGCTCTAATTTTTTCCCTATCTTCTGTGCATTTTCTCCCACATCAATTACCTCCCGCATACAACAGCATTTTATATATACATTCCAGTTCATTATCTTTTATCATTCTGCGCGCTTTATAAATAGTAACAGTTCCTGACATATGAATAACCATTCTGATAATTGACTCTGTGCATTTCCACCTGAAGGATATTTTTTGAATATTCTTTTTGTATTTGTCAATCGTTTCAAACGGCATTTCCTCACGGGACAAATCCAAAGTACAGTCCGCTAATAATCCATCATTTAAAACAACTTGCCGTGCTGTAACTTTTCCAACATATATACCTTCCTCTTTGCTAAGGTACTCAATCATCCGCGTAAATTTCATTTCAAGTGCTTCTATTACAATATGATTGTCAAAAGCTAATGATATGGATGTAATAATTTTTTGTGCATTTTTGGCTGTTCCCCAAATGTCCATATAGTTATTTTTCATATCAATATGGAATTCTGTAACTACATATTTCTTTCTTGTAATAACCTCAAAATTATTTATCTGAAAATTATATTCTTGTGATTTATATATTTCTGCATATATATCTGTCTCTTATACACATCTCCGAGCCCACGAGACACTGAGCGATC
>ERZ1027238.146-NODE-146-length-25411-cov-55.287940_pt1 | contig 25411 bp, 18 predicted proteins | sample MGYA00519477_ERZ1027238 | MGnify/ENA primary metagenome ERZ1027238 (study PRJEB26926, sample SAMN06164638) | human gut metagenome | biome: ENVO:00009003; feature: ENVO:2100002; material: ENVO:00002003 | host: Homo sapiens | place: USA | collected 2012 ...
ACAAGGCTATTCGTCGGCAGCGTCAGATGTGTATAAGAGACAGATGTTGTATCGGCTACGTTATTGAGTGAGTCACTTAATATTTTTGGTAGTCCGTATACTGTTGTGTACATTCCGGTTATCTTGTTGCCCAGAAAGCTAAAGTTGGCTCTCATGCTGCATTTGGCAGGAGAAAGTGAGCCAAATCCGTCTCTTCCCATTATGATAGAGATATAGAAACGGGTCATATCATATTCACCTTCAAAGTCTACCATGCTTATCTTGCCGGTTTTTGAATCAACAATAGCACGTGCTTCTATAACTTGTGTGTTTTTGAGACGAGGATATACGTAAATTTGAGCTTTGCCGAATGGTAGTTGAGTGACGGCGTATTTATAATATCTGCGATTCTTCTGATGAAAAGGTGAAAGAATATTGGTTTCGAAAAGAGTTTCTCCATATACTGTTGGAGTCATGTATTTCAGAACCGATGACAGTGTATTGCTTCTATGCGGAATAGTGCTTATGTTCAACAAGCGTTTGGCTACAGGTTTACCTTTAGCATCCAACGTCATTTGGTTATAATACTCACTGATAAATCTTCTACCACCACCATGTGCTACAGCATACATTGTTGGCACAAGCATGAGGGTAGCATTACGCTTGTTTGTTTTGATTTGAAATTTAGTATAGGCATAACTCTTGTGTGCTGCTCTACCTGCCGTGTCAACAGTTTGTGCATATTTAAATACCAAACACATCACCGAGTCACAAAAGGCGTCTCTCGGTGACATTCTTCTTGCATGTGCTGCAAAAGCCATCATGCAGAAGATAATCGTCAAAATGATGTGTGTTTGATATTTCTTCATTTATTATGAGTTAAGATGTTACTTGGCAGAAAAACTATGCCAAATATTTTGGGCAGCAGCTTTCCTAACCAAGATATTTCATAAGGATTCCTATCTTCCCGGATTCTCTCAGTTTGGTGATGCTTTTTTCTCTTATTTGGCGAACTCGCTCACGGGTCAGCCCCATTTTATCACCAATTTCCTCGAGCCCCTTTTCGGTTTCCCCAATTCCGTAGCATGCGCAGATAATTTTCAGTTCGCGATCCTTGAGGCAAACTTTTAAAACCTGTCTCAGGTCTTGTGCCATACTTTCATGGTCAACCTGCTTGTCTGTTCTGGCATCGTCTCCGCTTGCCATTACATCTGCCATAGAGTTGTCATCGTCATCACTGAATGGAGCATCGATGCTTACATGATGACCACTGGCAGCCATGCTCTGAGAAATCTTGTCCTCGTCAACACCCGTTCTGGCAGCAAGTTCTTCAACGCTTGGACGACGTTGGTTTTCCTGCTCAAACTTATTAATTTCCTGGTTTACCTTATTGAGTGATCCTACCTGGTTGAGAGGAAGTCGAACAATTCGGCTTTGCTCTGCTATAGCCTGTAAAATACTCTGACGAATCCACCATACAGCGTATGAGATAAATTTGAACCCTCGTGTTTCGTCGAAGCGTTCTGCAGCTTTGATGAGTCCGATGTTTCCTTCGTCAATCAAGTCTGTCAAGGTGAGTCCCTGGTGCTGATATTGTTTTGCTACCGACACCACAAAACGTAAGTTGGCTTCAATCAACTTATTTTTTGCTCTTTCGCCAGCTCTACCTCCCTTGCGGATAGCTTGAGCCAATTCTATTTCTTCATCAATAGAAACCATTGGGGCTCTACCTATCTCTACAAGATATTTGTCGAGGGCTTCACTATTACGATTGGTTATACTCTTTTGTATCTTAAGCTGTCTCATTATCTTTCCTCTTAGTTACACATTGCACAATTGGCGCAAAGATAGTAAAAATATTGATACACGGCTAGATTTATAACTTACTTTAACGTAATTAACCTAACTTACTCATTTAAAGGTTATTTTACGGTCTTGTTCTTAACAAAACTTTGAAAAGCGTCATCGTATCCGTTAAACACGTTGATGTCTACCTCTCCATGTATTCCTGCTACTCTTCCGTCGGGGCAGAGTTGCCAATATACCAATCGGATGTCTGGTTTATACTCTCCATATCGTGCAATCCAAACCTGGTAGTTATGTTTCAGATCGGGAGCCTTTGGCAGATAGCGATTTACGAAAGTTTGGCTGATGTAAAGAATAGGCTTAACACCAGTTGCTCTCTCTACTATTCTAAGCCAAGTTCTAATGCGTGCAAACAAGACTCCAGTCCCTCCCATTTTCTTGATTTGACTAGGAAGCGGTTCAACATCAAGAACTGGAGGAAAATCGCCTTTCCTAATGATACTGTGTTTCAGAAAGTGTCGTGCCTGTTCGGCAGCAGGTGTTATGGTGGTAAAGAAGTGATAGGTTCCAACCTTGTAACCATGTGCTTTTGCATCACGATAATCTTTTCTATAATATGGATTAAACAGCGATTTACCTTCTGTACTCTTGATATAGATGAAGCGAATCGGGAAGTTTACTGTTCCTGACACTGTCTTTTTGCTGAGACGTCCAAGATGTGTAATGCGTAAACGGTTCCAGTTGATAGCATATTTTTTTCTGCCTTTTCCATGCTGGTATTTGCTCAGATCAATGCCATAAATACGTTCCGATGTATATACGAGTCTTTCGCCTTTATAGCGGTCATTTTTCCATTCTCCTATTCGTAAAGGCTTCTTGGGAGCAATACTGAATCCGAATCCTTCACGTTTCCCGTTTTTCCAGTAACCTTCATAATAGGTTCCATCGTATCCTTGCCAGCATCCATGACCGTTTGGTCGATAGATACTGTCGGTTGTACCCCGATAATATCCTAGAGAATCAGGTAAGAGGGTGTAATCAATAGAGCGTCGAAGTGTGGCTCCATGAGCTGTTGCTAAAGATGCTGCAAGTTGAGGTGAAATAGCTTTAACCCCTTCAGGAGTTGTTTCTGAGGAAAGTTGGAATGTGTGGCTTTCTTGTGCTGTTTCTCCATTCATTGCTTTGATGAGTTTGCATGTCTGACTCTTCCATTTTCCGTTCTCGTCTCTATAATAGGCTTGATATGAAATGGAGCGTTTCAACTTGAAATGTCCCTTTTTCTGTACATGTTTCAGGGAATCAATCAGTTTCTTGGCAGAATCGCGTAGTTCCAGTTCGTGTTGGGTATAAGCGCAAATAGAGTTGTAGCCTGCATCCATGACAGAATGAGAGTGAATATAATAGTTCAGTTCTCCAACTTTCCATTTGGAGTCTCTATACAAACTGTCTAAAGAATCAACTTTCTCTTTAAAGATGCTATCCGCATCTTTGCCAAGATAGTGATTCCGGCTGATGCTGTTGTTGTAGCAGGCGGCAAGTCTTCCTTCACATGAAGGAATCAACGCCCAACGGTTCATAAAGTTGGCAGCCAGTGTCGTAGTGTCTTCGTCGAACCGGAGTATTGTTTTTCCATTTTGAATTAATTCGTAGTGACTGTATACTTTTATGTTTGCTTTTGCCTTGTTCACTCTATCACTTGATGGGTTCAGACAATAATAGCTCCATGTGCTGGCGGCAGCCAGCAGAATGAGAACTAAACTTGTGATATATAATATTTTCTTTTTCATTTGATGATGACCTCCAATATTTTCTTGGTGGTTTCGGTAATCTTTGTTTTTTCAGACGTACGTTCGCCGATAAGCCAGATGATTTCACCTTTACTATCAGTTAATACATGCTGTGTCTTCTTTTGTATATAGTCAAATTTCCTATCGGTCATATAGTCACTCAACAGTTTGCTACCCTTCATGCCGAAAGGTTGAAATCTATCGCCTTCTTTTACCAGTCGGTAGGTGAGGGGAAAACTGACTTTTTCCGCATCCAAAGTGATACATTGCGATTCTTTGCTTGGCATGAAGTCACCCATGTGGGAGAAGATTCTTATCTTGATTTGGGTTCCTTCGTCCATGTTGTAAATGCCTTCTTCTGGCAGTCGGAACGCTCTTTGCTCCTGAATGTTATTCATGTCTTTTATGTTAGAAATCAACAGCTGTTCTCTGTCGATGACTATCATATAGTCTTCGTTTTTCCAGATTTTACCGACACCACGATCCTTACTGAAGAGGCTTTCACAGATGTCATCAATGACATTGCCATGAAAACCATATCTGCCTAATTCTTTATGGAGTATGAATTCCGGACTTGGAGCATTCATGACAGATACTTTAGGGATATATATAACTTTCCTATAAGAGTCGGTTGTACTGATGCTATCCATGCTCTCAAGTATACTTTTCGCTTGGCGTATGTATTTGGCAGAGAGAGCGATATTTTCACTTGCTGCCGGGTTGATACTTTCTAAAAGAGGTACTACATGATGGCGAATTTTATTTCTTAAAGCATCGTCTTCCAAATTTGTTGAATCTGTGACAAAATCTTGCTTTTTTTCTTTTAGGTATTGTAATATATCCTGTCGGCTGATGCAGAGAAGAGGGCGTAGAATGTTTCCGTTTTTTGGGGCGATGCCTGCTAATCCGTCTACTCCAGATCCTCTTAACAGATTCAGAAGTAAAGTTTCTACATTGTCATCGCGATGATGGGCCACACAAATGCCTCCTGCATGCAAGTCTTTTACTAATTGGGCAAAATAGCTGTAGCGTAAGTTGCGTGCAGCCATTTCGATACTTACCTTGTGCAAATGGGCATAAGCATAAGTATCAAAATGGATTCGAGACAAACTGATTCCCTGTTGTTGGCACAGATTTACACAAAATTGCTCGTCTCTGTCACTCTCTTCGCCGCGGAGGTGAAAGTTACAGTGCGCAGCAGAAATATTCAGTCCTATATTTTTCAAGATAAGCAATAGGGCAACGCTATCGGCGCCTCCGGACAAGGCAACGATATATGGTGTTTGCCACTTGAACATACCATGGTGAATAATATATTTTTTGACGATATTTTCAATTTTGTTCATTCTGCGATACTTTAAAAGTATATGATGTTCTTATTACTTTCTGTTTTTCAAAAAGTCTTCTGCCCGCTGCAAATCTTCTGGCGTGTCGATGCCTACAGTTTCAACATCTGTAGTACCAACTTTTATCTTGTAGCCATTCTGCAGCCATCGAAGTTGTTCCAGGCTCTCTGCTATTTCTAGTGAGCTTTGTGGCAGTTTGGTTACCTCTTTTAAAACTTCTTTGCGGTAAGCATAGATGCCCAAATGTTTCAGATAAGGAAAACTCTTGAGCCATTCTTCCTCTTCCTTTCCTCTTACGTATGGAATGATGCTGCGAGAGAAATACATAGCAAAGCCTTGATTGTCTACAACAATCTTTGGACTATTAGGATTTTTAACAGCTTCCATACTGGTAAAAGCTTTTCCTAAAGTGGCAATTTGGGTTGTTGGGTCATCAAAACACTGGCAGATGGTTTCCAGTTGACTCTTGTCAACAAAAGGTTCATCTCCTTGAACATTGACAATGACATCCCAGTCTCCACCAATTTTTTCGATAGCTTCTTCTATGCGGTCAGTACCGCTCTTATGATCCTTGCGCGTCATAACAGCTTTACCGCCAAATGCTTCTACAGCATTGAAAATTCGCTCATCGTCTGTTGCAACATAGGCTGCTTCTAGACAACTTGCGACTTTCTCATAAACATGCTGTATCACTGGTTTGCCATCTAACATGGCAAGTGGCTTTCCTGGGAAACGTGTTGATGCGTATCTTGCTGGAATAATTCCTATAAATTTCATAATCTTTTATATTTAAACCTGTTTACTATTCAATTCATGCGATTCGTTTAACTTCAAATAAAAAAAGTTGCACTTCCGCAGACGCAAAAGTACAACTTTATTTTGTATTCACCAAAAAACTTTTTGTTTTTTTTGAAAAACCTCAGAGAATATTTAATGTTCTCCCATTTTTTTTATTCGTATCTGATAGCCTCGATAGGGTCGAGCCTTGCTGCCTTCTTTGCAGGATACCATCCAAAGAAAACACCAGTAAATGTACAGACTGCAAAACTCATAATAATGCTCCAAGGCTCTATTTGGGTGGCTATATGGAAGAAAGAGTTCAGACTGAGCGATAAACTAACTCCCAATATCACTCCTATAATACCGCCAGTTACAGAAAGTAAGATAGCTTCTATCAGAAACTGGTTCAAAATATCAATACCTCGTGCGCCCACACTCATTCGAAGACCTATTTCGCGGGTGCGCTCTGTTACAGATACATACATGATGTTCATGATTCCGATGCCGCCTACCAGCAGCGAGATTCCTGCCACGGATCCGAGCAGGATGGTGATTGTAGACATGGTAGAATTCATCATGCTTGAAATTTCCTCTTGAGAGCGGATATTGAAGTCATCTTCATCTGCTTCAGTAGTTTCTGTTGCGTCTTTCAATTTGTGGTTGCGTCGCAATATTTCTGTAATCTGATCTTGGGCAGGTTGAGAAGCCTCTTCGGTGATAGCTGAGCAGACGATGCCTCCTAAATAGGTTTGTGCCATAATTCGCTTCATTACTGTTGTATAGGGGGCAAGTACCAAATCATCCTGGTCCATACCCATACTATTGTAACCTTTCTTCTTCAAGACACCGATTACTCTGAATGGAATGCTATTAAATCGCACAACCTTACCGATAGGATCACTGCCATCGGGGAAAAGATAGTCAACTACTGTCTGTCCTAAAATACAAACTTTAGATGCAGTCTTTATGTCTGTATCAGTAAACATTTCTCCATCTGCCACTTTCAGTTGTCGGATGGAAAGATAGTCTTGGTTTACACCATAAATGGAACTTTGGGTGTTGTTGTTTCCGTAGATCCACTGTCCGGAACTGTTTACAGTAGGAGAAATAGCTGAGATATAATTACATTCGTCTTTGATGCTCTGATAGTCGGCTTGCTTCAGCGTCTCCATTGACGAAGCATCCTGTCTCACACCGCCACGCATGTCTGCACCTGGTGAAATCATAATCATGTTTGATCCCATCTCTGCGATGTTTGCCTTGATGCTGGCTTTACTTCCTTGTCCGATGGCAAGCATGGTAATAACCGCAGCAATACCGATGATGATGCCAAGTGCGGTAAGGAAAGAGCGCATTTTGTTGGCAGCAATGGCGCGGATGGCTATTTTGAAAAGATTCTGATAATTCATTTTACTTGTTGTAATGTTAAATGTTAAATGTTAAGTGTTAAGTGAAAACTTCGTTTGCTATTGGATGCTAAGTAATTTAACATTCAACACTTAACATTGAAAACTTATTCGTCCGTGTTGGCCGGCAAGGCTGCCAGACCTTCGGCTGCCGAGAGAATATGTTCGTTATAGGTGTCGCTGATGATGTGACCATCACGCAGTTCGATATTACGACTCGAATAATTTGCAATGTCTGGGTTGTGGGTAACGAAGATGATGGTTCTTCCTTCTGCATAAAGTTTCTGGAAGAGTACCAGAATCTCGAAACTGGTTCTGGTGTCGAGATTACCCGTTGCTTCATCAGCAAGTATCACAGCGGGGTTGTTGACCAACGCACGAGCTATTGCTACTCGCTGCATCTGTCCTCCAGACATCTGATTACTCTTATGATAGAGACGTTCTCCTAAACCAACAGCTTTCAGCGATTCGATAGCACGTTGCTTTCGTTCTTCTGCGCTTACGTTCGGGTTGTACATCAGTGGAAGTTCTACATTTTCTACACTTGTAGTCTTCGGTAGAAGATTGTAGTTCTGGAAGATGAATCCAATCTTTCGGTTTCTAAGAATGGCGCGATCATTACGTGACATCTTTCGTACGCTTACTCCATCCAGATAGTATTCGCCACTGGATGGGGTATCGAGACAACCTAGCTGGTTCAGCAGGGTAGATTTACCTGATCCTGATTTACCCATGATGGTAACAAACTCACCTTCGTATATTTTAAAGCTTACACCTTTTAGGGCGTGGACAGTTTCCTCACCCACAAGAAAGTTGCGGCGAACATTGTCGAGTTCTATCACAACTTTCTTTTCGCTGTTTGCTTGAATATTGTCGTTTGCCATACTCTTATTTTTTATTTTTTCTTTCCTCTAGGTCCAGGTCCGCTAATCAAACCTTGACTTTGTTGAGGCTCCTCATTCTCTTCAGGGGTATTCACTATGATTTCAGTTACAATCTTCTGTCCCTTCTTCAAACCCTTGATAATTTCAGTATGTATACCGTCGCTCTGACCGATGGTTACAGAATGAGCTGTAAGGGTATTGTTAGCAAGAGTCCAGACTTTGTTTTTTCCTTTGCAGTCAACAATCTTGATATTCTTTCCTACAGTTTCCTTGGTTGGAGTAAAGCGGAGTGCTTTGTTGGCAACGGCAAGAATACCAGCACGTTCTTGTGTAAAGATGGTAACATTTGCAGTCAGTCCTGGTTTTAGCTTGAGATCTGCGTTGGGTGCAGAGATGACAACCTCGTAAGTGACTACATTGTTTGTTGTAGTAGCTTCCAAACGAACCTGTTTTACTGTTCCCTGGAATACATCGTCAGGATAAGCATCTACTGTAAAATTAACGCGGTCGCCTTCTTTTACACCGCCTATATCTGCCTCGTCAACATTTGCAATCACCTGCATGTTGGTCAGATCTTTAGCGATAGTAAAGAGCTCTGGTGTGTTGAAGCTTGCTGCTACGGTCTGTCCTTCCTCTACGCTTTTTGATATGACAGTTCCATCTATTGGGGATGTAATTGTAGCATAGCTCAGGTTGGTTTGGGCTTTCTGTACATTTTCCTTGGCCGAAGCTACTTGCTCTTTCGCCTGGCGATAGGTGAGAAGCGCATTTTCATAATCGTCAGCACTTACCAAACCTTTCTTATAGAGGGTCTGGTAGCGGCTCATGTTTGCACTCTGATAGTTCAAACTGCTTTGCGCACTTGCCAGGTTAGCTTTGGCAGTATTTAACTCGCTCATCAGGTTGGTTTTGTCGAGCTCAGCTATGACTTCACCTTTTTTAACCTGCGAATTGTAATCAACATAAAGTTTGTTTACAATACCACTCACCTGTGTACCAACCGTTACAGAAGTTACCGCTTCAATAGTACCGGTTGCAGTTACACTATTCTGCAATGTTTGTGTGGTTACAGCTTCCTGCTTGAAGTCTATTTGCTCTTCGTTTTTACTTCCAGAGAACAGCCATGCTGCCACAGCTACGATGATTACCACAATCATGGCAATCCAGATTTTGCTGATTCTAAGTTTTTTCATAAAAATGTATGTATACCTATTAATGATTTGCAATTTGTTTTCGGATGTTAATACCAATCTTTCTCTTTAGATTCTGCCGTTTTGGTAGAATTTCAACATGTTGATATTCAGAATGGTAAGATACTTTGCCTGAAGTTCGTTCTGCTTAGCCTTCAGAAGATTATCTTTGCCAGTTCTCAATTCTACGATGTTCTTTAATCCCAGTTTAAACTGCTCACTTAACAGATCGTAGCTTGTTTGGGCACTCTCGCTGCTCACTTTGGCAGCCTTAAACTGGCTTTGGTTTGTATTAGCCTGCAACCAATAGTTTTCGATAGTAGAGTAGAGCTTAGTTTGCTCATTCTTTATATCGAGCAAGATGCTTTCACGCTGAATGAGTGCTTTATTGACAGAAGTCTTGGTCTGTCGGTTATCAAAGAGAGGAATACTGACACCGATTCCACCACCCAGGCTGAAGTTGGTTTTCATCTGACTGCCCCAACCGTTTTTGTTCATGGATGTGGTGCTGGTCGTAGCTCCTGCATTTGCGCTGATGGTTGGCAATTTTCCTGCCTTTGCAATCTTGATGTTCAGATCGTTCTGGTCGAGTTTGTTTTGGTAGCTCAAAAACTCAGGGCGATTCTGAAGCGCAGCTGTATAGACACTGTTCATTCCTGGGATAGAGGCCAGAGCCATTTGGTCAGTTGTGCTTGGAATAGCGATGTCGAAAGCTTCTTCACTGGTAATCTGCAGGATTTCCTTCAACTGTCGTTTGTAGTTCTTTACGTTACTTTCAGCCTGCACGATGTTAAACTCATCTTGTGCTCTCTGTGCTGTAAGTTGTGCTAAGTCTGCTTGGCTCATCTTGCCAATTTTTACCATTTCCTTACCACGCTCTTCGTTTTGAACACTCGACTGATAACTTTCTTTGTTTACGTTGATAGCCTCTGTAGAGTAGAGTATCTGTACATAAAGTTGAGCTATCTGTTCTTGCAGGTTGAGGGCTTGTGCTGTCGAATCGAGTTGTGCCGCTTCCTTTGCCAGCTTGTTCAGTTTCACCTGATTTCTGTTTTTGTTTCCGTTCCAAATCGTGTAATTGCCCATCACGCTATAGCTGCCATTGTAATATACCTTGTCGATGGAAGCTTTGCTGAAACCTTCTCCGCTGATTCCATCAGAAACCCAAGGCGTATAGTTTACACTTTGATTGGTGCTGGCAGAGAGCGATGGCAGAAGCGCTGACTTTGATTGCAGATAGTCCTCCTGAGCTGAAGCTTTTGTGAGTTGAGTCTTCTGCAGTTGAATGTTGTTAGCCAGTGCGTAACTGATACAATCCTGCAGTGACCATTGCTTAGCTTGTACAGCGATAGGAGCCGACATGATGAACAGCGCTACCGCCATGTTTTTAAAACTTGCGTTCATACTCTTTTTACTTTTTGTTTTCATCTTTACAGATCTCTTTGCATCTGTTCTGATTAAATGTGGATTAATGTTCTTACTTTCCATAATTGCAAATCTTAATAGGATACATCATTTTTAGCTTTGACGTAAGCTTCGCCTATAAAGTTGCAACTGATATGTGTTTTTGATTAAAAACGTGATGATAGGTTTAATATTCTCATTTATCTTTAACAATCCTTTTCATAGTGAAAGATTTCTTTTGCTTTTACACATTAATTTATTTATATTTCTCAAAAAAATGTTTCTTCTTTCGTTATCTTCGCTGAAATTGTGTAACTTTGCAGAAAAATTTTAAGAAAGGAATAAAATAAATGCCGTTAAGATTACCAGATAAGCTTCCAGCTATCGAACTGCTGAAGCATGAGAATATATTCGTGATGGACGAAAGTCGTGCGCATAAACAGGAGATTCGTCCGTTGAAAATCTGTGTGCTCAATTTGATGCCCCTCAAGATTACGACAGAGACAGATCTCGTTCGTCTTCTGTCGAATACTCCTCTTCAGTTAGAGGTTTATTTTATGAAGTTGAAAAGTCACACGCCAAAGAATACTCCAATAGAGCACATGATGATGTTCTACAAGGATTTTCAGGAACTTTCCAAACAGAAGTTTGACGGAATGATAGTTACCGGTGCTCCTATCGAAACGATGGCTTATGAGGAGGTAGAATATTGGCCGGAAATCAAAGAGATTTTTGATTGGGCCCGTACCCATGTTACTTCAACTCTCTATATCTGCTGGGGTGCCCAGGCTGGTCTTTATCATTTCTATGGTGTTCCTAAGTATCCTTTAGAGAAGAAGATGTTTGGTATTTTTAAGCAGAAGCCTCTCGATTTGTCTCAGCCAATCTTCCGCGGTTTCGATGATGTCTTTTGCATGCCTCATAGTCGCCATACGGAGGTAAGACGTGAGGATATTGAAAAAGTGCCAGGACTTGACATCATTGCCGAATCGCCTGAAAGCGGTGTCAGCATTGTGATGGCCAGAAACGGCCGCGAATTCTTTGTGACGGGTCATCTTGAGTATGCGCCAAACACGCTGGATAAGGAATATAAGCGTGATATGGGCAAGCGTGATGATGTAGAACTGCCAAAAAATTATTATTATCATGACGATCCGAACGAAGAACCTCTGGTGACATGGCGTGCTCATGCCAACCTCTTCTATAGTAATTGGATCAACTATTATGTTTATCAGGAGACTCCTTACAATATTGACGAAATCAGTTAATTTGAAGGACTCGGGTGATTTCGAGATAGATTTCTTATGCAAACATTAGAATTATTGGCGCCTGCCAAGAACTTGGAATGTGGTATTGCTGCCATTGATCATGGTGCAGATGCCGTATATATTGGTGCACCTCGTTTTGGTGCACGAGCAGCAGCAGGCAATTCGCTGGAAGATATCAGACAGTTGTGTGATTATGCTCATCAGTTTGGAGCAAAGGTTCATGTTACTGTGAATACAATCATCTATCAGGATGAGATGTTGGATACGCTTAAGATGATCCAGCAACTTGATGAGATTGGTGTTGATGCACTTTTGCTGCAGGATATGGGTGTGCTTACTGAGGTGAGGGCGCAGAATTTGTGGAGTAGAGAATTGCATTCCAGTACCCAGTGTGATGTAAGAACTCCAGAAAAGGCGTATTGGCTTACCACGTTAGGTTTCAAACGTGTAGTTCTGGCTCGTGAGCTTTCGCTCGATGAAATCAAGGCGATCCATCAGGCGATTCCTGATAGAGAAATAGAGGTCTTTATACATGGAGCGCTCTGCGTAAGCTATTCGGGTGTATGTTATGCTTCTGAGAAGTGTTTCGGGCGCTCTGCCAATCGTGGAGAATGTGCACAGTTCTGTCGTATGAAGTTTGATCTGCTCGATTCCAATGGTCAGGAGATAGAACATCAGCGTTATCTGTTGTCTCTCAAGGATCTTTGTCAGCTTGATCATCTTAAGGATCTTGCTGATGCTGGAGCTACTTCGTTCAAGATAGAAGGAAGATTAAAAGATATCAACTACGTCAAGAATGTGGTGGCTGCCTATAGCAGTCAACTCGATGCAATCGTAAAAGCTGAACCGCGTAAGTATCGCCGTGCATCGGTGGGACATGTTCAATATAATTTTACACCTAATCTGAAGAAGACTTTCAATCGTGGCTTTACCCATTATTTCCTGAATGGGCGCCAGCCGGATATTGCTTCTTTCGATACACCGAAAGCTATCGGCGAGTTTGTGGGTAAGGTTAAGGAGATACGTGGCAACATCTCTTTCAACGTAGCCACAGTAGCCAGCTTTAAAAATGGCGATGGACTGTGTTTTATCAATGATGACCGTGAGTTGGAAGGCTTTCGTGTGAACAGAGTAGAGGGCAATCGCCTCTATCCGTTTGGAATGCCTGAACATTTGCGTCCGGGCATGGCTCTTTATCGTAATAACGATCGGGCTTTCGAGGCTTTGCTGGCTCGTAAGTCTGCTGAACGTAAAATCTATATTGTCATAGCAATGGAGCCTGTGATGGGTAATGAGTTCAGGGAAGAGCCACAGGGCGTTAAGGCTACAGTCAACATCATGAAGACGATAGAGGTTGATGGTGGCTTGATTTATCAGGTGGCTGAGGTGTTTAAAGAGTTGAAACTCGAAAAGGCGAAACGCCCGCAGGGCGAAAATATAAAAGCTCAGATGAGCAAACTGGGCGATACGATTTACGAAGCTTACCAGGTAGAACTTCTGAAGGGAATGGAGACATACTTCGTTCCGAACAGTATTCTCACTGCTATCCGGCGTGAATTGATAGATGAACTTACCAAGGCAAATCAGAAACAGCTTGATAAGTCGTTGTGGGGTGGATGGGATAGAACTTTGTTCAACAATGGCTTTGGATTCAGTCAGCCTGGTGAACACCGACTTACGAAAGAGGAATTGACTTGGCAGCCGGAATACGGAAAATGGGGATATCTCTATAATATAGCTAACTATGATGCAAGAGATTTTTATCAGATTCATGGTCTGTCGCCAGTAGTTCCTGCATTTGAGTTGGGTAAGAATATTCCTTCTGCATGGGATGCTAAGACCCAGGAAGAATATGATGAGAATATAGAAAAAGACAAGGCAAACCGAAGTATGCAACCTAAGTTTACCAACGAAAAGGGAGAATCGCTCCTGATGCAGTGCCGCCATTGTATCCGCTATTCGTTGGGCTACTGTGTGAAGCGTGGAGGCAAGAAACCATCCTGGAGAGAGCCTCTCTTCCTGCAGTTGGGTGACGGTCGCCGCTTCCGTCTGGAGTTTGCGTGCAACGAATGTCAGATGAACTTATATAGTGAGAAATAAATGAAAAAGAAATGGACGATACAGATTCTTTGTATGCTGGGCATCCTCTTGATGTTCAGCAGTTGTTATCATCGCCGTGCTCATCACCAGATGCATGCAGCTATGGTAGAGTACAGTAATAAACAACTCGATTCCATTTCGTTTTCTACTACCCATCATTATACCAACAAATTCAATTTTCTGGTATTCAAGGATTCCCTGGAATTGATAGCGCAACAGCCTGAAGAATTTTTGAGCAATTTGCCTATCGACTCCTTCGCCGTCCGAAAGAACTGCCTGCTTGTGGTTACGGATATCCGTATGGTTCCTCAGGATTCCATAGATTCAGTTTGGGTGCAGTTGGCAACAGAAGATAATCAGTTTGGTTGGACCCGTGAGTCCCGTCTGTTGCCGAAGGTTGTGCCCGATGATCCTATTTCAGAGTTCATCATGACCTTCAGCAATACTCACTTGCTCATCTTCATGGTTATCATTATTCTCATAGCCGTAGCCTATACAGTTCGTAAGATTTTCCATAGCAATGGTAAACTGGTTCATTTTAATGATATTGATTCTCCATATCCTACAGCTTTGGTGCTTATTGTTTCGATATCAGCAACCTTCTATGCAACCATTCAGTTGTTTTTGCCAGAAGTATGGCGTCATTTTTATTTTCATCCTACGCTCAATCCTTTTGCCGTACCGCCGATACTGGGCTTTTTCCTGGCTACAGTCTGGGCGATACTGATAGTAGGATTGGCTTGTGTTGATGAGGTGAAACACCGTTTGCCGGCAGGTGATGCAGTTCTGTATCTGGGTGGTTTAGTGGGTGTTTGCGCCATTGATTACATCATTTTCAGTGTTACTACCTTATATTATATAGGTTATTTGTTGCTCGTAGCCTATATATGGTTTGCCATACGGATTTATCTGTTTCCTCATAAATAAGGATAGGGGGTGCAGGAAAAAATATGTACCTTTGCACCCGTTATGAAAAGAATAGTATTTAATAGTAAAAAGAGCGTATGCATTGGTTTGGCAGCAGTAGCGTTGCAGGCTAGTGCTGCGGATAACGAAAGGGCTACTTGCTCTGACCTGTCACTAGGTACGAGTGAAAAGTTTGCAGAAGCTAACGGCTTGCTGGCTGATAGCAGCCGAGTTTATGACATTGATGAAGTTGTGGTTGTTTCGCAGCCTAAGGAGAATTTCCGTCTTCGTCAGCAGGCTCTCAGCAGCACTTCCTTTGGTTCTTATCAGATGCAGCGACTGGGGTCTCGCGATTTGCGCGAACTTTCCTGCTATGTTCCTAACTTCGTAATGCCCAACTATGGCTCGCGTTTTACCAACGCCATGTATGTGCGCGGCATTGGAAGCCGTATCAACAGTCCGGCTGTAGGAATTTATCTTGACGGAATTCCAGTGTTGAGCAAGGCTGCTTTCAATCTTCACCATTATCAGACCAGCCGTATAGATATTCTCCGTGGTCCACAGGGAACACTCTATGGTCAGAATTCTGAAGGTGGTTTGGTGCGCATCTATTCACGCGATGCTTATGATAGCAAGGGCACCTACGTTAATTTGGGATTGGGCTCTCATTTCTATCGTAATGTAGAAGCGGCTCATTATATGAAGCTTTCACCTCGTATCGCATTAGGGGTAGCTGCTTTTTATGATGGACAGAAGGGATTCTTCCATCGTGCAGGAACCAGCGATTATGCCGACAATTATGATGAGGCTGGCGGTAAGTTTAATCTTAAGTTCCGTTTTGATAGAGGATGGAGCATGGATTTGCTAGCCAATTACCAATTTGTCTATCAGCATGCATTTCCTTATGGTCAGCTGGATTTAAACAGTGGCAAGGCTGCATTGCCAAATACTACATTCCCTGGGCTTTATCGCCGCAACATGCTGCTTTCGGGTGTCAATCTTCGTCATGAAGGAGCGAAATGGGATTTTGCTTCTACTACCAGCTATCAGTTCCTGGATGATAATATGAAGATGGATCAGGATTATCTTCCTGAAGATTATTTGAGCTTGCAGCAAGATCAGTTGCAGAATTCTATCACTCAGGAGTTTACATTTAAGAGTCGTCAGCCTTTCTTCGGCTTCTGGCATCTTACACAGGGTGCATTCTTCTCCCATATGTGGTTGAAGACAAATGGTCCTGTAAAATTCGGTTCAGCATTTACACAGTTTACCAGTAACGTTATCCAGCAGCAGATGCAGCAGGCAATGCCTCCGGCAATGGCTAGCGGAGTTTCTGTCAATGTATTAGATATGGGGGCTCCGGGATTGTTTCATACTCCTCAGAGCAATTTGGGTCTCTATCACGAGAGTACGTTTGATCTTTCTTCCCGTCTGAAAGCAACGCTTGGTTTGCGCTACGATTTCATGCATACAAGTATTCATTACGATACTTATGCTTATATGGCGATGACAGTTAAGGTGATGGGCATGGAGGTTACTTCTAAATTGCGTTCAATGCTCGACCGCAAAACGGGTGATGATTACAACCAGCTCCTGCCAAAATTTGGCTTAAGTTACAAGCTTGATGAGCAGGGTAGCAATGTCTATGCCACGGTGAGCAAGGGCTATCGTGCAGGCGGTTATAATATCCAGATGTTCAGTGATATTTTGCAGACCGATCTGAAAGCTCACCGTCAGCAGGCGAAGGGAGGCAATTATGACGTTCCTCATACCGATGAAGATTATGATAGAGTGAACCAGACTATTGCCTTTAAGCCGGAAACCTCATGGAATTATGAGGTTGGAACGCATCTCAATCTTTTTGATCATCGTCTTCATTTCGATTTGAGTGCCTTCTATATGCAGGTTCGCAATCAGCAACTCTCTGTGATGGCAGGAACCTATGGCTTTGGCCGAATGATGGTTAATGCAGGTAAGAGTCACAGTTGTGGTATTGAAGCCACGCTCAAGGGTCAGGCTTTCGACGGTGCTTTTGATTGGGGTGTAAACTATGGTTTTACACGCGCCGTATTTGATGAATATACTGATGGCGAGGGTGATAAGGCTGTGAATTATAAGGACAAGAAGGTTCCTTATGTTCCCCAGCATACGATAGCAGCCATGGCTGACTATCATTTAGGACAGTTTACCTTCGGATTGAACATGAATGCGCAGGGCAAGACTTATTGGGATAATGCCAATACCTACAGCCAGAAGATGTATTTCGTGATGGGTGCGCATTGTGATATTGATTTCAGCAAGATGAGCATCAGTATCTGGGGTAGGAACCTCACAGATACTAATTACAATACCTTTGCTGTTGATAATGCAGCAACAGGAAAGAAACTGTATTTTGCCCAGCGTGGCAATCCTTTCCAATGTGGTGTTGATCTGAAATTCCACTTTTAGGATTAAATAGAAAAGGAGTTCCGGCATTCTGAAATGCTAGAACTCCTTTTCTTTTTAATCTCATTTATTTCCTTCCTTTATTTTAATTCTCCATATCCTACAAGCCGGTCGGTGCGGTCGCTCTGAGCCCGATAGTAAACCAGTACATTGTATTTGTTCTGGGTCTGGTAGAAATTTCCTTCTGATGGGAGCAGCCTGATGCTTCCGTCCTCCATCTTCATGAGATACTGATAACTGTAATAACCTTGCTTCATGAAGAGACGTGCGTGATAGGTTTTCGTCATTTCATCATATTCCATCCGATATTCGGGGAGGAAACGGCCGTAGGTCCAATCTGCGTTCAGATAAACATCGCCTGGCAGTTTTGGAGCTTTCAGGGTAAAGTGAATCTGTGCATATTCGCAGGTGTTGTTGTTTTCTACGTTGTCGCTGTTGCGGATATAAAACGAACCTTTGGCAGCTTCATCGTAAACGTAATTGGGGCGGGGGCTGTCTGTCATTACTTTAACCTGATAGTCGCTTCCATCCCAATCTATAGCGTCTATTCCCATGGTTGGATGATCGGTGTCCAGAAACTCAAACTTTCTGTATTCATTGCCCGCATTGAAAATCAGAGCTCTTACATGCTGCCAACTCATTTTCCCCGCACTCAGGTAGTCGGGTTTAGGGTTGATGACAGCATTGTCCCATCTTCCGTTCTGAAGCACTACGATGTTCAGCTGGTTGGGATGAGTGATTCTCAGCTGGCTGTAATCCAGTTCCATTTTCAGTTGCTGATGGTCCTTCTGGATATCTATATCTGTTGTTGAAGTAGCTTCTAACTTGAGTTTAACCAATGGCTGAGGCTCTGTAATCATCCAGCAGGCTGTAAACATTTTGCCTTCTTCCTCGTTTTCCGCATTGTCGTCATAAACCGTCAGTCTGTAGTTGCCACTCATGGTAAGTTGGCAGTCGGCATTGGGAATTGCCAGAAGATAATGAGTGTAAGGATGATTGGTGTTGATGGATTGCTCTACATCTTCAATAATCTGATTGCCGTTGAAGCCTCTCATATAGTCGCTTTCAAAGAGCGAAGAAGATACGTTCCAGTTTGCATCACAATGTTCAATCTTGTAGCTGTACCGATGATAATCGTGCGTCATGTCGTCAAAATCGATATGGATAGGTTCTCCGCCCAGTGACGATACTGGGAGCGATAACCAGTTCGTTCCGCCTACAACCTGTAGGGTTCTGATGCGCTGGTTGAATATCTCGTGCTGCTGCGCCCAGGCAGGATAGGTAAACAGAAAGAGAAGGGAGATGATAGTGTATAATTGTTTCATATGGCTTCGTACGTATATATAAAAAAATAACTTGCAGTAGCCTTTTGACAAAGAACTAAATGCAAGCTTAAACAATCTAAATTAATACATGAAAACACTTTTGTAGTCGATAGGGGAATCGAACCCCTATGCCAAGATTGAGAATCTTGTATCCTAACCATTAGATGAATCGACCAACGGTACATTTTTCGGACGATAGCTTGCGGAAGGTGGGGGATTCGAACCCCCGGTACGGTAACCCGCACGGCAGTTTAGCAAACTGCTGGTTTCAGCCACTCACCCAACCTTCCAGTCGGATTCTTAACCGAATCAACCAAGCATCGTTCTTAAATGCGAGTGCAAAGGTACTACTTTTTTCTGATTCTACCAAATCTTTTTGCAACTTTTTTTCGATAAAAATGCATTTTCTTTGTAACTCCCACATTATCAGGGGTTGTTTTCTTTCAGTATTATGAGTGCTTTCATTCCTAAAACGAGCAGAGGCGGACTTCTTTCTCAGAAATCCGCCTCTTGTAAAAGAAAGGGCCGCTCGATGATGTGATGAAACTCCGAATGTATAAACATTTGAGAGTCCTCCGCCTTTGTAATCCACCGGCTTTTCAGCTTACCTGCCTGCTGCAGTTTATGTGGCCCGCCATGAGCAAGAGAATGTCCTCTCGGTTTCAATAGTGTAATTTGATGAGTATCCCGATCGAACCGAAACGACCCTTATTCCTTCTGGCACCCATGCATCATCACGATGCAACGGTGCAAACATCTTAGTCATTATTTGATAATGCAAAGATAATGCAATATTTTGAAACTACCAAATGTTTTAGCTGTTTTCTTCGAATATTTTTTCGAAATATTTTCTCAACTCCGTTTTGTCCTCTATGATATTGCGCAGTTCGTTGAGCGCTTTCTCGTTAGGGGAGTTGGGAATCCATAACCTGATGTATCCGTTTCGTGAATATTTTTCGTCCATGTGCTGGCTGAACCGCTCCCATTGCTGCTCCTTGTCATCATCTGGATTGTTTTCTTTGCCATACTGTATGGCGCGCAGAAAAATTTCGTGAACATCAATATCGCGATCGGCTTCTGCCACAATCTTTCCATAGATGCTGCGAGGCTGACGGCTGGATGAAGCCCGATGGTCCTCAACGGCTTCTTTCATGATTTTAATCTGCTCTGGACCAAACCAGCGCTTCAGTCTTGCATCTGCCTGCAGAATCTTACCGCTGGTAATATGATGAATGGCACGCGGACCGCTCATCCCCAGGTCGTGGTAAGCGGCTATTACATACACCATATCGATGTCGGCTCCGGTTACCGGAACCAGTTTCAGAGAGTTTCTGATGACTCGGGTAACATGTCTGAGTCCATGACTTTCGCCAAAAGCATTATATTTGGGGAGAATCTGTTTCTCCACAAAGTCCATGATTTCGAGATTTACCTGTTGCTTCATAGATATTCCTCCACTTTTTTATATAATAAGGTACGCGCGTACCTTATTATTAGTTTATTATTGTTCAATTCGCCATTCCTATGATGATCAGGGATGATACAATGCCAAAACAGAAGATGTTCAGAGCTGTTTTGCCCAGAATTCTGTTCAGTTCTCTGCCTTCGCCTATCTTTTTCATCTCCATATAGGTTCTGTTGTGCTGAACGATATAGAGTGCTGCAAGCGGCAGGAACATGCTGCTGGCTTCATGCTGAAATACTTCGTAGGTGGTTACACCTATTATGGTGATGATTCCCAGATTACCCAATGCGCAGTATAACCGCTCGGCATTCTTCTTTCCTATGTGAACCACAAGAGTCTTCTTGCCGGCTCTCAGGTCGTTGTCATGATCGCGGTAATTGTTCAGAATGAGCAGCGTATCAACTACCAGTCCGCAGGCTACAGATACGAGAACCGTTTCCATGCTTACTCCCTGCATGTTTTCGGGCATTACGAGATAGTATGTGCAGCATACGGGTACAATGCCGAAGAAGAGCAGTACCAGAAGATCGCCCATGCCCAGATAGCTGAGACAGGTAGTATAGAGAAAACAGAAGACTACGCAACAGATGCCTACGATAACCATTTCCCAACCTCCGAAAAGAACCAGCGGAAGCCCTATGGCACAACCCAGAAGAGTAGTGAGGATGATTCCCCATTTCATGGCTCCCAATGTTATCCAGCCTTCAGCGCAGGCACGTTTCGGTCCCAGTCTGGTTTCGTCGTCATTACCATGTTTGAAGTCGAAATAATCATTCACCAGATTGCTGTCTATCTGCATCACCCATGCAAAGAGCAGGCAGAGTAGGGCTGGCAATGTCTGTATCTGCTGAGCGTCTTTATAAGCCAGCGCAATACCCAATAAAACAGGAACAGCCGCCGCCGTCAGAGTCTTCGGGCGAGCGGCTAGATACCATGCTTTTATAGAATTTGTTTCTATCATATTCTGAAAAGATTAAAATTGAATCTCCTGAAATTCTTAAGGAAAATCAGGAAGATTAATTGAAGAAGTTCCAGCTTACTCCAATACGGAACACTCTCTCGTTCATCGGATAATGAGGAGCGAAGAAGTAGTTCTTGTCGCCCTGTCCTGCATTGATGTGGCTCATCATTACGAAGAAACGGGTGTGCTTGATGTGAACGTTGGCGTAAACATTGACGATAGGATAGTTGCCTATCTTTACGTTGTTCTCGCCGTTGCCCTGTACCGTATACTGTCCCATATAAGGTGAATAGTCGGGAGCTTCATAGCTTGTAAAGTAGCGCATGTCAGCACCCAGGTCTACGTTCAGCACCTTTACTACCTTGAACTTGATGTAGAGGTTGGTGTAGGCATTGAAGGCTGGTACTGGCAGAACACTCTCCTTGCTTGAGTGCTGGTAGGTAAACTGGTTTTCCCAGTTCAGAATGCCTAGTCTGAAGTTCTGCTCCAGTTGTGCTGTCAGCAGGTTGATTCCTCCGCTTTCCTGCATCGGTGTTACCATGACTCCTGTTCGCAAACCTTCTTCTGTAATGTCATAGCTCTGCGAGAAGTAGGTGTAGTTCTTGATTTCATCTACAGCCACTCTCAGCTTGGTGCGTGTCTTAGGGAAGGAGAGCGTACCCATGATGCGGGTATGGATGGTCTTGTCGAGATCATTCTCCCACCACAGATGGCGGGCGTGATAGTTGCGGTAATAGAACGATGGGGTTTCTCTATGGAAGAAAGCATCGCCTCTTACCTGAAGCGTGTCGCCCAGGAATGGGATGTTCACGTCTACATTACCATCTATGGCAAGGGTTCCGGCGTCAACACCCGTCAGTCCTATTTCTGCTACGGCATTGTAGTGGAGTGTCTTGCCTTCCTGCTTGCTCAGCTGTCCGCCTACGCTCAGCACATGCTCGTTGTATTTTTCGAAACCGCCTTCCATGGTTGGCAGTTCATAGTGACGGAGGTCGTAGCTGGCGAAAGCCTTCAAGCCTGCCTTTGCCCATTTATTAAAACCTTCGAGCATGGCAATGGCGAAGGTATTCTTCATGTGCCAGTGCTTGGTCTGGTCGTAGATGGAATCACCGGTCAGCCTGCCTGCATCGTAATATTCTTGCAGATAATAGTCGGCTGGGGTCTGATAAGCTTCGTAAATACGGCGATAGTTGTCAAACTTTACTGTATGGATGAAGCTCGTTACCGGAACATATTCGCTCTTGTAGAAAAGCGAGTCTTCGGCATTTTTCTTCTGGACGGCAAGCAGACTGTCGGCAGCAGCTTTTCCGTTTACTGCGATGCGGGTGCTATCGGTCTTTATATCCTTTGCTGCTGAGTCTTTAGCCGGTTCATCGCCTGCAATCTTGGCTCCGTCAGGACGGCCGCTGAATTTTGCTCCCTGCTGTTTGTCGTAGGCTTTCTCGTCAAATTTCTTGCCTTGTTCCTTGGCTTTCTTTCTGGCTTCTTCCTTCGCATTCTCTTCAGCATTTTCCTTTTTCGAAGCCATGGCAAATTTCTTTGCCTTGATTTCTTCTTCGGTCATCTTTACCTTTCGGCTGAAACCTATGTTGTAGCGGTGGGTAAAGAAGATATGCTGGTTGTCCAGTCGGTTCCAGTTCTGTTCCAGAACGGTAGGAATTTCATTGGTGGCAAACGATTCGGTGTAGATTTCCGGATGTTTGATGTAATCATCGTTGGTAATACCGCCGTTCTCGGTCATCTTCTCATGATTGGTACTGAAGAGGAGATGTGCCTGATAGCGGTCGCCCAGGTAAGATGCCCACATGGTGTATTTAAAGTGGCTGGTACTCTGTGCGTTATAATATCCTCTGCCATACTTGTAGTCGAATCTGAAACCGGCGCCTAGCCTTTTGTTGGCATTTACTGCAAACATCGCCTTGAAGTCGTCTTCTCCCGTCACCTTGTCGCCGCAGCTGTTCAGCGTTATATTGGTGATAGGTGAGTAGGTGTTGGTGAAGTGGAAGTCGCTTACCGGATTTACGATATAATCGTAGGGCTCTGTAAAGATAAAGTTGCCCTGCGTGTTGCGGCGGTCGATGAAGATTCGGTTCAGTCGGGCAGTACCCATGTTTCCGAGGGTATTGTATTCGCCTCTCAGTCCTTCCGTGAAGGTTGTGTTCATATACATGTGCTGCAAGGTGTCTACTACCGCAGCCTTTGTGTCGCCGAAGCGTTCGTCTACAGTCCATACCCTGATGCCTTTCGGAATCTCCTTGTCTGAGCCCAGTGAATCGGTGTTCACCTTGCGGTTGGTTTGGGGACGGAACTGCGAATCTTCGTTATAGTTAAAATCGTTTTGTGCCGCAACCGGGAGGGTTGCAGCACAAAATAGGAGTGATGAGAATATAAATTTCTTCTTCTTCATTATTTCTTAAATAGTCGGATACATACTTCGGCAATCTTGAGCACTACACCCACGATGAGTACGATGTAGGCGATATTGCGGCTTTCTTCCAGCTGGGTCCAGAGTATTACCCCCACGATGGCGAGCAGCATGAAGGCGATGTTGAGATAGTTGCGCACCTTCAGCATGTTGTTCTGGTCGCTGTAGGCCAATGGGCGGAGCCGGCGGTGCTGTGGTCTTACGGCGTAGCTGGTAGGCTGCTTCTGTTCAGTCTGTTCTGCTCCCTGCTCAGCTGTAGGCTGGGCAGTAGCGTTTGCAGGCTGCTGTGCCTCGTTCTGTTGTATCTTGTTGTCTGTATTCTGATTATCCATTTTTCTTCAACTTATTGTTTTACTAATGCAGCTAACTCTGCGAATATCTGGTCCTTGCGGTCGATGGTGCATCTGCGGAACTTTCCGAAGATCTTAGCCAGGTCGTTCTGCTTCTTGTTGAGCGCAATCTTGTCGCTGATTACCTCTTCTGCAGGTTCCTTGAAGCCGGTGCTTCTTCCTTCCTCGTAGTTGTAGATGATGCGGCAGAGCGAGAGATTCAGATGATTGTCTGAAATCCTGGCTATCAGCTGGTATTTGAATTCCGTGCGGTCGAGCGAGATGAATGACTGGCTGAAGACGAGCCATTCGTCCATCGTATTGGCGATGACGTGTTCAGCATCGTTTACTAGTGCTACCCGGCTTGCTATGTTCTGGTCGTTCTTTGTCAGTTCACTCATGTATTTTAATACGATGTCGTAAATCTGCTTGGCAGTTTTCCCGTTAGCATCCGTATCGAGTGTGAATTCTATCTTGTTTTCATCATTATATGTGATGGCGCCTGCCAGATATTTCATGTCCACTTTGGCTGTTGTGCCATTTGCCAGCTTGTTGGCAGGCTTGGCAGCCTCCTTTTGCTTAGCGGCTACGGTAACAGGAACCGCCCATCCCGTGGTTGGTGTGGTTGGCTCCTTCACTACAGCAGGTTCTGGCTCAGTAGCATTGCTTTTCTTAGCTTCAGCCTTGGCGCTTGCAGCGTTGATGCTGTCGGCCTGAGCCTTCAGTTTGGCAGCCTGTGCTTTAATCTTAGCCACTTCCAGTGCCTTCTTGGCAGCTTCCAGCTGTTTCTGTGCCTGTTCCAGCTGTTGCTGTTCTTCAGTCTGCACGGTTTGGGCCTGTGCAGTCATCAGCGGGAGGAGCATAAATATGGGGATGATGATTTTTTTCATGTCGAGTTGTTTTTATGAAACTATAAAATGACGGTTCCTGATTGCGGAACTTAGCGGAAGATGAGGGATTCAAACCCCCGATACCCCGGAAGAGGGTATACCGGATTTCGAGTCCAGCGCATTCGGTCACTCTGCCAATCTTCCTTTTCTTTAAAAAACAAATGCAAAAGTAATACTTTTTTCTTATTCCACAAAGAAAATGAACATTTTTAACACTAATAACTTCCCGAACGACCGAAGAGAGTGATAACTTCTTTAACTTCTGAACTTGCGAAAGTTAAAAAGGTTAGTGTTTGATTTTGAAGATGACGAAGCAAATAGTTTTTTTTTATTTTTCCAACTGGGGAATTTTTTTTCTCCAGTTAGGGAAGTGATTGAAGATGTCTTTTTGGATCATAATCAAATATTCGTAAACTGTCCTTTATTACAGCCCGAATCGGCCACGAGATTGCCCATCATGCCGCACATTTCCTTCCGCGAGAGGTCGGATACATGAATTTGGCTCCACTGACGTGTGCTCCGAGAACAGGGAAAATCATCGGAACGATAGGTTCGTGCATGTCATTTGATGCCTGTGAGAGCAAAAGCGACACAATTTCCGTTCCTTTTCCCAGTTTTGGCATCTTCGGAGCGGTCTTTTTTGAGATATTATACTTCATATTAATCCTGTCTCTTATACACATCTCCGAGCCCACGAGACACTGAGCGATCTCGT
>ERZ1027238.154-NODE-154-length-24907-cov-26.840254_pt1 | contig 24907 bp, 20 predicted proteins | sample MGYA00519477_ERZ1027238 | MGnify/ENA primary metagenome ERZ1027238 (study PRJEB26926, sample SAMN06164638) | human gut metagenome | biome: ENVO:00009003; feature: ENVO:2100002; material: ENVO:00002003 | host: Homo sapiens | place: USA | collected 2012 ...
GACTCAAGATGTTCCGTCCAGACCAGATTTTCTGTATGCCTGACCACAATACTCCAACACACGATCAGGATAAGCCAATCGAGGATCCTATCTCTAAGAAGCAGGTAGATACCTTGGCAAAGAACACTGCTGATTTCGGCGTAACTCACTTTGCCATGAACACCAAGGACAATGGTATCATCCACGTGGTAGGTCCTGAGAAGGGGCTTTCTCTTCCAGGTATGACCATCGTCTGCGGTGACTCTCACACTTCTACCCATGGTGCCATGGGCGCGGTAGCCTTCGGTATCGGCACTTCAGAGGTCGAGATGGTGATGGCTTCACAATGTATTCTTCAGAGCAAGCCAAAGTCAATGCGCATCAGCATCAACGGCAAGCTCAGCAAGGGTGTTACTGCCAAGGACGTTGCCCTCTACCTCATGAGTCAACTCACTACTTCGGGTGCCACTGGTTACTTCGTAGAGTACAGTGGTGATGTAGTGAAAGATATGTCTATGGAAGGTCGTCTCACTCTCTGCAATCTCTCTATCGAGATGGGTGCCCGTGGTGGCTTCGTAGCTCCTGATGAGACAACATTCGAGTACATCAAGGGTCGTGAATATGCACCTAAGGGTGAAGAGTGGGATAAGGCTGTGGCTTACTGGAAGACCTTGAAGAGTGGCGATGATGCAGTCTTCGACAAAGAGTTGACTTTCGAGGCAAAGGATATCGAACCACGCATCACCTACGGTACCAACCCAGGTATGGGTATCGGCATTACCGAAAGTATCCCAACTCTCGATGAGATTCCTGAGGAAGAGCAGGCTGGTTTCAAGAAGAGCCTCAACTACATGGGCTTCCAGCCAGGCGAGAAACTCGAGGGTCATCCTATCGATTATGTATTCTTGGGCGCATGTACCAATGGTCGTATTGAAGACTTCCGTGCTTTCGCTTCTCTTGTTAAAGGAAAGAAGAAGGCAGATGGCGTAACTGCTTGGCTTGTACCAGGTTCATGGTTGGTTGATAAACAAATACGTGAAGAGGGAATTGATAAGATTGTTGAGGCTGCCGGCTTCGAAATCCGTCAGCCTGGATGCTCTGCCTGCCTGGCAATGAACGATGATAAGATTCCTGCAGGCAAGTACTCTGTAAGTACATCCAACCGCAATTTCGAGGGTCGTCAGGGACCAGGTTCCCGCACCATCCTTGCCAGTCCATATGTAGCAGCGGCTGCCGCTATTACTGGTAAGATTACTGACCCAAGAGAGTTTATGTAATGTTAAGTGTTCAATGTTAAATGAAAAATTGAAATGAAACAGAAATTCAATGTTATCACATCCAGCTGCATTCCTCTCCCCTTGGAGAATGTAGATACCGACCAGATCATACCAGCCCGTTTCCTCAAGGCCATCGATAAAGAGGGCATGGGCGACAACCTTTTCCGCGACTGGCGCTACAATGCCGACGGAACTCCAAAACCCGACTTCGTGATGAACGATCCTTCCTACAGTGGTGTCATCCTCGTGGCTGGCAAGAACTTCGGTTCGGGTTCTTCCCGTGAGCACGCTGCCTGGGCTATCGCAGGCGCTGGCTTCCGTGTGGTTATCAGCTCTTTCTTCGCTGATATTCACAAGAACAACGAGTTGAACAACCTCGTATTGCCTGTTGTGGTAAGCGAGGAATTCCTGAAAGAACTCTTCGAGAGCATCGACAAGGATCACAAGACAGAGGTGAAGGTAGATCTTCCTAACCAGACCGTGACCAATCTTGCTACCGGCAAGAGCGAGCACTTCGAAATCAACGGCTACAAGAAACACTGTTTGGAGAATGGTTTGGACGATGTAGACTTCCTCGTTCAGAACCGCGACAAGGTTGAGGCTTGGGAAGAGAAGAATAAATAGGTAATGTTGAATGTTGAGTGTTGAATGTTGACTTGCAGGATAAGACGCAGGTTGATAGGGTGAAAGCCTTATTTAACACTTAACATTTAACACTTAACATTAATAATAAAGATGAACGTTAACGCAAAGAGAGATAATTCCCGCATCAAGGAGATTGAGATCATGGACTGCACGCTGCGCGACGGCGAGCAGACCAATGGTGTCAGTTTCCTTCCTCACGAGAAATTGATGATAGCAAGAATGCTGTTGCACGATATCAATGTTGATCGCATTGAGGTTGCTTCAGCGCGTGTGTCGGAAGGAGAAAAGGATGCTGTCGCTCGTATTTGCCGTTATGCCAAGACCATAGGTAAGCTGGATTCCGTTGAGGTATTGGGATTCGTGGATAACAACAAGAGCGTGGATTGGATTGCCGAATGCGGTGGTCACGTCATCAACCTCCTGGCGAAGGGTAGCTACAAGCACTGCACCCAGCAGCTCAAGATGTCGCCTGAAGAACATCTCGCTCACATCAAGCAGACTATCGACTATGCTTTGAGCAGGGATTTTACCGTAAATCTCTATTTGGAGGATTGGTCGAGCGGAATGCGCGACAGTCGTGACTATCTCTTCATGATGATGGACGAGCTGGTGAAGTTGCCTATCAAGCGCTTCCTGCTTCCTGATACGCTGGGCATTCTGAACCCGTTGCAGTGTGTGGAATACATGCGACAGATGGTTCGCCGTTATCCGAACTCTCACTTCGATTTCCATGCCCACAACGACTACGATTTGGCTGTGAGCAACTCTCTGGCAGCCGTATTGAGCGGAGCCAAGGGTCTTCACGTTACCGTGAATGGTTTGGGCGAACGCTGCGGAAATGCACCATTAGCGAGTGTTCAGGTGATTCTGAAGGACATGTTCGAGGCAAAGACCAATATCAAGGAAGACCGATTGAACGATATTTCCCGATTGGTTGAAGGTTACAGCGGCATTGCCGTGGCTCCGAATACACCGGTTGTTGGAGACAATGTCTTCACCCAGGTGGCTGGCGTACATGCTGATGGCGACAACAAGGACAAGCTTTATTGCAACGACCTGGTGCCTGAGCGTTTCGGCAGACATCGCGAGTATGCATTGGGCAAGAATTCCGGTAAGGCAAACATCATCCAGAACCTCAATGAGCTGGGATTGGAGTTGACTCCGGAACAGACCAAGGCGGTGACCAAGCGAATCACCGAACTCGGCGACCGCAAGGAGCTGGTAACTCAGGACGACCTGCCCTATATCGTGAGCGATGTACTGAAGCATGGTGCACCGGAGGATAAAGTGAAACTGGTAAGTTACATGGTATCCACCTCATACGGTTTGAAGCCTATAGCAAGCCTTAAGGTGGAAATCGATGGTAAGGAGTATGAAGACCAGAGCTCTGGCGATGGTCAGTATGATGCCTTCGTGAAAGCGCTGCGCAACATTTACAAGGTGAAGCTCGGTAAGACTTTCCCCAAGCTCGACAACTATCAGGTAACCATTCCTCCAGGTGGTCGTACCGATGCTCTCGTTCAGACCGTCATCACCTGGCGTGAAGGCGACCGTATCTGGCGCACCCGAGGCTTGGATGCCGACCAGACAGAAGCTGCTATCAAGGCTACGCTGAAAATGATCAATATGTACGAGGCTGATAAGAGCGACGAACAGGCTGTCTCGCCTCGAAATCTTGATATGGAATGATATCTCCGAAGAATACAGAATTATCTCCGAAGATTACAGAATTATCTCCGAAGGTTATGCAAACATCTCCGAAGGTTTCTATTCAACAGCACGCCCTGAAGGGGCAGAAGCTCTTAGCCCAGGGCAACACCCTGGGTATAAGATAGCATTTTAGCAATGCGCCCTGTAAGGGCAAAAGCTTTAATCATTCAAAAAATAAACAATAAAAAATCAAATAAGATGAAATTAAACATTGCAGTTCTCGCCGGTGATGGCATCGGACCAGAGATTATGAAGCAGGGCGTAGCAGTAATGCAGGCCATTGCAGAGAAGTTCAACCATGAGTTTACTTACAATGAGGCTATCTGCGGTGCTCATGCTATCGACGAGGTAGGCGATCCATTCCCAGAGGCTACCTTCAAGACCTGTATGGATGCTGATGCTGTACTCTTCGCAGCTGTTGGTGATCCACGTTTCGACAACAACCCTACAGCCAAGGTACGTCCTGAGCAGGGCTTGCTCGCCATGCGTAAGAAGTTGGGTCTTTTCGCTAATGTCCGCCCGGTAGCTACTTTCGACTGCCTGCTCCACAAGTCTCCATTGAAGGATGAACTCTTGAAGGGTGCCGACTTCGTTGTTATCCGTGAGTTGACTGGTGGTATGTACTTTGGTGAGAAGTATCAGGACAATGACAAGGCTTACGATACTGATATCTACACCCGTCCTGAGATTGAGCGCATCCTGAAGGTGGCTTTCGAGTTCGCCATGAAGCGCAACAAGCATCTCACCGTAGTCGACAAGGCCAACGTATTGGCATCTTCTCGTCTTTGGCGTCAGATTGCCAAGGAGATGGAGCCACAGTATCCTGAGGTAAACACCGACTATATGTTCATCGACAACGCTTCTATGCGTGTGTTGACAGAGCCTACCTTCTTCGATGTCATCGTTACAGAGAACACCTTCGGTGATATCCTTACCGATGAGACTTCTTGCATCACCGGTTCTATGGGCTTGCAGCCATCCAGCTCGTTAGGCGAGCACACTCCACTCTTTGAGCCTGTACACGGCTCATGGCCACAGGCAGCTGGCAAGAACCTGGCTAACCCTGTAGCTCAGATTCTTTCTGCAGCCATGTTGCTCGAGCACTTCGGTTTGAACGAGGAGGGTGCTTTGATCCGCAAGGCAGTAGATGCTTCTCTCGATGCCAATGTCCGCACTCCTGAGATTCAGGTTGAGGGCGGTGCTCATTATGGCACAACAGAGGTTGGCGAGTGGATCGTTAACTGGATAAAGAACGCATAATGAGAGGACACCGTCCTTTTGTGCTTGCTGCTATGCTTGCCCTGTTGCTTGGCGGCAGAGGCGAGGCGTTGGCTCAGCAGGGAGGTGCAGCCTTGCGCGACTCCTTGGCACATGCCACAGATGTTCTGGCGTATCATCCTGACAGTGTAGACCTGCGCCTGAAAAAGGCTGCATGGAACATACAGTTGGAGCAATGGAACTATGCCAAGGATGAGCTCGACAAGGTGCTCTTCCTCAATCAGACAAACATTGCGGGACTTTTCTACCGGGCTTTTGTCAACGAGAAACTGAAGCGTTACAACTTTGCGCGTCTCGACTATCAGAACCTTCTTGTTTTGGTGCCTGGCAACTTCCAGGCACAGTTGGGACTGGCGCTTCTCAACGAGAAAGACCAACATCTCACCGAGGCTTACGATGGCATCAACAGTCTGATAGAGCAATATCCCGACAGCGCTGTAGCTTATGCAGCCCGTGGTGGAATGGAGAAAGAGAGGGGCATGCTCGACCTGGCGGTTTATGACTATGGCGAGGCAATGCGCCTCGACAGTACCTGTCAGGACTATGTGGTCAATCATGCCGACTTGCTCATCAGCTTAGGTCGCAAGAGCGAGGCATACGATGACCTTCGCCGTTTGCAGACGATGGGTGTCAAGTCAGGACAGTTGCAGGATTTCTTTGCACGTTTGCGGCGGAAGAAGTAGCGGTACATTTCATAAGCATTTTAAAACTTCCAAGTTTACACGCATAAAAAAAGGAGATTTTCCATATACGGAAAATCTCCTTTTTTATCGTATGTTTTTTGCAGAACTCTAACTTTCCCATTTGCGAAAGTTGAGTCCTTTTACTTCTTGGGAAGGTTGCGGAGAACCTCCAGCAAGTGATCCCAAACCATCTGAACAGTAGGGATGAGCAGAGCCTCTTCTGGAGTATGTACATTGCGAAGGGTAGGACCGAAACTTACCATGTCGAGGTTGGGATATTTCTCAGAGAAGAGACCACACTCCAGACCGGCGTGAATTCCTTTTACCAAAGGCTCTTTGTCGAATAGTTTTTCGTAACTCTTGACTGTCAGGTCGGTCAGGGCGCTGTTGGCACGCATCTTCCATGCAGGATATTTGTCGCCTACACTTATCTTGGCACCAGCCAACTGGAAGGCAGCCTTCACCGTATTGGTCATATTGTTGAGGTTGCTCATCACATTGCTGCGCTGAGAAGCAACAATTTCGATGCTGTCCTCGGTAGTTGCCACACTTGCCACATTGCTCGAAGTCTCAACCATTTCGGCAATGGCCTCGTCCTGGCAGTGGGTGAGAGGCCCATTGTCAACAGCCTGCAGTGCCATGATGAATCTGTCAGCCACCTGGCTTTCGATAACGTCCACAGCATCAGTGCTCTCCATGCTGAAGTGCATGCTCTGCTCCGTAACATGGAACTCGTCTTCCACCTCAGAGGCAAAGATGTTCCAGTCAGCACGAACCTGCTCTTTGGCCTCGTTCTTTACCGCAAACACAACCTGTCCGTCGCGAGGAATGGCGTTGTGCATCTTTCCGCTGTTGAAGCTTGCCAAGAGGATGCCATCTTCTTGTTTCTCCATTTCCATATAGAGAAAACGGGCCAGAATCTTGATGGCATTGGCGCGCTTCTTGTCGATATCGTCACCCGAGTGGCCTCCGTTCAGCCCCTTGATATTCAATTTGAGGAAGAAATATCCGGCTGGAGCCTTCTCGCGAGAGAAGTCGAAGGTGGCATGGATTGTCTGTCCACCGGCACAAGAAACGAAGATAAGTCCTTCGTCCTCTGAGTCGAGGTTGATGAGCATGTTGCCTTTCATGAAACCAGCCTCCATGCCGTGTGCACCAGTAAGTCCAGTTTCCTCGTCACGTGTGAAGACACACTCCACAGGTCCGTGCTCGATGTCATCAGAGTCGAGGATAGCCAGCTCAATGGCGCAGCCTATTCCGTCGTCGGCGCCTAAGGTTGTGCCCTTGGCTTTCATCCATTCTCCGTCCACGTAGGTCTGTATGGCATCCTTGGTGAAGTCAACGTCTACATCCACCAGCTTGTCGCACACCATGTCCATGTGGCTCTGCAGGATAATCGTCTCTCGGTCCTCATAGCCAGGAGTGGCGGGTTTGCGGATAATCACGTTGCCGGTTTTGTCGACAACAGTCTCCAAGTTGTGGCTTTTACCAAACTCTTTCAGGTACTCAATCATCTGTTCCTCGTGCTTTGATGGACGTGGAATCTGATTGATTTTAGCAAACTGCTCGAAAACACGAGCAGGTTTCAAATCATTTTTAGTCATTTTATGTATTTTTATTTTGAACTTTGCTTGAAAAATATTACCTTTGCATCCAAATGTGCAATCTAATGCACTGCAAAAGTAATAAAAATGATAAAGATATTGCTATTTAGCGTGTTAATAATTGCTATATCTGTAGCTTTATTATCCGTGAAGTTGATTTTTCGCAAGAACGGCAAGTTCTCCTCGCAGCATGTCCACGACAATCCTGGACTTCGCAAGCAGGGTATTCATTGTGTGGTAGACCAGGACCGCGAGGCACGACAAGCGGGAAAGGCCTATTGAGGAAGTGAAGAGTGAAGAACGAAGACGGATTCTCTCTTTTATAAATCTTATGTAAGATATAAAATAATAAAAAACTAAAATAACAAGAAAATGAAAAAGAACATTTTGGGCTTCATGGCTATCGCAGCAGTTGCTGCCTTGTCATTGGCATCATGCAACAAGTCGCAGCCACAGGTTGAGGCTAAGTCTGAGAGCAAGGCTCCTGCTGAGTTGAAGATTGCGTATGTAGAGGTCGACTCTATCATGACACAGTATACATTTGCCAAAGAGTATTCTGCTCTCTTGGAGAAGAAGGGTCAGAACATTCAGGCTACACTTGCACAGAAGCAGCAGAACTTGCAGGCAGCAGCTGCCAACTTCCAGCAGAAGATTCAGCAGAATGCACTCACACGCGAGCAGGCAGAGGCTATACAGGCTGGTTTGCAGAAGCAGAGCAACGACGTACAGGGTTTGCAGCAGCGTCTGAGCAACGAGTTTGCTGCCGAGCAGGCAAAGTACAACAATGCTCTCCACGACAGTATTGCTCACTATCTGGCTGCCTACAACAAGGACAAGAAGTACAGCATCATCTTGTCTAAGAGTGGAGATAACCTTCTTTATGCCGACAAGGCTTACGATATCACTAACGAGGTGATCAATGGCTTGAACAAGGCTTACAAGGGCAAGTTGAAGAGCGAGACTGCTGCACCTGCTAAGAAATAATCCTTCGGGTGTAAGTCTTAAAACACGTACAATAACGATTCTATTTTTTTATAGAGAATTTTTTACTGATAGCCATACAGCTCCTTTCTGGTTTGCTGTATGGCTATATATATAATAAGGTGTAAAGAACAATGCTTCGCAAAGACAGATACCAATATGTGTTGGACCATTTCCGACAGGAGATGCCCCGTGTCACTACCGAGTTGGAGTTTGGCAGTGCTTTCCAGTTGCTGGTAGCCACCTTGCTGTCGGCTCAGTGTACCGACAAGCGCATCAACATGGTTACGCCAGCTCTTTTTGCCCGTTATCCTGATGCCCGTTCCATGGTAGCGGCTACGGTGGATGAAGTGTACGAACTCATTCGTTCGGTGAGTTATCCCAATGCCAAGGCGAAGCATCTCGTAGAGATGTCGTGTCAGTTGGTGGAGCGGTTCAATGGCGAGGTGCCAGAGTCGGCTGCCGATCTGACGAGCCTTGCCGGAGTAGGGCGCAAGACCGCCAATGTGATTCGTGCCGTGTGGTTTGGCAAAGCCACCATGGCAGTAGATACGCATGTCTATCGTGTCAGCCATCGCATGGGGTTGGTGCCTGCCACGGCCGACAGTCCGCGAAAGGTAGAAGACTATCTGATGGCTAACATTCCCGAAGCCGATATTCCCAACGCGCACCATTGGCTCCTGTTGCATGGCCGCTATATATGTAAGAGTGCCAAACCGCTATGCGAGCAGTGTTTCTTTAACGAGCATTGTCCCAAACGTCTGAAAAACAGTAAACTATAGCAATACAGATAAGATGAATGTCAAGAAGATCAATCATTTTTTGCAGGATGTGGCTGCTCACAACAACCGTGAGTGGTTCCAGGAACACAAGGCAGAGTATCTGGCAGCCAAGTCTGATTTCGAGGAAGGCATCAGGAAGGCCATCGACCACTATGCCGGTTTCGATGACGAAATAGCCCACTTGCAGGTGAAAGACTGTACGTATCGTTTCTATCGTGACATACGTTTTTCTTCCGATAAGTCGCCCTATAAGCGCCATTTTGGAGCCTACATTTGTGCTCACGGCAAGAAGTCGCTTCGTGGTGGCTACTATATTCATGTAGAGCCTGGTCATTGCCTTTTGGCAGTCGGTGCCTACTGTCTACCTACGAATATCCTTACCTCGTGCCGCAACGAGATTATGGGTAACATTGACGAATGGCGTTGTGCTGTGGAGAATGGCAGGTTTGTCAATACCTTCGGTTATCCTGGTGAGGGTGTATGGAAGGACGATGACGAGATAAGCGACAAAGGTTTCGGAGTCAATATGTTGAAGAAAGCTCCCAAGAATTTTCCCAAGGACTATGAGTTTCTCGACTATCTGAAGATGAAGGACTACTGTGCCTGGGTCCGTGTGCCCGATGATTTCTTTGCCGATGAAGCTTGGCTCAGCAAGTCGGCAGACATCTTCCGTGTGGCAAAGCCCATGATGGATTTTGTCAATTCCGTGATTGATGACTATGAATAGCTCTGCTATTCCTTTTTTGAGGGAAAAAATCAAATATACACATAAAATGAGAACAATGCATTTCAGTCAGAAAGCCTTATCGCTTGTTGTCTTTCTGATGTTGGTCGTTTCTTCAGCGGCACAAGCCAAGCGAGTTGTTGAGCGTCCTTACTTCTTCGCCTCCAACAATCATAAATTAGAAATCGAGCGAGTGACACTCGACAAGAAAGCTACAGTTCTTGACGTAAAAATCTATCAGGCCAGTGGCAAGGTTAGTATCGATTCCCATGCCGCTCTTATAGCCAATGGTGTGACGTATGCTTATTTGGGTAGTCAGCAGTTGCCTAAAGGTGTTTTTGTGAAAGTACCTGAATGTGGGTACGTTTCTGCTACTTTGCGTTTTAAGCCAATGCCCGAGACCACGACGGAGTTTGATTTCCGTGAAGTAGCCGACAACTCTGGTTGGAACATTTACGGAGTGCGCCTCGACGGCAGACTGCCACAGGCTGACATTCCGCAGCACTTGTTACAGCAAGCATTTGACAAAAAGGTAGAATTGCCATCTACCGATCTCAACCTTGGCAAGACTGTTGTGAATGTGCGCTTGGTAGGGTATAAACCTGAATACGGTACTACACTTGATGTTCTCGTCGATAATTGGTTCTCACCATACCGTATGCCGTTCGACCACGATTCTATCAGCGTGGATGGAACATGCAGCATAAGTGCCAATGCTATTTTACCGACAATAGCAACCATTCGGGTTAACCGAATGGAGATTCCGTTTCTTGCAGTGCCTCACGACACGACTACTGTAATTATTGACCTCACGACACAGACACTTGCCGCTACACATCTTTTTGCAGATGATGCAAGCGTCAAGAAATATGTTTGGTTTGAAGGAAAATATGCTGCTGTCGATACAGAGTTGCAGAGTGTAAAGGAAAAGCTTGATGTCTATGGCAAAAATTTCTTTGATGACATTTGTGGTATGACACCATTGCAATATCGTGATTATGTGCAGAAGGTTTATGAGCAAAAACTACATGCTATTGATGCTGATGCAACCATCAGCATTGCCACCCGAACTTTGGCGCATAGTTATCTTTCCATGAATTATGCTTCGGCATTGTTTGGCTTTAAGAACAATATAGCCATGGCTCCCATGGTTGTAGGCAAGAAAGGAGTACGACGTGCCGACCTGAGTGTTGACACATTGTCGTATTTCAAAACATTGCAGCAACTCCCAATCCTTCATTCCAAGAATCAGCGTTATTACTCTTTTCTTGCAGACTTTACGTCAAGTTTCTGTCGCCAATATATGGCGGCTGACCCATTGTTGGATGATATAGCTGTCGGAAAGCGTCTCAGCCGTTCTTTAGGACGCAAGCATCTTCTCACCGAACAGCAGATGGCGGCAGCTCGCGATAGTATTGCCAATGATATGGTGAGGGAATTGCTTTTTGCCGACAATGAAGACTTGAAGTCCCAGCAAAAGTCTTCCGACGAAAAGATGGCTGCGATGATAAAGACTGCCAATTCCAGTTCTGTATACAGCATTATAGACATAGATCCCAAGATGTCTGCCAAACAGATTTTTCCCTTAATCATAAATAAGTATAAAGGCAAAACTCTGCTCCTTGATTTTTGGAACACGTGGTGTATGCCATGCAGGGCTGCCATGTCGGCCATTCGTCCTTTGAAAGAACAGCTCACCGATGTGGTGTATGTTTATATTGCAGATGCTTCATCGCCTGTTGGCAAATGGGGCGAGATGATAAAGACGATAAGTGGTGTGCATGTGCGGTTGACAGAGGAGCAGGCTGATGCTCTTAGTGACCTATATCATTTCTCAGGTATTCCTACTTATTTTGTTGTAAACAAGGAAGGAAAGATTACTTATCAGACAACAAGTTTTCCTGGAGTAGATAAGTTGAGAGAGGTGTTGAAGTCTGAATAACATAAATGTGAAACTTCAGGAGGAATTTCTCTTTTGAAAAACGCAAGTGCTTTCATTGACTATTGAAAGCACCTGCGTTTAAGGTCGAAGCCTATTGCGTTTAAGCTCGAAGCCTATTGCGTTTAAGCTCGAAGCCTGTTGCGTTTAAGCTCGAAGCCTATTGCGTTTTTTTTTATGAGTGTCATATGACAGCAGTTATGTGCTTAATGGAGATAAAAAAAGCCCTGCCCCGCTAAAGGGGGTAGGGCTTTTTGATGTATTGTCGCTTTTATATGTGTTGCCACTTCGTGGAGGGAGGCCTGTTAGAACAAGCTGAGGATCTTGTCTACTATCTTGTCGATATTAGAGGAGTCGTTGAGTTCTTCCAACTTTTCGTTGAGTTTGTCTTCCACCTTTTTGCTGACCTTGTCGGACAGTTTGTCAATAGCCTCGTTGGTCTTGTTTTCGAGCTGTGACTGCAGGTTGGTGTTGTCTGAAGAGTTGTTTGCCGACTGATTGTCATCAGCATTTTCAGATGAGTCGTTGCTGTTGAGCTGTTCTACATTTTCCATTGCCTTGATAGCATCATCGGCATTGATGGTGTATACCTTGCCCAGGATTCCGAAGCTTACGTTGTGACTTTTGCCATTGAAGCTGACGGTGCCTTTCGAGAAGATGATGTAGTTGTGGTACTCGAAAAGCTGGTCGAAGGCAACATCTATCATGTTGTTCGAGATCATCTTGGCAAACGAGCGCAGACCATCGGCGAAGATGAAGTCGTCACTGATGTTTGTAGCCTTGTCTATCACCTTGCCGACTTCCTCCTTTACGGCTTGCTTATGAGTGTCTCTGCCGGGGTTGGTGAATGCCAGGATGAGCAGAATCACAACCAAGAGTCCTACGAAGAATTTCCAGTAAGATTTCTTTTTCTTAGGCTTCTTGTCGCTGTCCTTCCCGTTCTCATTTTCCTCTGTTTCTGCTGCAGGCTGACTCATATCTTCCGCCTGATTGGCTGTAGGAGGAACAGGAGGCACAGCAGTTCCTGTTTGCTGACTGCCTTCGGCGAGAATGTATTTCAGTTCGGCTATTTTCCAGGCTGGAGTCCAGTCTGCCATACCTTCTTTCCATACCAAAGTCTCTGGCTTGATATGTTTTTCTGCCAGCTGGGCTATGCTGAATGGTCCGGCTTGCTTTCCGTTTTCTACGATGAAGTATTCCATTGTTTCTGTCTGTTTATTTTTTGTTTTTCTTTAACTTCCTCCTAACTTCTTTGCTCTTCACTCTCCCTCATGCGTCGCTTTCCACCATTTGGTCTGTTTTTTGGTTCTGAGAGCCACGGGATGCGAACTGGGGTCGCTGATGGTAAGACCCGAGAAGTCTTTGACGGTGATGGTTGTCGCATGGATGTTGCTGTACACTTCTGCAGTGCTTTGTGCGGCTTTTACCGTGGCTTTCAGCTGAGTGGCAAACTGATCCTTCATCGAGGCGTTGGGCTTCAGACTGTCTACATAGTTGCCCAAGTCGTAATACAGGTTGGGGGTGTATCCGTCTTCTGTCTGCACGCCAGCCAGGCGTTCTGTGGTGATGGTGTACTTGCTGTTCAGTTCCTTCATGATGGCAGCCAACTTGTCCATCTGTCGGCAGTCGATGGCAGCAAGGCTCGCGTATGGGGTAGAGGTGCTGTTGTAATGAGAGTAGTACGACGAGATGATGCTTGCGTAGTTGGGAGTTGTCGTGTTGAGATAGCTCCAGATATCCTCGTAGGGCAGTCCCTTTGCCATAATCTCATTGGGCGAAGCCAAGAGGAAGTTGGTGGCATCCTTCAGCTCGTAAGCCGTCTCCACATTACTCATATAGCAGGCATCGAAGAGGATGTACTGCATCTTGATACCGTTGGTCTCGATGGCTTGTGCCAGCGATGATACGTTGATGGCATAGGTGTTGTCGAGTCCGCCAAAAGAGCGGGTCTTGAGTGCAGCTTTTCTCTTGGCCTGGTTGGGATAGTCGGTCCAGTCGGAAATGTTGTTCCATCCTGTTCCGTGTCCTCCGATAATCAGGGCATAGTTGAGTGCCTCTGCCTGCTGTTTCACCTCCCCGATGATGTTTGTCAGTCCTTCCGTAGTGGTGTAGGCAGTGCCGGTATAGTTTTCCAGCATCTGATGCTCTACAGTAAAGGTGCTTGAGTTGTAAGTCAGCTCAAAGAGCGAACTCTCTGTGGCAGATGTGCTCATAAACACAAATACCCTTGTGCTTTTTAGTCCCTTGTTCTTCTTGATGGCATTCTCTATCTGGTTCAGGTTGTTGACCATATCGCTGTAGAGTCCTGCCGAGTTTTCGGTTCCCGACCATGGATACATGATGAGCAAGGTCTGCTTGTTGACGCTGTCGATGTCGAAAGCCTCGTCGTTGCAGCCCGTCAGTCCCATCAGGGCGAAGGATACATATATAAATAAGGTGAAAAGCTTCTTTCTTGTCATGATACGAAAAATGTTAAATGTTAAGTGTTAAATGTTAAGTCGTGGCGCCCTTGTAAAGTCTTGTTCTTAAGATGGCAAGAGCAGCCTCGTCTAACACTTAACATTCAACATTTAACATTGAAAAAAATAGTCTGTTACTTCTTCTTGAGTTCTTCGATAGTAGCCTTGAGGGCTGCGATCTTCTCTACAGAGTCGCTTTCTTTCTTGCGCTCAAGAGCCACCACCTTCTCAGGAGCGTGAGCCACGAAGTTCTCGTTGCTGAGCTTCTTGCGCACACCCATCAGGAAGCCTTCAAGGTGCTTGAGCTGTGCCTCAGCCTTCTCTATCTCGGCAGCCACGTCGATAAGGTCGCCCAATGGTACGGCAAACTCGTCGGTACCTACCATGAAACTGGATGCGTCGGCGCTCTTATCGGCGATGACCTCAATCTTGTCGAGGTTGGCCATCTTCAGAGTTACGTCGTTGTAAGCCTCGAAGTCGTTCTTGCCCACAGCCTGGAGTGAGAGCTGCTCCTTCTGAGCGATGTTCTTCTGGTTGCGAACGGTACGGACACCGGCGATAATCTGCTTCACAGCCTCGATGTCGGCTGCCAACTTCTGTTCCTCGGCTGTAGGTGCAGGAATCTCCAGCTTCTCGCGCATGATGCTCTCGCCCTCCTTGCGGTCGTAGATGTGCTGCCACAACTCCTCGGTGATGAATGGCATGAATGGGTGCAGCATCTTCAGCAGTGCGTCGAAGAAACGCAGGGTAGCGTTGTAGCTCTTCTGGTCGATAGGCTGACCGTAGGCTGGCTTCACCATCTCCAAGTACCAAGATGAGAACTCATCCCAGAACAACTTATATACAGTCATCAAAGCCTCAGAGATACGGTAGTCCTTAAACTGCTTCTGCATCTCCTCGTTCACCACCTTGAGCTTGGCGTCAAACCATTTCACTGCGATTTCTGCGCTCTTAGGCCGTTCGATATCTGCTGTCTCCCAACCCTTAACGAGGCGGAAGGCGTTCCATATCTTGTTGTTGAAGTTACGTCCCTGCTCGCAAAGGCTCTCGTCGAAGAGGATGTCGTTGCCTGCAGGCGCAGAGAGCATCATACCCATGCGTACACCGTCGGCACCAAACTTATCGATCAGGTCGATAGGGTCAGGAGAGTTGCCGAGGCTCTTGCTCATCTTACGGCCGAGCTTGTCGCGAACGATACCTGTGAAGTACACGTGCTTGAAAGGCATCTTGCCACGATATTCGTAGCCAGCCATGATCATACGTGCCACCCAGAAGAAGATGATGTCCGGACCTGTTACGAGGTCGCTGGTGGGGTAGTAGTAGTTGATCTCCTCATTGTCTGGGTGCTCGATGCCGTCGAAGAGAGAGATAGGCCACAACCATGAAGAGAACCATGTGTCGAGGCAGTCGCTCTCTTGTTCCAGGTCTTCGGCCTTGATGTTGGCATTCTTCTCCTGTGCGAGCTTCAAAGCCTCCTCTGCGGTTTCAGCCACTACGAAGTCCTTCTTGCCCTCGTTGTCGAAGTAGTAGGCTGGTATGCGATGACCCCACCACAGCTGACGGCTGATACACCAGTCTTTGATATTCTCCAACCAGTGGCGATAGGTGTTCTTATATTTCTTGGGGTAGAACTCGATGTCGTCGTCCATGACCGGTGCGAGGGCGATGTCAGCAAAGTGCTGCATCTTGAGGAACCACTGTGTAGAGAGCTTAGGCTCGATAGGCACATTGGTGCGCTCAGAGAAACCTACCTTATTATTATAGTCCTCTATCTTCTCCATGAGGCCAGCCTCCTGCAGGTCGGCCGAGATCTGCTTGCGCACGTCCATGCGGTCCATGCCCACATACATGCCGGCAGCCTCACTGATGGTTCCGTTGTCGTTGAAGATATCGATGGTTGCCAGTCCGTGCTTCAAGCCGAGTGCATGGTCGTTGATGTCGTGAGCTGGAGTCACCTTCAGACAACCTGTACCGAACTCGATGTCTACGTATGAGTCCTCGATGACAGGAATCTCACGGCCTACGAGAGGCACGATGACGTGCTTACCCTTCAGCCAGGTGTTCTTCTTGTCCTCTGGGTTGATACACATGGCTGTATCGCCCATGATGGTCTCAGGACGTGTGGTAGCCACTACAGCATAGTAGCCCTTCTCGTCCTTGTGCATCACGTTCTCCTCGTCCACCTGCTGGCAGTCTTGCTCCACTACGTAATACTTCAGATGGTAGAGTTTAGAGTGCTCGTCCTTGTAGATAACCTCCTCGTCGGAGAGTGCAGTCTGCGCCTTAGGATCCCAGTTCACCATGCGCACGCCGCGATAGATAAGTCCCTTCTGGTAGAGGTCGCAGAACACATGGATCACGGCACGCGAACGGGTCTCGTCCATAGTGAATGCTGTGCGGTCCCAGTCGCAGCTGGCACCCAAGCGACGCAACTGCTTGAGGATGATGCCGCCATGCTCGTGAGTCCAGTCCCATGCATGTTTGAGGAACTCCTCACGGGTGAGGTCGGTCTTCTTGATGCCCTGCTGAGCGAGGCGGTTCACCACCTTGGCCTCGGTAGCGATACTGGCATGGTCGGTACCTGGCACCCAGCATGCGTTCTTTCCCTCCATTCGTGCACGGCGCACGAGGATGTCCTGGATTGTATTGTTGAGCATGTGTCCCATGTGGAGCACACCTGTTACGTTAGGTGGTGGGATTACCACTGTATAGGGGTCACGACCGTCTGGCTTCGAGCTGAAGAGTTTGTTGTCGAGCCAGTACTGATACCATTTTCCTTCCACGTCTTGTGGATCGTACTTACTTGCTAATTCCATTTTTTATTATCTTTTGTTGTTTTTTCTTCAATAAAATCGGTGCAAAGTTACTAAATTCTGCCGAAATAAGCGAGGTCTTTACTTATTATTTTCCTTCATTTATGTTTTTCATCTTCATTTGGAGCTTTAAATTTGTAGAATACTTCTTTTATATGTTTTGTTCTATTCATAAGTCTTGGGATTTTTATGGATAGTAGTGATGAACGACAGGCCACTTTGTGCCACTTGTGCCAATGTGCCAAGTGGCACAAATATAGAAAAATATAGAAAAAACCAGTATTTATGGTACTTTTAGTACTGAAATGCCACATGGCACTTTGGCACAAGTGGCACAAACTTATGCTACTGGTTACTCTACATGACCTCTTCTCAGCCGATGAGCGGACCTTGGTGTGTCTGGGGCGTAAGTACCATCTTTTCATCTGTTGGTATGTCACTTGGCAGTGCCAAGTATGATACTTATGCCCTGTAATGTCAGGCTGCAATATTTATTGCGTATGACGATATTTAAATACTGTGTACTCAAGTTAGAAGTTATTTATTACCAAAAAAAACATGAAAATAACGATGGGTTTCCAAGAAAAGCATTATCTTTGCACTATAGTTTCATTAAAATAATATCAACAAGTGCATAGCAAGGAAGAAAAATTAGCCGCTTTCGGGAGATTGCTGGATGTGCAGGACCGCCTGCGCATACAATGTCCATGGGACAGGAAACAGACCTTCGAGAGTCTTCGACCCAATACCATTGAGGAGACTTTCGAGTTGTGTGACGCTCTGATGAAGCGCGACTATAAGAATATCAAGAAAGAGTTGGGCGATGTGCTCGAGCATGTGATGTTCTACAGCATCATAGGGCGTGAGGACGAGGAGTTCGACATCTGTGATGTCTGCAACCAGGAAGCCGACAAGCTCATGTTCCGCCATCCGTTCATCAACTGGCGTGAGGAGGGTAACTGGACGGTTGCCAACCCCGACATGTGTATCAACGAAGCAGGACAGGTGGTGTATAAGGAAACCCAGCAGGAGGAGCCCGATGACGCCTCACGTCCCTCTACCGCCTCGGCTGTGGAGAAGACCTGGGAACAGATTAAGCAGCAGGAGAAAGACGGCAACGAGCGGGTGCTGAGTGGAGTGCCCGATGCCTTGCCCTCGCTCATCAAGGCTTATCGCATACAGGACAAGGCACGCAACGTGGGCTTCGACTGGAAAGAGAAGGAGGATGTGTGGGACAAGGTGTACGAGGAACTGGAAGAGCTGAAGGCCGAACTGGCTAAGGGTGACAAGGAAAACTCCACCCGCGAGTTGGGCGATTTCCTCTTCTCTGTCATCAATGCCGCCCGGCTGTATAAGCTCAATCCCGACAATGCTCTGGAGATGACCAACCAGAAGTTTATCCGCAGGTTCAACTATGTAGAAGACCATTCGGTGAAGCAGGGTAAGAGTCTGAAAGACATGACCTTGGAGGAAATGGATAAACTATGGGATGAGGCTAAACGTCAAGAGTAAGGAGTTTAATATAATACATATAAAGATGAGACGATTATTCTTTTTTACAGTAGCTGTCGTGGGGCTGATGCTCATGGCAGGTTGCCACGACCGTAAGGCGGCAAAGGTAATGGGTATGAACGATTCTGTAGATGTGGAGGCGGACAACGATTCCACCATTTATGGCGTTTGTGGCGAAGGAACCTCCATGCACTCGCTGCAACTCATTGCTGACAATGGCGATACACTCGATGTCTTTGTTGACGACGAGGAACCGGGAGTGGTACAGGGCGGGCTCCTGGCTGGCGACCGCATAGCCCTGATAGCTTACAAGTCTGCCGACGGCGAGATGGTGGCGCAGCGCGTCATTAATCTTACCTCACTCTTGGGCAAGTGGACCAGTATAGACAAGAACTTCGAGATCGTGGAAGGTGGCGACATCGTCAACAACGTCAAGGCAGAGGTCAATCCCTGGACCTCGTGGAAAATCGTCAACGGCAAACTGCTGCTCAATACCGATACCTTCGCCATCGACAACCTGGGGCCCGACAGTCTGCTGCTCGAGAACCATAAAGGCATCTATGTATTCAAACGCCAGCAGTAGGAGAAGCTGGAGAGACAGATTATGGAACCATTCAGAATTCATATCTTAGGGTGCGGCAGCGCTTTGCCCACCCTCAAGCACAGTGCTTCCGCGCAGCTCATCGAGATGCGTGGCAAGTGCTTCATGATGGATTGTGGCGAGGGAGCACAGATGCAGTTCAGGCGCTCGCATGTCCACTTTGCCAAGGTGAGCGCCATCTTTATTTCTCATCTTCATGGCGACCATTGCTTTGGATTGTTAGGACTGCTCTCCACCTTTGGTATGTTGGGACGTACATCTCGATTAAAGGTTTTCGCTCCAGAGTGTTACGCCAGCCTGTTTGAGCAACAGATGAACTTCTTTATGCAGGGCATGACCTATGAAATAGAGTTTGTTCCCGTAGATACAACCCAGCAAAAAGTGGTTTACGAAGACCATTCCGTCACCGTAGAGACGGTGCCTTTGCGCCATCGTGTACCCTGCTGTGGCTACATCTTCCGCGAGAAGCCCACCTTGCCTCACATCCGTCGCGACATGATAGACTATTACGGCATTCCGCTCTCGCAGATCAACAACATCAAGAACGGTGCTGACTGGACGACACCCGAGGGCGACATCGTGCCCAACAGCAGGTTGGTGGAGCCAGCCGACGCACCCCGCAGTTATGCCTACTGCAGCGATACGTGCTATCTGCCCGATCTGTATGGAAGAGTAAAAGACGTGACGGTGCTCTATCACGAAAGCACCTATACCTCGGAGAATGAGGACCGTGCCAAGATCTATTATCACAGCACAGCGCGCCAGGCTGCCCTTGTCGCCCAGAAGGCCGGGGCAGGGCGCTTGTTGCTCGGTCATTACAGCGCCCGATACAACAATGAGAATGTGCTGCTCGAAGAGGCGAAGGCGGTCTTCCCAGAGAGTTATCTCGCGCAAGAGGGAATGGTGTTTGAGGTGAAGTAGTTCTCGGGAGTTCTCTCAGGAGTTAAGGAGATTTCAAAGGAGTTAAAGAAGTAAAAGGAGTTAAGGAGTTAAGACAAATGCTTTTGTGGACTTAAATAAACACTAAGCATTAACTCAAGTTTCGCTTGTGGTTCAAGCACGCCCTTTCTGGGCGTGTGGCGCTAACTTGCGAAAGTTGAAACATATAATGTTTCCTCCAAGGCATTTGTCTTCACTCCTCAGCGACCGGAGGGAGCGATAACTCCTTAACTCCCTTAACTCCTTAAAAAAACTCCTGCAGAAAAAAGTTCATTTTTAGATGCAAGGTTTTTGTATCTCGTAGTTTAATAAATAAATTTAGGAGAATTTGGAATCAGAAAAGCAACTCCTCGACGACATTTTGAGTGGTAGTCGCGATGCCATGCATCGACTCTACGACCGCTACATCGGGTATGTGATGGCCGTAGGGCTCAGGTACGTACCCGACAGGGACGAGGTGCGCGATGTCGTACAGGACAGCTTTGTGAAGATCTTCTCCTCCATCTCCCGCTTCGAGTATCGGGGCGAGGGCTCGCTTAAGGGCTGGATGCTGCGTATTGTAGCCAACGAGGCCATCAGCTACGCCAAGGCAAAGACGAAGTTTGTATTTACCGATGAGGTGCCCGACGAACCCGAGGCCGACAGCCCTGAGGTGGAACGTGTGCCGCCTGATGTGCTGACGCGGCTCATAGGCACGCTTCCCGATGGATACAGGCTCGTGCTCAATATGTATGTGTTTGAGCAGAAAAGCCACAAGGAGATAGCCGCAGAACTGGGCATCAAGGAAAGCACCTCTGCATCTCAGTATCTGAGAGCCAAGAAACTATTGGCAACGAGAATAAAAAACTATTTAAAGAATACGGAAAATGAACAAGACTGATTGGACAGACAAACTACGAGACAGGCTGGAGAACTATGAGGCTCCGGTCGGCGGTGACTTGTGGGCAGACATCGAGCAATCGCTTGTTCATCGCCCTGCCGTTCTTCGTCCTCTTGGCGCCAAGCCAGCCCGTCGCATGGGTTTGCGTTGGTGGGGAATGGCAGCAGCCCTGGCTGCCCTCGTGGTGGGAGGCAGTTATGTGTATTTACAGCAACCTCTTTCGCCTGCCGATACGGCAGTAGTGTCTTCTGTGATGAACCGTCAGGGGGCTTTGTCGTCTGGTAGTTCCAAGGATGATGCGCATGGCAATGCTGCTGAAAATCAAATAGCAGCCCTTGATACAGATGCCAGTCTTTCTGCTGCTCAAAGCGGCCAACCTGTTCTGCTGGCAGATAATATAGTGGACAACAGTCGTGCAGCCAGAAAGTCGCAAGGAAATGAGGCCTCAGAGCCCCTTCTTCTCTCTGCTGACGGAGGTGAAGAGCCAGTCTGTGACCTGTCGCCAGCATTGACAGAGCCTGCCGGTTCTGCTGCCCGTTCGGCTCAAGAGTCTTCGGATTCCCGAGAGGCATCTTCCGTCCGTTCCTCTTCATCATCAGAATCTCATCAGAAAAAGCATGCTGCTTTGTCTGGCAGTCAGACGAGAAAGTCTGTCCGTCCGGTGTCCCTTTCTATGGCCGATCCACAGATTGTTGCAGCCAAGTCGGCCGCTTCCGAGGGCTGGTCGGTGAAACTCTATGCCGAGAATGGCATTCCTCGCAGTTACAGCAACGGCGAGTCTTCGGGCTCTTGGGTGATGAGCGACGCCATGATGGGACCTGCTGTCGACAACACACTGCAGTTTATGGTCGTCAAGCTCAACAACAAGGAGTCTCTTGTCGACTCCAAGCATCATTTTCCCGTCTCGGTGGGTTTGCAGGTAGGTGTGCCACTTCTTCCACGTCTCTCGCTTACCGCGGGCGTTGTCTATACACAGACCAGTTCTGATTTTACTTATCAGTATGGCTCCGGTCAGATGGTTGTCAACCAGTCGCTCCACTATGTAGGTATTCCTGTAGGACTTTCCTATGAGGCCTGGGGTATCAGCCGTTTGCATACCTATGTCAATGTAGGAGGTGAAGGGGCAGTAAATGTGAAAAACAAGACCTTGATGGATGGCAACCGTGAAGATGTGGGGCGCGACAAGATGCAATGGTCTGCCAATGCATCCCTGGGCATTCAGTTTGACGTGATTCCTCAGTTGGGCATTTATGCCGAGCCGGGTGCGAAGTATTATTTTGACAACGGCAGCCATATAGACAACGTGTTCAAGGACAAGAAACTGAACTTCAATTTCCAGTTTGGCTTGCGTTGGAACATCGGAAAGTAACGCTTCTTTGTGGGAATGTTTAATTCAACTTTCCCAATTGTGAAAGTTGAATTAGACGTTAAACAAAGTTAAAACCTGGCTTTTGCTGTTACATTTTGAGGCTTAATAACGTTTATTAGGATGAAGACGTATTTAATTAGGTCAAAAACATAAAATAATCATCCTAAAGAATTTGGAGAAATGGTAAAAGTTCTGGCAAGTATAGGCATGCTGCTGACCTATACTGCTGCAATTTCGGCAGCAAATACACCCCGTTGGGCAGACAATGGCACCAAGACAGCTCCCATAGAAGTGACCGACACGATGGCATACGACAGCGTGAAGTGGTCGGAAAACCTGGACGCAGTGACCGTTGTTGCAAAGAAACCCCTGGTAAAGAGCGAACTTGACAAAATGACCTACGATGTAGAGTCTGACCCCGAGGCACAGGCCAACAGCGTATTGGAGATGCTACGCAAGGTGCCGATGGTGACAGTCGACGGGCAGGACAACATCATGGTGAACAACAGTTCGTCGTTCAAGGTCTATGTCAACGGCAAACCCAACAACATGATGTCGAACAATCCCTCTGAGGTGCTCAAGAACATGCCTGCCAACAGCGTGAAGAAGATAGAAATCATCACCAATCCCGGACCAAAGTATGATGCCGAGGGAGTGGGAGGCATCATCAATATCATCACCACAGGCAAGGGTATGGAGGGCTATTCGCTCACCGTAGGTACCAACTATAACACCCAGGGCCGCATAGGTGCCAACATGTTTGGCACCGTACAGAGTGGCAAGTTCACCGTCAGCGGACGCTACAGCTATACGCACAGCGATGCGAAGCGCTACTGGGGCGGCAACCGTCGCGAGGTGACCGGCAACATCGACGAGACATCAGCCAATGTGGAGAGCTATTCCACAAGCAATGGCTGGTATAACTACCATTCGGGCAGTTTCGAGGCCAGTTACGAGATCGACAGTCTGCGCCTCGTGTCAGCCTCGTTTGGCCTATGGGCTGGCGGAGGCCACACACCTAATGAGCGACAGGTAGTGGCAACATCGCCCCTCGACGAAAGTCCCCTTTACCATTATTCCAACTTAGACCGTTCCCGCAACAGATGGTCTTCCATCGACGGAGGCATCGACTATCAGCGCTCCTTCCCGGTGAAAAACCGCTTGCTCACCCTGTCTTACAAGATCAACAGCAACCCCAGCGATGACGAAGACGAATACGTGTATCATGACATAGACGGCGTGGCTGTATGGCAAGACTATCTGCACATGCTGAAAGACCAGCGTCACGAACAGGACGGCAATTCGTTGGAGCAGACCTTCCAGATAGACTATACCACGCCCTTTGCCAAAATACACACCCTGGAGGCAGGCCTGAAGTACATCATGCGCGACAACCACAGCAACGACGACCGCTACACCCGTGAGGCAATGAGTGCAGCCGACTACGTCTACGACGAAGCCAACAGCTCGCACTACAAGCATACCAATGACATTTTCGCAGGCTATCTGGGCTATGGAGTGAAATGGAAACTGCTGTCTGGTCGTCTCGGTCTGCGCTATGAGCACACCCTGCAAGACGTGAAGTACCGTTTAGGCCGTGGCGAAGACTTCCGCAAGAACTTCGACGACCTTGTGCCCTCGGCAAGTTTCGGCGTGCGTGTGTCCGACTACGTCAATTTCAGCCTTGCCTACAACATGCGCATCTTCCGTCCAGGCATCTGGTATCTCAATCCTTATCTCGATGACAGCAATCCAGCTTCCCTCAGCCAGGGCAACAGCGACCTCGTGAGCGAGAAGAAGCATCAGATCACGTTGGGTTTCAACCTCAACACCAGCAAACTGAGTCTGAACGTGAAGGCCGCTACGGCTTTTGTCAACAACAGCATCGAGGAAGTCACCTCACTCGTTGACGACCGCACCATCGCAGGGTTGAGCCATCCTACAGGCAAGCAGGTCATCTACACCACCTATGAGAACATCGGTAAGATGAAGGGGTCGGCTCTGAGTGCCTATGTCAGCTGGAACATCTTCAGCAAGACACGCATCTACTCCAATCTGTATGGATTGTACAGCGACTACTCCAATGGGCAGACCATGCACAACCACGGATGGTTTGGCTACACCTTCACCGGCATCGAGCAGACGTTGCCCAAGGATTGGTTCATCTCCTTAGATTATTTCGGCCGTACGAAGAGTGTTTCCCTTCAGGGCAAGGGCAGTTCTTATTTCGACTATGGCATCACGGTCAAGAAGTCATTCCTCAACAAGCGTCTCAACGTGAGCGTCTATGCGGGCAGTCTGTTTAATAAGTACACGCGCCAGGACGACGTGACCGAAAGCACCAATTTCCGTCAGAGCTCCTGGTCGAAAACCAGCAGTCGCCGCTTCTACTTCTCTGTCACCTATCGCTTCGGTTCGCTCAAGGCGAGTGTGAAGAAAGCTGAGCGTGGCATCGAGAACGACGATGTGAAAGGCGGAGGAGGCGGCAAGGAATAACTTGCCTCCCAAGAAATATCAATTCTCTCTCTTTAATATTCCCAGGTATTGCCGGCAAGTGAGCCACATACCTGGGCTTTTTATGTTTATGAATCCCGGTTTCGGGGGATTTGTCCCTGGTCTTGGATATTCTGCCGTGGGGTGAGAAGAGGAACTTGTCGGTAATACACCCTCGCGCACCCGCGCAGCCCGCGCTCCCGTGTGTATAATATAATGAGAGTGGGGCTGTAAAGTCT
>ERZ1027238.158-NODE-158-length-24734-cov-9.511852_pt1 | contig 24734 bp, 10 predicted proteins | sample MGYA00519477_ERZ1027238 | MGnify/ENA primary metagenome ERZ1027238 (study PRJEB26926, sample SAMN06164638) | human gut metagenome | biome: ENVO:00009003; feature: ENVO:2100002; material: ENVO:00002003 | host: Homo sapiens | place: USA | collected 2012 ...
GAGATGTGTATAAGAGACAGGTCCTACATCGTGGCTTTTTTCAGCAGCCTCGGGGACGCGTCGCCCCCAGGTTAGGACGCGTCTCCCCAATTAGGCAGATAAAATACCGGTACAACGCCTAAAAATCCTTACGTATTTTTACCACCGACGTTTTTTTTTTCATGTTTCATTTTTTACATTTAACAAAGTGATAATCAATTATTTCATGCTATGAAACATAAAGATTATATGTTTCACTTTTAGTTTCATAGTTTCACTTTTCCATTTTTATCGTTTTGCCAAGAAAGTAGATATTACGACTATGAAAAAGAACACAAAGGAAGCGATTTATCACTCCCATTGTGTTCTTAAATCGCTCCCACAGTGTTCTTGAATCGCTCCCATTGTGTTTTCAAATCGCTCCCACAGTGTTTTTAAATCGCTCCCATTGTGTTTTTCAGAAGAATGAAACATGAAAGCAAAAATGAAACATACACTATCTATGTTTCATCTATCGAATACATTGATTATCAACACACTAAACCATAAAAATGAAACATGAAACATAAAATAAAAAGTAGATAAATGTAGTATAGTAGTAATAACAATTACCCTTCATAAGACATTTGTAGAGCATTCTGTAGAGGAGATTGCAGAGATGCAAAATTTAACGTTCTGCGAAATATTAACAAAAACGTAAAAAATTAACCTTTATTTTTTCGTACATTTGCAACGAAAATAATATCATTGCAAGCCACAATTGTGCACTGACGCGAACTGGAATGATTAACGAAGAACATCGCCTTATATATAATAAGGAGTATACGTACGTTTCTACCCTATCATTTCGACAAGCAATCACATCGTTGGCTTAACACATTTAATCCTTACTTACATGACAAAAGGTGTAAAGCTTACGGCGGCAGCCTTGCTATTGGCCACGGGAGCGTGGGCACAAGCACCCGCCGACACCCTGAGCATCGACAATTCGGACTTTACGTTCACCGAGTCGCAACTCGACGAGGATAACGATGCGTCACAAGCCGTATCGGCTATCACAGGGTCAAAAAGTGACCCTTACAACTCTGAAGTGGGCTATCTGTTCAGCCCGATGCGTTTCCGCGTACGCGGTTACGACAACATGTATAGCAACTACTACATGAATGGCCTTCAGCTCAACGATCTCGAAATGGGTCGCTTCGGCTATAGCATGGTGGGCGGTATGAACGACGCTACACGCAACCAAGAAGGCGTTACTCCTTACGACTACAACACATTTGGCATTGCCGGTGTGGGCGGTGCTACCAGCGTCAACGCTCGCGCCAGCCAATTCGCAGCAGGCAACAAACTCACCCTTTCGGGTTGTAACCGCAACTACGTAGCACGCGGTATGTTCACTCATGCCACAGGCCTCTTACCCTCAGGTTGGGCTTTCGCTGGTTTGGTAGGCTATCGTTGGGCCAACGAGGGTGTGATTGAAGGCACGTTCTACAACTCACTCTCTTACTTCCTCTCTGCCGAAAAGCGTTTTGGCACGAAACACGCTCTCTCGCTCGTCACCTTTGGTTCGCCCACAGAACGCGCCCAACAGGGTGCCAGCACCGAAGAGGCTTATTGGTTGGCCAACTCTCACTACTACAACCCTAACTGGGGTTATCAAAATGGTGAGAAGCGTAACTCACGCGTTGTCAACGACTTTGAGCCTACAGCTATCTTGACTTGGGACTGGAAAATGCGTGACAACATGAAGCTCACCACTGCCGCAGGTTTTAAGTACGCCATGTATAGTTCTACCGCCCTTGGTTGGAACGGCAATGCTTACGACCCTCGTCCTGATTATTACAAGAACTTGCCTTCATCTATCTTCGGTGTGTACGATCCCGAACAGAATTGTTATGATTGGCTGCAAAAGAATCCTTGGGCTTTGGAAGGCTGGAACCAACTTTACAACTATTGGACAAGTTCTAAGGCCAACCGCCAAGTAAATTGGGACCGCATGTATGCGGTCAACCGCAGCGCTGCTGCCCAAGGCGACGAGACACTTTACTATCAAGAGCGTCGCCACAACGACCAAATGGTCGAAACGTTCAACACGCTCTTCAATCACGATATCAACGCTCATCATCGTTATGCCCTCGGTTTCCAATACAACCGCACAAAGGGTATGCACTATAAGACCATGGCCGACCTCCTTGGTGGCACAAAGTACACCGACATTGACAAGTTCGCTGCCAACGAGTATGGTCGCAACAGTCAAGAAGCGCAGAACGACTTGAACAATCCCAATCGCCAGATTGGCGTTGACGATAAGTTCGGCTACAATTACAACATCTTCGTCGACAAGATGCGCGCCTACGGCCTTTACCAATACACAGAAGGCATGTGGCAGTACAACCTCCAAGCTTGGGGCGAAGGCACCTTGATGCAGCGCGAAGGTTTGATGCGCAATGGTCGTGCAGCAGACAATTCTTACGGCAAGAGTGGCAAGGCTAAGTTCCTCGGTGGTGGTGGCCGCTTCGGTCTGAACTTCCGTCCGAGCGGTAGTCATCTGCTCTCGCTCAACTTTGGTGCTGAAAGCGATGCTCCGTTGGCTCGCAACTCATTCGTGGCTCCACGTATGCAAAACGACTACGTTGACCACCTGCAGAATGAGAACATCTTCCACACCGACCTCTCTTACCTCTTCCGCTTTGGCAACTTGACAGGTAAGGTGAGCGGTTACTATAGCCACTTCAATGGTGGTGTAGAACAAACGGCCTTCTACAACGACGATGAGTCACGCTTCACTTACCTCACGATGAGCGGTGTTGAGCGCGAACACTATGGCGTAGAAGCTGCCTTCTCTTACCAACTCACGTCTAACTTCTCAGTCAACTTGATTGGTACGTATGGCGAGGCTAAGTACGTCAACAATCCCTTGGCTCAAGTAGCTTACGAGGGTTCGAACGCTACGACATTGAAGGATTTGAACACGTGGAAGAACCCCAAGAATGGTAAGACCATGCCTATGCGCGTACTGGCAAAGGGCATGCGCGAGAGTGGTTCACCTCAGACTGTTGTAAGTCTCGGCTTCGACTACAACGTGAATGGTTGGTTCTTCAGTGCTAACTTGAACTACTACGACCGCGTTTATATCGACTTCTCTGAATACCGTCGTTTGAGCAAGTTCGTTCCTACTTATAGCAGTACGGGCTTTGACGAAAACGGCAACCAACTCTTCGACGTGAAGAAGAGCGACCTTGACGACAAGGGCGGCATTCTTTACGACCAAAGCGGCAATATCGTGGCTGCTTATGGTGCTAAGCAAGAGAAGGCAAAAGGTGGCTTTATGCTCGACGCCTCTATTGGTAAGTACATTCGCTTGAAGAAGGGACGCAGCATTAGCATCAACCTCTCTGTTCAGAACATTACCAACAATCGCAACCTCAAGACAGGTGGCTACGAACAAAACCGCTCTGATAACTATCAAAACGGTCAGAACCGTAACTATGCCTTCTCTAAGAACTCAAAATACTATTATGCCAATGCCATCAACGGCTTCTTAAACATTGGCTTTAAGTTCTAACATGAGTTTAATAAGTTTTGAGAGTTTAATAAGTTTAGTAAGTTTAATTAGTTTAATAAGTTTAGTAAGTTTAGAGAGTTTAATGAGTTTAATGAGTTTAGTGAGTTTAATAAGTTTAGTCGATAAACTTATTAAACACGCTGCGACCTATTAAACTGCCTCAACTCATTAAACTTATTAAACCTCTTCAACTCATTAAACTTATTAAACCTCCTCAACTTATTAAACCTCTTCAACTCATTAAACTAATTAATCTCATAATTTATGAAATTAAAATTTTTATCCATCATAGCAGTTGCGGCGTTGGGATTATTCACCACCTCGTGTATGGACGACCATGACGAGCCCAACACTGACGACTTTGTAGTGACCAGCCCCACCGACATTGGTGAGGTGAACGCTACTATCCTCAGCGTAAAGGAGCAATTCTGCGTTGATGCCTCAAAGGCTGACTACTCACGCAACGCGTCTAACTTCTACACCAAGGTGAACGAAGACATTATTATCGAAGGTGTAGTTTGTGCCAACGATATCAGTGGCAACCTTTATCAGACTTTGCTCGTTCGTAACATCGATGACCCCACGAAGGCGGGCGACCCTGCTCACGACCAAAGCATCATTCTTTCGGTTCGTAGTACAGCGCTCTATCCTTACTTCGCACTCGGTCAGCGCATCAAGATCAACCTCAAGGGACTCTATGCCGGCATCTATAGTAAGACACCACGCATTGGTATGCCTTATAAGACCTCAAGCGGCAACATCAACCTCGGTCCTGCCCCCTTCGAGTCACTGAAGACGAACGTACAATTAATCGGTAAGCCTAATGCTAACGCTCCCGAATTGATTCCATTGGATAAGACAGGACAGACGGGCGATGCTTGGTTGCGCGCTTCGGCTAACAAGAAATGCGAGAATACGCCTATCTTGGCCACCGTTCGCGGTATGATAAAAGAGGCTTTGCCCGAAAATCGTAACACGCTCGATAAGGGTACTACCTCTGACGTACTCAACAAAGAAGAGAGTCTTTCAGCCAATGGCAAGAAGATTTTTGGCCCCTACGAGTTACACGATGACGGCTACGGTGTTGACCGCACACTCAACCTCATCAGCAACAATTCAACGGTTGCTATTCGTACTTCAACGAAGAACCGCGTTTCGTTCATCGAACTGCCCGAAGACGCACGTTCATACACGGGCGTACTCAGCTACTACAGCACTTGGCAGTTGCAGTTGCGCGACACCAACGACGTTTCTAAAAACTAATTTTTTAGCTTGACGAGTTAACAAGTTGACGAGTAAGTTACCATAGTATCAAAGTCAAACTTGCACGTTAACTTGTCAACCCAAACATTGTTTTCCCCGATAATATCACAAAAAATGAATAAATATATTTTCTGCCTTGCAGCTGCAGCCCTTTCATTAGGCTTCACCGCTTGCGAAGACGTGCCTGCTCCTTATGGCATTAACGACAACAAGCCCGATACTCCCAACCCTCCTTCTGAAGAGGGTGTAATCATCGACGCTCCCCTTTCAAGCAACTTGACTTCAAACGTAGGTGAGTTCACCGCTCCCACTACCGTAGGCAACTATCCCTTTGCCATTGACGGTAGCTATGGCTACGTTAAGGTGACCTCTTATGATAGCGAGAGCAAAGTAAACAACGCTGCTGAGAGCTACTTGATAGCTCCTACCGTTTCACTCAAAGACGTAGAAAAGGCACACGTCACTTTCGACTACATCTTGCGCTATGCCAATTCGAACGAATTAAAGACCAACTACCTCGTTCGCTTCAGCACCAACTATGCTGGCGACCCCGCTACTGCAACTTGGACTGACGTTACATTCAACCCCATTCAGGTGGCTGATTGGAACACTTGGACAACGGCTGATGTCAACGTTCCTGCTGCCTTCATAGGTCAAGAGAACGTTACAGTAGCTCTCTATTACAAGACCAACGCTAAGGCTGCTACTTGGGAACTCAAGAACTTTAAGCTAAGCAAAGGTGAAGCTGCTGGCAACGAAGTAGACCAAAGCACACGCACACTGCCTTATAACGAGAGCTTTGCTACTTCATTAGGTGGATTTAAGAACTACACCACCAGTGGTGCTGGCGAGTGGACAATCGACTATAGCACTGCAAAGGCTACAGGCTGGAACGGTACGACCAAGGTGACCACTGCTGGTACTTACTACTTGGTAAGCCCTGAGATTTCACTCGAAGGCCAGACAGCAGCTCACGTTTCTTACGAATACATCTTGCGCTACAACAAGGATGACGAAAATCAGCAAGTACTCATCACCGACAACTTCAACGAAGCTACTCCCACTGAAGGGTGGACTCCGCTCGTTGCTTCTCACAAGGAAGGTGCTGATTGGACCACCTTTGAGAAGGAAGACGTTGCTATCCCTGCTGAGTATATGGGCAAGAAGATTCGCCTTGCCTTCCGTTACAATACCAATGCTGAAAGCGGTTCTACTTGGGAAGTGAAGAACTTCGCCATTGCTGCTGGCGCTCCGGGTTCTTCTGAGCCCAGCACTCCCGATACACCTGCTGACGGCAATAGCATCACAGTGAAGGCTTCTGACTTCGGTGTAGAAAACAATGCTGAAGTGTCTACTATCACGCTGACTAATGGTACTACGCTTACATTTAACGCAGGTGGCGGCTCTAACGCACCAAAGTATTACACAAATGGTGCAAACGTGCGTATGTATCCTAAGAATACGGTCACTGTTACCAGCACTAACAAGAAAATTGTAAAGGTCGTACTCAACTGCGATACTTACAACGGCACTATCTGCAATGCCAGCGGTGACGTCGCAGCTACTCCGGGTAGCGTAAACGTAGCAGACGCTGTGATTACAATTACAGGCATTGACAACTTGAGTACACTCATCACCAATACTTCTACGATTACGGGAGCTGCAAGCCAAATCCGCTTCAAGTCTATCACGATTACATACGCTGATTAATACACATCTCGTACGTAGTAAATTATAACATTTGTCTGACCGTTGTTGCCTAAAACATCAAGCTTTCAGCAACAACGGTCAGACTTTTTCACGATTAAAGGAAACGAATGAAACTTCTTAAATACTTGTGCATTGCCTGCTGCGCCTTGACATTGGCTGCCTGTGGCGATGATGACCCTACTTGGGTGCCAGACAATGGCAACAACAATAATGGTGGCAATAGTGCTAACACTTCTATAACCAACCGTATGGAGACACCCCGCGTACTGAACAACGGTTCTACCCTACTCATCGATCATACAACGACCACCAATGGCAAAAAGATTGTGACCTATGAGTTAGAATACGATAAGAAGAAACTGCACTCACGCTGGGTAGCCTTTCGATTTGACGGCAACACACGCAGCAAAACAACAGGCCGTTCGGACGAACCCTTTGCTGACGACCCAAGTATTGACGCCAACTATCGTATTGGTAAGAACGGCTTTGGCTGGGACTACAACCGTGGCCACCTCTGCGCCTCTGCCGACCGCCTTTACAACATAGAGGCCAACGTGCAAACGTTCTATATGACCAATATGTCGCCCCAATTGGCTTCGTTCAACCAAGCCTACTGGGTTACGCTTGAAGGCTTGGTACAAACGTTGGGCCGCGATAAGACCTTCTCTGATACGCTTTACGTGGTGAAGGGAGGTACGATTAAGGACAACCAGATAATCGACTACGTAACACGCTCAAATGGCAAACGTGTGGCCATTCCTAAGTATTACTACATGGCATTGCTGAAAGTAAAAAATGGCGTTTACTCTTCCATTGCCTTCTGGATGGAGCACAAAGAATATGGCTATGATTATAAACACAAGGCTCCGCTGAGCGAAATTGCCAAAAATGCCATTTCGGTTAACAAGTTAGAAGAGCTGACAGGCATCAACTTCTTCCCCAACCTACCCGACACAAACGAAGAGTTAGTTGAAAGCACCTGCGACAAGAGTGCTTGGGGCATGTAGCCACACACTATTGAAGTTCGTTTACGAATGATTACTCTTGTAGTTCTGTAATGAATTGCATTTTATAAAGCCTCTCCCCCTAACCACTCCCAACTGGGAAGTGGGTTAGGGGGAGAGGCTTTCATTTTTTTTTGGGGGGGAGGGAGGTATCTCACAACCCTGTCAAATACTTATATAGCTCACGAGAGTCGGTCAAGCCTAACTTGCGAGCCATGCGCTGGCGCTTCTTCTTGCAATATTCGGGGGTAATATTGAGTAAGAGGGCAATTTCTTTTGACGATAGGTTGATATAGAGGAGCGAGAGAAAACGTATGTCGCTGGGCGAGAGATCGGGGTGACGCGCCTTTAAGGTTTCGATGAACTGGGCGTTTGACTGCTCAAAGTAAGTGGTAAAGTCCTTCCACTCTACTGAGGCATCTAACTGGTGTCGCAAGGCACTGAGCGTGCGCTTGAGGGCGGCATCATTCGTCTTGCTAAACACATCATTCGCTTCAAGCGCATGAATGAGATCGCGTAGGGCATCGGTGCGGTTGGCCGCTTGCAGGGCCTTCGACATGAGTTCACGACTGCGCTGCTCAATAGTGCGCTGGCTGGCTTGCTGCTCAGCCTGCTCGTCAGCCAAGCGATGTTGCAAAAGCTCACGACGCTCCTGCTCGCGTTCCAATTCAAGTGCCGCCAAACGACGTTGCTGCCGACCATTACGCTTCTGCACCCACAAGGCCCACACCAAAATGGAACATGCCACTACAGCTACCAACATCAAGGCCAACTCCAAGCGGTGCTGACTACGATAAGAGTCGATTTCTTGCTGCTTCTGCCAGATGTCGAACTGAATCTGTCGCGCTTCGAAGAGTTTCTGCCCCGTGACATTGGAGAGTTTGTCGGCAGTTCTCACCACGGAGTCTTTACAAGCCAAAGCCTGCGGGAAGTCATTCAATAACGTATAAGCCGAGGCTAAAAGTTCAAAAACCGACCTTTTCATCGACAAATCCACCCCACCCTTGATCAGCAAGATACGCTGCGCTGCCGCCACGGCCTCATCAGCGCGTCCCGTAGCTTGCGCCGTACGCGCTTGGCAGAGCAAGAGATCGGGGTGAACGGATAAATCAGGATATTTCTGCTGTACCCCCTTCACCAAATCATAAGCGGCCTCCGCACGCCCCATCTGTAACAGGTAGTCCATGCGAAGGGCTACTAATGAGGGTTTATTCTCCACATCGCGCCCTAATAAGCGTTCGGCCTCTTCGATGAAGGGGAGCGCCTTCTCACATTGTCGGTCGTCTATCAGCAAAGTGGCGATATTGAGGGCACAACCTCCGATGAAAACGTTATCTTTTCCGCGTTTGAGGTCGTGATAGATGTGTTGGTATTCAGAGAGAGCTTTGGCTTTTTCGCCATTCATCATGTAAAGGCCCGCTATATTATTGCGAATGCTCAGCACCTTGCGCTTATCGAGGTGTTGCGTAGCAATCTGATAGGCTTGCGTAAAGTTCTGCAACGCATCAGCATAATTGAGCAACTCGGCTTGGTTGATGCCTAAGTTGGTATATACCCAAAAGAGCTGCTCGTAGTCAGTAACGCGCTCTGCCTCGGTGCGAGCGCGGAGCAGAAGGTCGGACGAACGGCGGTAGTCTTTCTTCACCGCTGCATCGGCGGCTTGCCGCACCAACGAGCGTGCCGTGTCGCTGCTCTCACCCCACGTCGTGAGGGGTAAAAGCACCAACCAACTGCTAAACATTACGAAACGGAATAGCTGCTGTATGTTGAACCTTAAAGAGTAATACATTAGTGAAAGATTTTGCGATGAATTGGGGGATATTTACGCTTTCTTAGACTTTAATCAGTCATTTACGGACAAATGTAGGCATTATTTGCGAGATGAAAAGAAAAGTTGCATAATATTTACACTTTGGCGCAATAGGCTTAAAGAAATTGCAAAATGATATTTCATAATAAAAAGATCTACATTTGATGCTTTTTATAGCATTATCCCCTCCTATTTCACTACACGTCTTTTATTATTCATTGATTATCAGTGCAATACAGCAAACACTGCATATAATTACAAAAATAAGATATCCCCTTTATATCCCCCTTATAATTTGTGAAAACATACAAAAGCGTGGTATATTTGCGGTGTCAATTTGTTAGATATGATAGTTGACGAGTTAACTAAGAAAACAGAAGAACGAACACAAAATCATATATGCTTATGAAAAGACCATTACTCTTTGGCGCTATGGGGCTTGCTGCTCTTTGCGCAAACGCACAGACTACGATTGAAACCGCACAAGAGGTAACAGAAGGCAACAACAGCTACGTACAAGCTGAAGCCAGCTACGCTACCCTTTACTTTAAGTACACTGCCGATGCTGACCAGTTACTTTACATCAACAAGGACTTTAACGGTAGCTTCTTGCCCACTACTGACGGCACATCAAGCAATGTCATCTCTTGTGCCAACGAGAATAATGGCAATACCATAATTGTGCCCGTTAAGGCTGGCCAAACCATCTATCTCATTGCCATGACAAGCGACCAGAACGTTAGTTTCAGCGCTACCTCAAAGGCTGCTAATATTGATGGTTCAACGATTGCTACGGCCATTGAAGGTGGCAAAGACCGTTTCTTTGTACCCCAAAACCGCGAAGCAAATAGCTCTGGTGGCTACGACAACAAGCCTACCTACATTAAATATACTGCTACGAACAATGACGTACTGCAGATGACTTTCGAAGGCTACGTAATGAATGCCACCATTCAAGAGGGCGAAGACGGCACACCTACTTCATTCAATGTCAACAGCCAATACGTAAATGGCGTAAGCACTTACGTAGGCAAGGTAAACGTTGAAGCAGGCAAGACTTACTACATTCGCATAACCAACTATAGCCCATTGTTTGCTACTTTCAACGAGGTAGTTGTAAAACAAGGATCAAGCTACGACGTAGCTATTAAGGCTGAAGAAGGCGATGCAAACGTTCTCTCTAAAGAGGTAGGCAAGACTTGGTACACCTTCACTCCGTCACAAGCAGGTTTCGTCAGCCTCACGTCTGATGCTGACTTGGCAGGCGGTACGATTAAGGTTTACAACCAAGCATACCAAATCACCTACGATCAGCCTGTCACCAGCGTAACAGGTAAATTCGATCTTCGCTTTGAAGCTACTGCAGGCACTACCTATTATATATGTATCGAACGTGCCAACGCTGCTGACGCTGATAGCAAGTTCTCTTTAACGCTCGAAGCTGCTAAGGCTGGCGATACGTTCAACAATCCTATCGCACTGAATGCTAACGGTGGTACCGAGACCGTGCCCGAAAGCAATGGTACTTATTATTATAGTATCACCGTTCCTAAAGGACAGCACTTCATCACGGTTAATACGCCCAGCGGCATTTCGACGAACGAGAGTGCTACCCAAACGGCCGTCTACCTTTACACAAAGGACTCTCAAGGCAACTACTCTGTAACGAGCGGCCGCAATGGTTTCCGCCAAATGGTTGAGACTTACACTGAAGAGACTACCTATATCATTGCATGGAAGTGTGACGAAGGTAAGAATGCCTTTAGCTTCAACTATGGCATATCTGAGGTTAAAGACGGTGACATCGCTTCAAAGCCACTTACTGCCAATGAGGGCGACAACACCATTGAAAAGACTTCCGACACCTACTTCACCTACACTCCTACTAAAGCTGGTTGGTTGACCATCGACACCGAACCTACGATTAACGTTGAGTTTTGGAAAGACTCTTATGGACAGAGCAAGTACGATGCCGTAAATTCGGGCTTTATTACCAAAGCTAAAGTGGAAGCAGGTCAACCCGTAATTATCAAGATTAGCGGTATGACCGAAGAAGGCTCCACCTTCTACCTCTCTATGGAAGATTTTACAAAAGGAGAATCAATTGACAATCCTATCGAAGTAATGAGCGAAGGTGATGCCACAACTATAGCTCTCCCCACCAAGGCCATTGACGATTGGTACGTTTACACTGCTCCGAAGAGCGGCAAGTTGACCATTTCGTCAAACATGTCTGCTGGTTTGAGTCAGAACGCGCTTTACGTTCAAGTAGGCAAGAATGGTCAGAAGCAAAACTTCGTGAGCTCTAAGTCGATGGGTTCTGCATCGATTAATGTATTCGAAGGCTCTATCTTTGTCAACAAAGGCGATCAAGTGTACGTAAACGTTGTACTGAAAGACGCTCAAAAGAACATAGACTTGAACTTTAAGATGGCCGACCCACAAGCGGGCGAAACGGCTGCCACTGCTATCGATCTCACCGAACTCGACTCTTACACTTTACCTTCTGACGTTTCACGCACCGCTCCTATTTGGCTCAGCATTGATGCCAAACAGACGGGGGTTTACATCATCGAGACACCGACTTACGATCCTAACGACGGACAAGTACACAACACCTATATTGGTGCCGATGCTTATGCTACCGATGCCCAGGGCAACCAAACGGGTTCGACTATTGCCAGTGCTTCGACTAACTACGATTACACGACCAACATTAGCCAAGCCGTACTCAAACTCGTAGTAAATGGCAAAGACAACCCAACTGGCCGTTACCTCATTCAGGTATATGCCACCAATGGCGAAACGCCCATCAACATCATCAAGCGCGACATCGAGCGTGGCGAAGATGCTTCTATGCCTATCGAGCTCCAAGCTGGCGATTTCGAAATGAAGACTGCCAGCTACAGCGACCCCATTTGGTATAGCGTAAACGCTGGCGTAGGCGACTTGATCATCTCATCGTCTAACTACTGGCAGGGCGAACTCTATGCTACTGACGGCGACGGCATGCCTACTGGTAGCTATCTCACTTCTTCTCAATATCAATTCGACGGTTCTGGCTACAAGTTGACTTACACCGTCGACGGCGAACAAGCCAAAGCAGGCGTTTACCTGATTAAGGTAACACAAGCCAGCAGCGGCTACACGGCTACGGCAGCGTTTAAGACCGACGTTACGGGCATCGACCAAGTAGCTAAAGGCACTTGTCTTGTCAACACGGCTAATGGCCAGATTGAAGGCGTTAATGGCGAAGGCATCGAAGTGTTCGACATCACTGGACGCATAGTAGCTAAGGGCAAGGGCAACGTCAACGTGCCTAAGGGCGTTTACGTAGTTCGCACCAATAGCGGCAAGACGGTGAAAGTAACTGTAAAGTAAGTTTAATGAGTTTAATAAGTTTATGAGTTTAATAAGTTTATGAGTTAGCCCTACGTAACGCGTGCTTTCTATCACGCGACCAATTAAACTCATTAAACTCCATAAACTCATTAAACTTAAAACTCAATAAACTCAGAACATCAATCCAACCTATGAAACACATTGGGGGCAAGGCAAAATTACGTTTGCTTTACCCCCTATGTGAGTTTTAGTTGAAAGTCAACCAAAATATATAACAAATTCACTTTTTATGAACAAACACCTCACTCGGTATCTGCTTGCAGCTGGACTGTTGGTAGCTTCATCGGGTACGGCATGGGCCATTAAGGCAAGTCCGAAGCCCATCACCGTAAAGCAACCCGACGGAACGACCTTGGTCATCCGCGTACATGGTGATGAGAACTTTCACTACATCACCACCACCGACGGTTTCCTTATTCAGCGCGACAAGGACGGATACTTCAAGTATGTGCAGACCGATGCCTCACAAGGCACGCGCAAACTGACAGCCCGTCGCGCACTGAATGCTGATAAGCGTTCGGCTGCCGACAACCAGTTTCTCAGCACCTTGCGCCCCATTCGCAAAGAGGCGGACGCGGAATGGCTCAAATCATTGCGCGGCAACGTGCAACCCATGACCGTCGGCCAAACGCTTCCCGCCAGCGTGCGAAGCCGCAAAGTCGATGCCCAAACGGGCGAAGCCAAAGAGAGTGAATACCTCGTTGTGTTGGTAAAGTATGCCGACGGCGAGTTCCACTTCACCGATAGCGACTTCGACGCTTGGCTCAACGAAAAGGGCTATAGCAAGAATGGCGGCACAGGTTCGGTCAAAGACTACTATCGTGACAACTCTATGGGACAGTTCGTGCCCAACTTCACCGTAGTAGGGCCTTACACGCTCGACCACGAACGCACCTACTACGCTGCCGACCTCGGTGGCACGGGTAACGACGTCAACCCGCAAGCCCTCGTCATTGAAGCTGCACAGAAGGCCAAAGCCGACCACCCTGAGATAGACTTCTCTAAGTTCGACAACGACGGCGATGGCTATATGGACAACATCAACGTCGTAATCGGTGGTTACAGTCAAGCCTCATCAGGCGATGACAAAGATATGTGGCCTCACTCTTACCGCCTCAAGACAAACGACGAAGACCTTTCGATAGAGATCGACGGCATTCGTGTCAACAACTACTCTGTATCGGCCGAGTTGGTAGGCGCTTCGGGCATCAACATGGACGGTATCGGTACGTTTACCCACGAGTTTGGCCACATCTTAGGTCTGAAAGATATGTACGACACCGACGACTACGATGGCGGTATCGGTATCGACCCAGGAGCTTACAGCCTCTATGCCTCAGGTAGCTACAACAACAATAGCCGCACCCCAGCAGCCCTCATGACCTTTGAACGCTTGCAAATGGGCTGGCTCAAGAAGGAAGACCTTCACCAACTCAGCCAAGCTGAAGACGTTACGCTTCCTATCATGACCAACAACACGGCTGCTTACGTTGACGCACGCCCTGGACTCAGCGACGATGAGGGCTACGAATGGTACGTGTTCGAAAATCGTCAAAAGACGGGTTGGGATAGCTACATTCCTTATCACGGCCTCTTAATCTACCACTTAGACTATACCAAGAGTATGGTGAACAAATATTGGAGTGTGAACGGGCCTAACAACAATGCACGCCACCGCTGTATGTACATCGTACCGGCCGACGGCATTGACGACACCAACACGCGTAAGGGCGACACCTATCCTGGCACTTCGGGCGTAACCTCTTTCACTGACTATTACAACTGGTTGGGCGACAAGGTACGCACCCCGATTACCAACATTCGCGAAGAGAACGGTCTCGTCTTCTTCCAAGTGAAGGGCGGCGCTACGGAGCAATCAAGCATCGAAACGCAACCCGTAGGTTACGCTGACATTGCTTCTACCACCATTACCGTAAAGGCAAAGGTAGGTAAGGCTACACAAGACATCAAAGAGATGGGGTTCTGCTGGAGCGACGCTACCGAAGAACCAACCCTCGATCCTTCTGATAGCGAACACAAGGCAGTAGCTACGACCAACACAGCTGAGCTGACAATTGACAATTTGGAACCCGCTACGCTCTACTACGTGCGTGCTTACATGACCTTGGCCGACGGTACCACCGTCTATGGCGCGGCCCTACCGGTTAAGACAGAGCACACGCCGTTGCAAGCTCCGCTCTCGCTCACGTTCAACGATACCGACGTTGACGGCGATTTGAGTTATTGGCGCATTGTCGACCAAAACAACGATGCCAACACGTGGAACTACGACGCGAGTACACAGGGTATGGTTTATACGGGCGACTACTGGAACAATGGTAACGATTGGCTTATCTCTGAGAAGTTGCACGTGCCCGAACGCGGTGGCCTTTACATCTTGCGCGGTGTAATGGACCCCTCATACGTTGAAAAGCTTGACGTGTACGTTTCTACTCGTTCACGCGAGGTGAGCGACTTCCACTTGGTAAAGCAATTCTCATTGGCCGACCAATTTGGTGCCATGGCCGTCGACGAGGTTGACCTCAGCGACTTTGCTGGCAAGGACGTTTACGTGGCCTTGGTTTGCACCTCTGAACGTATGCAGAGTTCTCTCTGGCTATGGGGTATTATGATGACGCAACGCCTGGAGCAACCCGTCATTACCACCTTCGGCCGTCAAGGCGATGCCTTACACGCAGAATGGAATGAAGTAAAGAATGCTTCTACTTACTTCCTTGAGTTCTATAAGGAAACAGACAAGAAGAACGTTACGGCTAAATTCTTGCCCGAAAGCGACGTGACCGACGCCGTAGGTGAGGTTTCACTCGGCACAGGTACGATGTACTTCACGGGTAGCGGAACGGTTCAAACCATTGATTACCCCGACGGCATTACCAACATTCAGTACGTACTGAAGTCGGGCGGCCCGCGCGGCACTTCTACCTTTGGCGTAGAAGGTTCTAACGACAATGGCCAGACGTGGACGCGCATTGGTGAGTTGCAACGCATCAATAGTGTTGATGCCGACGGTACTGCTGTCAACCTCAGTACTTACATGAAGGGCAAGACCTACAAACGCTTGCGCATGGTCTGCGACTTTGGAGGCCGCTTGGTCAACATCACCAACTTTAGTCTGACCTACAACGATGGTGTTGTGCTCGACACGTTGGCAATGGGTGCTGCTGGCAACAATGGCCGCGACACGCAAGTCACTATCAACGAGACGACTCCAGGCGAGTTCAACACAGGTCGTTACCGCTTCATTGTCACCGCAGGCGACGGTATGCTCTACTACGAATCTTCTGTTCCCGCCATTTACGACGCAGAAGCTACGGGCATTACCGACGTGACCACCAACGGTGCGGCCTCACTCGTTCCCGTTCGTACACTCTGCAAAGAAGGCATTGTTACGTTAGCTGGCTTAACTCCCAACAAGGCTGTTACGCTTTATGCTACCGACGGCCGTGAGTTGCTCCGCTTCGTTCCTACCGCAACCCATGCAGCCGTTAAGCTGAACGGCTACGAAGGAGTGGTGATTGTTAAACAATAAAGTTCTTGGGTTGACGAGTTGACGAGTTGACAAGTTGACGAGTTGACGAGTTAACAGGTAAGTTACCTTATATAATAAAAACAAACTTACCCGTTAACTTGTTTACTCGTTAACCTCTGTCAACTAAAAAAGAGACAAACTTACCCGTCAACTTGTTTACTCGTTAACTTGTCAACCCAAAAACAACCAATATAAAAGAAAAGAATGAAACAACTTCTATTCAGCATACTCGCCCTGTTGGCCACTCCCGTGTTGGCACAGCAGGTGGGCAAGGTGAAGCCTCAACAGCCCACTGCCCCCCCATCGGCACAAAAGTATGCGATAACAGCTACAGCTAATGCTGCGAAAGCACAGGCACTCGACAAGGTAGTGCCCCAACTTTCGAGCATTAATAATAAGGCGGTCACGCTGCGCTGGAATAGTCCTGAAGCCACTGACGGTATATTCGAGGACTTTGAAGGCCATAGCGACTTCGTCATCAACTCGCCAGGTACGACGGGTTGGACTTACATCGACGCCGATAATGCTAAAACGTACACGTGGACGGCGGCCTCTTTCCCCAATCAGGGACAAAAGATGGCTTACATCGTGTTTAATCCGTCAAAGACATCGCCTTCTACTGGCACCTACCCTGCCGTTCAACCCTTCTCGGGCAAAAAGATGTTGGTAGACTTTACCGTTGACGGTGGCAACAATGACTTTATCATTTCGCCCGCGCTCAACTTCAAGAGCGACTTCCAAATCAGTTTCCGCGCCAAGAGTTATAAGGACACTTGGGGGCTGGAACGCTTCAAGGTAGGTTACTCTACTACGGGCACACGTCCTTCTGACTTCACCTTCGTACAGGAGGGCGACTATACCGAGGCTCCTCTCGACTGGACGCTGTTTGAATACCGCATTCCGAAAGAAGCCAAATACGTCTGCATCAACTGCGTTTCGAACAACGCGTTTATGTTTATGCTCGACGACATCTTCATCGGCACGAACCAAGTGCGTCCGAGAGTAGCCGCTCGCGCTACCTCTACCGACGCTCGCTTAGCAGGTTTCAACCTCTATCGTGACGGCGAGAAGGTGAACACGGAGTTAATCAAGGCCGTTTACGCTACCGACAACGTCCCCGACTATCGCACTTATAGTTACACCGTGCAACCCGTCATGACGGACAATACGGTAGGCGATATGTCTGAGGCCCTCAGCGTTGAAGTGCCCGACGTACGCTTGCTCCCCTTCTTCGACGACTTTGACGACAACACCATTGACTCTACACGTTGGAGCCGCCCCACCACTAAGGCGGGCGAGGAGAATAAGTGGAAGAGCGACTACTATGCTTACGGCTTGGTAGACTTCTCTGCTTGCTATCCTTACTCAAGTATGGCTGACTACTCACAGAGTCTTGTCACACGCGAACTCAATACGCCCAACCCCGACAATACGTGGATACGCTACGAAGTTCGTCTTGACTACAACTTAAAGTATGCCGTAAGCGGACTGTACAGTGTGCTCGCCACCGAGATTTCGACCGACGGCGGCAACACTTGGACGCAGGTGGACAGCATTAAGAACGACATAGGTTCGTTCAGCTGGCGCACTTACGAGTTCCCCTTGAACAAGTATTTGGCCAACAACCACTTGTTTAAGATTCGTTTCCGCGCTTATGGTAACGATGCACGCTACGTCAACTACTGGTTCGTTGACGACGTGAAGATATGGAACCCCACTACGCACGCTGCTACGATTAAGACGCTCAATGCGGGCCAACCCGTAGCCAACTGCTTGGTGAAGATGACGGCCGACAATGGCGCTTCTTATACCGAGACATCTGACGCCAACGGCAATATCAGCCTGCCTCGCATGGAAGAAGGCACTTATACCGTTACGGCCGAAGCAGCAGGTTATAACTTCTTGACAACGGAATGGAAGTTGGACGCCAACAGTGGTACCACCTTCACGGCTAACCTCACACGCCCTGTGCTCAACATCTCTGAACAGACCATTAACCAACAGAGCGCATTGGAGGCTTTGACGCAGAAGACCATTACAATTGAGAATACGGGCGACGGCGACTTGCAGTACAACTTCATCCCCACACCAAAGCCGCAAAGCGGAACGACCGAACATCGTTGGGACGTGACGCAAGCTTTCGACGCTTCGGGCGATATGCAGAGCAGCGTGACCTTTGACGGTGAAAACTTCTACACTTCGTCAAACTTCTTCTTGGGCAAGTTCTTTAAGTACGACCGCGAGGGCCACTTCCTTGAAGAGTTCTCTGTACCGGGCATGTACTATGCTGTAAATGACCTTACTTTCGACGGTAAGTACTTCTACGGCTCTGACCGCAAGAACCGCATCTTCGAGCTTGACTTGCGCAACAAGCGCCTCGTTAGCACGATCGACATTCCTTCTGAGCCTGACCTCTGCGTAACACATATCGCTCACGACCCCCGCACCGACGAGTTCTGGGTAGGTGATTACAACACCTTAGGTCGTGTTAATCGCAAGGGCGAGGTAACGCTCGATTTCTATAAGTTGAACAACCTCGTGAGCATGGACGTATTCGGTACAGCCTTCGACAATGTTACTCCTGGTGGGCCTTACCTCTGGATGAGCGACCTCGTTACGTCGGGCCTTAACACGGTCGATAAGGTAACAATCAAACAATACGACCTGAACAATCGTCGCGTCGTAGCGGAAGAACACTCTGCTATCGACATTCCGGGTTACAAGACGGGTTCACTCTCTACGGGTGAAAACAACCTCGTCGGTATTGACTGCACCACGGCTTTGGTCAACGGCAAACTCTCTTTGGTCGGTATTTTGCAACAATCTCCTTCTCGCATCTTTGCCTACACCTTGGCCGACATCGATCCATGGGTAAAGGCCTCTCCTCTGGTTGGTACACTCAAAGCGGGCGAGAAGCAAACGATCACACTCGACTTTGACGCACGCAACGTGCAGTTGAATGAGCAGAATAGCACAACGTTGACTTTCAACTCTATTCCTACATTGGCCGGCAATCACGACATCAGCCTCAACCTCACCGCTACTGAGGCTTCTGCTTACCCACGTCCCGTACAGCTCACAGCTACAGCTGAGGGCGAGTCAAGCGCTACGCTCGCATGGCAAGCTGCGGCTGGTGCACAACCTACGGGCTACGCTATCTATCGCAACGACGTGAAGGTGGGCGAAACTGCTAACACGACCTTTACTGACACGAAGTTGGTGCGTGGCACTTACGCCTACGCCGTTCAGGCACTCTACGGCGACAATGCCTCTACGCTCAGCGATACGACAAACGTACAAGTGAAGGTGGGCGAACCTTACTTTGCGCCTAACAACCTTACGGCCAACATTACGCTCAACAAACACGTGACGCTAAAGTGGGAAGACCCCTCTTCATTGCTCACGAAGAGCAAGATGATTCGCTTCGACGAGGGCAAGAGCGACGACGCTGTAGGCGTGACCGAAGGTGGATTCTTCTACGCTGGTATCGCCCTTGACGCTGACGACCTCGCTCCTTATCGTGGTATGCAGATTGACTCTGTACAAGCATTTATTAAGGAACACGTTACAGCACTCTCTGTCAACATCTACAAGGACGGCAAGCGCGTACAGTCTACGCGTATTAGTGACGACTTAATTAAGTATGGTGAGTTCTCTAACTTTAAGTTGAACAAGCCCGTCACTATCGAACGTGGCTGCACTTACTACATCACGTTGCTCATAGCTCACGATGCCAACCTCAAGCCAATGGGTACGCACACTGCTACGCCTATCGACGGCAAGAGCAACCTCATGTCGCTCGACGGCCGCGAGTGGTTCCCCGCATCGTATGTTGGTTTCGAAAGCACCAACTTCAATGTGGCTGCTCACTTCGCTCCCGTTGCTGACTACAACGAAACGCAACCTACTGGCTACGTCGTTTATCGCAATGGACAGAAGGTGGGTACTTCTACGACTACTTCTTATACAGAAGACGTCACCGAGGCTGGCACGTACAGCTACACCATAGCTTCTGCCTACGAAGGCGGTACGGAATCAAACGTTAGCAATGCTGCAAAGGTAGAACGCATCAGCCTCGACGCTGCTATGGCACCTACTACGGTCAATGCCAACGTTGTACGCAACCACCGCGTCGACCTCCGTTGGAGCATTCCTGTAGCCAAAGCTTGCACGCTTCCCACCGACCTCACACCACAGGCTAACATCACGCCTGAGGGTTGTCCCGAATACGTGGGTCAGTTTAAGGCGGCTTACACAGGCGAAATGGGTATTGCTTCTGACGGCAAGTACATCTATACAACGAAGTATTCGTCAACGGGTATCATCAACCGTTACACCATGGACGGTACTTTCGACACCAGCTTCACCTTGGCCGTGCCTTCTAACTTGACCACGGGTTTCCGCAACCTCACCTACGACGGTACGAACTTCTACGCTACGGCCAACGGTTCTACGCTCTATGTCATCGACATGGATAAGCAAGAGATAACGGACGAAATCTCTATCTCTGAGATTGGCCGTCACATTGCTTACATTCCCGACCTCGATAATGGTCGTGGTGGTTTTGAGGTGGGCGACTGGGAAACCAGTATCTACACTTCATTGCGCGGTGCGAAACTCGGCACGGGTCCTATGCTGAGGGGCGCTGCGGGTTCGGCTTACTACAATGGCGTTATCTACACCTTCGAACAGGGTTATAACAACAAGTACGAACTCTGTGCTTACGACTTCACCTCTGGCACGCAACTCTGGCACACCAGCTTGAGCAACTATGCACCTATCAAACCCAGTGAGTCAGCCTCAGCCGGTGGTATGTCGGTTATCCATACCCAAGAGGGTTACACGCTCTTAGTGGCTGCTTTGCAAGAGGGTACAGGTACGCGTTACTTCTACTTCGACCTCGGTTCGGTGAAGGGCCTCAGCGGCTACAACATCTACTGCAATGGTACGAAACTGAACGATGCTCCTTTGGCTCAACGTGCTTACGCTGACCTTGAGAACACTCCGGGCACATACACTTACGAGATTGAGACGGTCTACATCGATGGTACGGTCTCTGAGCGCACAGCGCCCGTTAGCGTAACGATTACTGAAGCAGGTCAGGGCGCCGTTGCCTCTGACGTGAAAGCGCGCGCAGCCTCTTACGGCTACGACGTGAACGTTACGATGATCGACCCCACCACGCTGGTGGCCGATACGTACGAAAGCTTTGAAGAGCAAACCGTTGGCGAGGCCTTCTCACAAATGGGTTGGACGAACAAGGGCGGTCTCTTTAAGGTGACGACCGACGATGCCGTTCAAGGCGACAAGGCAGTCTGCGCTGCTGCTGAGGACAAGGCTGAATTGATTATCCCCGTGGGTAAGAAATACACTGCTCCATTTGCCTTCAGCTTTATGGCACGCAATGGTTTGACGAGCGAAGGCAATGGCGAGATACAAGTACTCACCTCTAACGACGGCATGGAGGCTGCTGACTTCATCAACCGTGGCCGCTTCTCAACGACTGAGGCTTGGCAACAGTTCGCGCTCACGCTGCCTGCTGAGAGCAAGTACGTGATATTGCGCGTCAACACGAGCCACGCCGCTCAGTATATCGATGCCATTAGCATTCATACCGACAAGTTGGGCGACATCTATGGCTACGACATCTATCGCGACGGCACGAAGTTGAACGATGAACCAGTAGCTGGACCTAACTATACGGACCACAACCTCTTGCCAGGTACGTATAAGTATCAAGTTGTGGCTTACTACAACAGTTCGGCTATCAGCGAACTAAGCGAACCAGCCATTGCAAACGTTAACTACACCAATGGCTATCAACAACCAGGTACACTCTCTGTCGTACAAAGCGACAAGGGTAACGAACTCACTTGGAGTGTTCCCGCCTTAGGCGATGCTACAGAATTGCGTTGGCACAACGGCGTTTGCGACAATGCTGCAGGTCTGCCCAGTGGTGGTCAGTACTACGCTGGCGTTGAGTTTGGCACGGACGACCTCAAGGGCTACGACGCATTAAGCGTCTCTGAAGTGAAGTTCTACATCAACCAAGTGCCTGACGTACTCTACGTTCAACTCTATGAGGACAAAGACCTTGTGTTTGAGAAGTATGCTACCGACCTCCGTCAGTACGCCTTCAACACCGTGCGTCTTGACAAGCCTTTCAAGGTGGACGCAAGCAAGAAGTTGCGTGCAGTCGTTTACGTTGAACACAACAGCATCACCGTACCCTTAGGCTACGATGCTGGTCCTGCCAAAGGCGGTAAGGGTAACCTCTACTCTACCGACGGCACGACTTGGACTACCTTGAGCGACAACGACATTGAGGGCAACTGGAACATCTCTATTATGCTCCAGCCTTATGCTGACAACGTGAAGGCAGCTCCTACAGCTCACCTCAACGCTACGGCTGAACGCTATGCAGCAGCGCAACCCGCCGCTGCCAAGGCTGAGACATTGAAGGGTGTTGCCCTCGACGCAGCTCAACCTGCCAGCTTCTTTGCTGGTTACAACATCTACTGCAACGGTGAACGCATCAACGCTACACCGCTCGGCACAGATGCTACGACTTACCTCGATGCTGAGACACATGCGGGTCGTTACTACGAATATCAAGTGAAGGCTATCTATCCCGACTATGGCGAAGTTGGCTCTAACGTTGTTCGTGTCATGACGACTGGCATTAACGATGTGACCATCGACGCTGCCGCTGACAAGGCGCCTATTTACAACCTGAAGGGTATCCGCACCGACCGCACCGAGCGCGGCCCCGTTATTCAGAATGGTAAGAAGCGCTTGCAGAAGTAAGCATTGATAAACACATATAACTAAAAAAATCCCCTTTGCCCCACTCGCGTGGGACAAAGGGGATTTTTTTTGCTCATACGATTCGTTACAGAGCCTTGATTTCATACCATTTGGAGGAGTTGAGCTTTCCTCAAATCCATCAAGAAGAATGTACACTTTTCAACCTAATTTGCGGAGTATAACGCACATATTCTCCGCAGATTATGCGGAGAATAAAAGAATTCGTAAGAGGTACAACGAACATTTTATGGAGCGACGCACCCTCACCTGGGGGCGACGCGTCCCCGCGTCGGCATTTGCTTGTCAAGGCTCGATGCCTTGACAAGCAAATACAAGATTATCACCAGGTTATATTCCAAAGTTAGTATCAACATGATGTAACCTCGTAACCTTCAAACTAAAAACCGATTTATTAGGAAAATGAAATCGAAAAATATCGTTATCAGCATATTGATGCTCTGCTTCTTTTCGATGGGGTTTGTCGACCTCGTGGGCATTGCATCGAACTATGTGAAGGCCGACCTCTCACTCACTGACACAGAGGCCAACCTCTTCCCTTCACTCGTATTCTTTTGGTTCTTGATATTCAGCGTACCTACGGGTGTATTGATGAACAAGATAGGGCGCAAGCGCACCGTAGTGGTGAGCCTTGTCGTGACCTTTGCCTCACTGTTGCTCCCCTTGTTTGGTGAGAGCTATACGTTGATGCTCATTGCCTTCTCGCTCTTAGGCATTGGTAATGCCATAATGCAGACCTCGCTCAACCCCCTGTTGAGCAACGTGGTACGCGGTGGCAACCTATCGAGTGTGCTTACTTTTGGCCAGTTTATTAAGGCCATAGCCTCGTTCTTAGCTCCTATCATTGCCTCTTGGGGCGCGAGTTACAATGCTTTCGGACTGGGTTGGCACATACTCTTCCCTATTTACATGCTTATTGCTATCTTTGCCACGTTCACGCTCTCAGCTATCCCCATTGATGAGGAACCTGCCGACCGAGCTTCGGGCTTTGGTGCTTGCTTCCGATTATTGAATAAGCCTTTCATATTGATCTGCTTTATCTCTATCATGTGTCACGTAGGCATTGATGTAGGCACCAACACAACGGCTCCCAAACTCCTCCAAGAGCACTTGGGCCTAACGTTGGCCGAGGCCGGATTTGCCACAAGCCTTTACTTCATCTTCCGCACAGCGGGTTGCTTCATTGGGGCTTTCCTGTTGCGCAAGGTAAGCGAACGTTCGTTCTTTATTATTAGCGTGATGATGATGGTGTTGGCTATGGCGGGGTTCCTCTGCTTGCATAGTCAATGGGCACTTTATGTTTGCGTTGCCTTGGTAGGATTTGGTAATTCTAACATTTTTCCTATCACCTTTGCACAAGCTCTCAAGGCTTGTCCTGATAAGAAGAACGAAGTGTCGGGACTGATGATTATGGGCCTCTTTGGTGGCACGATTATTCCCCTCGCTATGGGCTACATGAGCGATGCCTTCGGCAGCCAAAGTGGAGCGGTCGTAGTAATGGCTGTAGCCGTGGCTTACTTGGTATTTTACTGTTTTAAGATTAAATAGTTGACGCTTGCTTAGTTAACTAATGAAGTCGTCTAAACTTTTATGAAGTTCAAGATTTGCCTTTATTTTTGAAGCGAT
>ERZ1027238.165-NODE-165-length-24279-cov-7.778691_pt1 | contig 24279 bp, 16 predicted proteins | sample MGYA00519477_ERZ1027238 | MGnify/ENA primary metagenome ERZ1027238 (study PRJEB26926, sample SAMN06164638) | human gut metagenome | biome: ENVO:00009003; feature: ENVO:2100002; material: ENVO:00002003 | host: Homo sapiens | place: USA | collected 2012 ...
ACAAGGCTATTCGTCGGCAGCGTCAGATGTGTATAAGAGACAGGGGACGCGTCGCCCCCAGGTGAGGAAGCGCCCACCAATTAGACCTTATATTCGTTCGCTTTCGCGCACCTTAATGTTTTCCTATCTTACAGAGCGATGAATTTATGTCCGTTCTTGATATACAACGAACCCTTTACGGGAGCAATGACGCGACGTCCTGTAAGGTCGTATATAGGAGTAGCATCTTTATCATCCCATGTAGTCGCATTACCAATGCCCGTAACTGAGCCACCAAAGACGAGCGCAATAGCAGCCTCTTGCGCGGGATAGGCAAGGTAAGAACGATTCATAGGTAATACACTACCCACCTTTCCACGACAGAAGGCTAAAGTCTGCGTGCTGGGAGCGAGGGCTAAGATGTAAGCATTGTCAGCAGTGGTGAGCGTTTTGGCCTCACCTGCAGAGTGACCTAATACGTTGTACGATATTTCAGCAACGGGAGCATCGTCAGCCATTGCCGGGCGAACGGTGGCTGCCGTCAGTGACGACGTGAGCAAGAAACCCGTATTCGCTGGCAACACCTTTGCGTCTACTTGCTGCAAGAGTACACTTGTGGTAGGTGATTGGCTTACAATCCACGCAGTGAGTTCATTGGGGATAACGACATCGAATGGCGCACTAAATGTAGCTATATTGTCAATATCGTCAATGCCAACTGCACGCTTGAGCGTAACACTCAGATGTGCATTCGGACCACAAATGGCTTTGGCGGGCTGCGATGCACTTGACGTGAAAACAGCCGCCAAAGGATTTACCTTTGTTTGACTCTCTGCGGGCTGAAGGTAGAAGATGTCTTCTGCTTCGTTGTACTGATAGCAGCGCTTGTCTGAAACGTTTGCCAACGTTGTCGTACCATTTCCCACAAAGCCTTCAGCTAAGGTTTCGTTCTGACCAGGAGCTGCAAAACGAATGGTCACAGTCTTATTTGCCCAATCATTAGGAACACTAACTAAGCAAGCGCCTTCGCTTGCGTCAGCCTGAGAGGGAATGAACTTTCCATTGTTATACTGATAAGTGGTCAAAGTACTAACGGGCGTTTGACTGACCGAAAGTCCGTCTACCGTTATGCGTTCAGGCTTCGTAGGAAAGTAAAGAGGACGCATTTCATTCTCGGCAAACGTTGTCGTAAGCCAAATGCCTTGCGCTGATTTTACGCCTTCAGCTACGCCACTTTGAGTCTTATCAGCATCCAGATTGACCGCATCATGGTCTGTCAACAAGGCTGTTTGTTGGGCAGAAAGCGATTGGTCTTTATCTACACTAAAGAGTAAGTGACCGCTCCATGCTGATCGATAAGCTGCTGCTTGCGCTGGCTGCACCTGTACGTAGAAGGTTGCTTCTGTGAAGTCGTCAGCTACGCCCTCAGCAGGAGTAGCCGTAGAACAGATTAATCGGTCGAGTTCTATAGTGTTCGTAAAGGCGCACTCTCTTATGCGCGTCACCTCACTGGGTAAGGTGAAAGCGTGTGATACGCGGCCCGCAGGATAAGTATGCAACGTGTGACCTCCGTCCGTATAGACCACGCCTTCGTTAGCCGTGAAGCAAGGATTATTCTCTGCAATCGTAACGCTCTTTAGAGCTGTACAACCACGAAAAGCAGAGGGATCGACTGAGATGTTTAAGATTTTAAGATTGCGAAGATTAACGCCCACAGGAATAGCGGTAGCGAACTGAGTAATATCGTTCAAAGCCGTATAACCTTCGATGATGTGGCTCTCGCTCTTATCAGCCGTAGCTACTGTTATGGTTAGGTTGGCATCAGTGTCGTGATTGACCGTTACCTTAAAGCGGTCAAGTCCTTGACATATAGTAAACTCAGTTTCATGTTCACCATTCGTCTTTAATATAAGACTGCCTTTGTCCTTTTTCAAGTATAATTGAAAGCCGTTGTTATAGAATTTTTCCAAAGCGCCATTACCTGTAGCGAATAGTCCAGACCCCCATTCATTAAAAGTACTACCATCACTTTCTACGTCAAAAGTAATACGCCACGCTTCATCGGCATCCAATGTTTGTTGTGGATCGATGATTGCATTTTCAACCTTTGCGCCTACCACATCAGATAGTTTATTGCGGTAAGGCAACGCCTTGGGGGTGATTACACTATAGCTATTGATGTCAAAGCCTTTAGGCAAAGCTGTGCTGAACTGTGCAATATCGTTGAGGCTATGATTAGTGAGCGTGTACTGCTCTACCTCCTGTCCATTATCTACGCTAAAAGTGAGTGTATTCTCTTGCGTGTGATGCACGTCAATGGCATAGTTCTTTACTCCTTTTGTACAGTTAAATACGTGTTTGCCATCATTTTCACTGCCTGTTTTAAGTATAAGGCTGCCGTCAATAGCGCTTTGATAAAACTGAAAGCCTTTGTAGTAATTTTCGGCCAACGCTTCTGTACCCGTTGCCAAAATAGCAGACCCCCATTCATTTAATGACGCTCCATTGTGCGTAACGTCAGCATGAAGGTGCCAAGTCGTGCCGTCTCGCAAAGTGTGATTGAGAGGTATGAGGGCATTGGTCGTGCCCTCACCCTTAAAATTTCCAGACTCGATATTATCAGCTGAACCTAATGACAATATGTTCTTCGAAAGCGATACGGAGGTTACCTTCTTTTGATCAGCCAATGCATCAGCTTTCATAGCTATAATCTTATGTCCGTCATACGTAGCAGGTATCGTAAGTTCACCTTCGCCTGCTTGTGCAACTCGTGTAAGAATGATATTGTCGCCACTCAATTCACGATTGAACTTCCAATCGCCACATACGATCTCTTCAGCAACGTTGGGCGTAAAGTAAGCGGTGTATGTTCCACTTTCGGCAGCCTTAAAGCGAATCGCTGTACCGTCGTACCATTCTGCTGGCACTTTTCGGCCATATTGGTCAGCCCAATAGTCAAGCTTATAACCGTCGGCTGCGTAGCAACGTAAGATGACGTCCTCACCTACTTTATAGGTATAGGTGTCAGCCTGTCCGTTGGCATCAACAGTACCACGTTTTACATTAGAAGTCTTTACCGTAACCGTGCAAACCTTGTTGGCGTATGCTGTGACGTTTACAGGTATATCATAAACCATTCGCATAGTCGCGGCCTTTGCTGGCATCGCGCCATTGCCATTATAGCCACTTTGCCAAGCACCGTCAAAGCGCAAACGAATGTGGGTAAGACCTTCAGTGGCATCGTAAGGGAGCAATACCTTGAGCGTGTAATCGTTTAAGGCACCATTATTGCTTGAAGACTTTGTGCCGTAAGTAGCAATCAATTCATCGGCATCATTAAACGTGCCATCGGCATTCCAGTCAGCATAGGCTGAGAGATTGCAATAGTTTAAGCCACCTGCACCCGTCCAATGGATAGTCAACTCGCTACCCTTAGCAGCCGTTACGATTTGCGTTGTGTGGAAGAGCGAAGAGGGACATACGTCTGCACTATAGATGCTCTCTTCCTCACCGCCATTTTGACGGGTTGTCATCTTACTTACGTACTGAGCATGACTCTTAATATCCCCCATATCCTTCAAGTCCTCAGTAGGACTGCCCCACTTGTTGACCAAGAAGTTAGCCGTGAAGGTTTCGGCCTTTGCGCCATAATAGGTATAAGGATTGTCAGTACTAACAACGCTACCCTCAGCATTTGTCCAATTAGCGAAGTCGTAGCCAGCTGCGGGGACGGCTTTAACAGTTACCTCGCTTGTGTTTGTTACGCTTTGGCCTTCTGTACCTTCAATTGTTACTGAGCCTTGCTGTACGTCGGCAGTCTTGACGCTTATGGTACGTGCTTCAATTATATTGTCTCTTAATACGATAGAGAATTTCAACTCTGTGCCGTCGCTCAAGGTTAATTGTGCTTTTACCTTGCTGGTTAATGCAGTAGAAGGAATGTTAGCAACTAAGCCCTGCGAGGTCTCTTCGCTTGAGATCGTACCATCATTATTATAGTCAATGCCTAATGTGGCCGTCAGCCCTTGAGGCAAGGTGATAGGCATCGTATACGTTTCACCACGCATAGCCGTTTCGACGAATGATTTACTAAGGTCAGTGCTCATATATCTGAACAAGTGGTAGTTGCTACCATTGTTCAACTGAAGCGTGATGAAGTATTTTGTAAACAATTTAGAAGCCACATCGGCCGTATTGCCTGTTGGCTGATTAGAGTAGGAAAGGGACGCATCGTGTGCCCATGACCAATCGTTGTCAAACCAATTGGGCGATGTTGATCCATTGTCACGCGCATCGAAGAAAGCCTTCCAACGCTTATAGTAAAAGTCCTTGAGCATGCCACCCCATTCGCGATAAGAATAGTCGCGTAAGCCACCAGATTCTGCTGCATCGCGATCACCCCAAGTGGTAATTAAGGTACGCGCATTATTCCACTCAAGCCATTGCTTATCGCTCTCGGTCGTTCCACGAGCCTCATCGGCTATGCCGCGTGCTAAATTCGTCCAACGGCCTAACATGAAGCTTTGGTTGGTGTTCAATAATTCGTCAAGGTCGAGAATGAGTTGGAGATAAGCATCACGACGTTGAGCATAGGCCTCTGTATCATTCTTTGTAGCAGCCTCGTTAATGGCTTTGAGCAGAAAGTTGGCATAGTCGGTAAAGGCTTGACGCGTGAAGTCGGTCAAGTCGTAGCTAAAGTTCTGTCCGCTAAGCGATCCTTTGGCTTGCAGCATCTTGTAAGCAGCATCAATCACTTGTTGCGCATCATAGAATATTTCTGTTCCACCCCAAGTCGAAACCGAACCTACCGTTAACGAAGGACGAGCACAAAGCACGGCCTCTTGGGGACCTTGCAAACCCGTTTGACAGTTGAGCGCAGAGTTGCGTATCTGCTCCCAAGCTTGCTGGGCTTGTTCATTTTGCGTGCCATATCGAGCTACGGTATAATTAGCTAACCACGTCTTTGCATTGGGGGCTGAAGTGTACCAAGGCAGTTCGTAAAGGGCATCGTAAAGTACGGGCACTTGTTCGATGGCCTCGGGCGTTGCGCCTACACCTTTAATATTAGAAAACTGTTGCTTTTTGCTGAAATAATCTTCAAGTACCTTGGTCAAACGGCCAAACAAACCTGTACGACCACCAAAGTTGGGAATGTTGCAATAGACAGCATCATGATATTGACCATTCTGGTCTTTATATGCTCCAAAGTTAGGATTGGCCTCGCTATAAAGGTCGAGAATGATAAGTTTACCTTTCTCTACCTTGCTAAGCACATTATACTGCGCAGGACTCCACTGCCATTGCTGAATTACCCATTTGGCATCAGCGTTGGCTTTATAAAGAGCATTGGCCAATTGAGTATATGCACTGGGAACATCAATACCATCTGTATTAGCACCTTCATGGAAAGGGTCGATGCTATAATACTCCGATGTACCCATCAGCTCCTCCAATCGCTTATAGTACAAGGCCGCTACTTTGGTAAAACCTTCGCTATTGGGATTGAGGATATAGGGACGTAGGAAATAGCACCAGTTGCCTTGATTGTTGGCAGCGATACCTGCTTTAGACGTAATATCGCTGGGGGCCATACCTGCATAACCGGGTAGGACGGGCTGCATGCCTAACTCACGCTCACGCGCAAGGATGTTCTTTGCCAAACTCTCTTGACGCGTATACCACCAATCGGGATTAGGACCGCCCCAACCTTGGAGGTTGTTCATGCCCCACCATGCTTGGAAGCACGGACCTGCAATAAACTTGTTGGCATCTGCCGGACTGTAGCCTAAGTCTTTGGTGAGAAGGTTCTTCCACACCACGTCAAGACCGACTATCTGCAAGGGCATATTAATGCCGTGAAGTGCCATCCAGTCTATCTCCTTTTGCCAACGATCCCACGTCCATACTGACATGGAGTAAGAGAAGGTGCAATAATTAAGGTAGTAACGATAGTCGGCATTACAACTGTGCGTCTCGTCTTGCGAGGGCAAGGGGAGAGTTGCTGTGTTTAGGTCGGTCGTTAAATTGTTCCATGCCAAATTAATATGTGCATGGTGATTTAAGTACCAATTCAAGCCCGTAGTTACGGCTAACGTGTTGTTACCCTTAATGCAGGGTTTGCCGTCTTGACTTGAGATAATAAACTTGTCTTGTCCATTGCTGGCGAGTGATTCGTCAACAATGGTGACAAAACGATTGGCTGCTCCAGCGCCACCAATACGATTAATCAAATTGGTTACGGCTATTGGATTGGTCACTGCGGCCACTAATTGCCAACAGTTGAGGCTTAACAGCAATAGCAATGCTACGCTGAATAGCCTGTGAATCTTTTGTTTCATGTATTGTGAATTGTATTATTCCAACGAACGGATATAATAAAGCGAGTTTACAGTTTTTGACTACAGATCAGTTTTACGTATTAAGGTTTTGAGGTTATAAAGTTAGTTTAGTTGATTATCAACACGATGTAACCTTATAACCTCATAACCTCCAAACTGAATGCCATTAGAACACGTCTATACAACTGTAAACTCGTATTATGTAGGTTTGCTTACTCAAAAGTGGTCGTTTTCTCCATGAGTTTCGATGACAGGAAGTCGGCAGCATGCACTATGCTTACTAAGGGCGACTTGTCGGTAGCATTATAAAAGGCCATGCGTTGCGCCGACCCATTCTCGCCCACATCGAACATGCCCATGTGCCAACGAATAGCTAACATTTCGTCTGTGGTAAGACGCATGTACCAGTTCAACATCAAGCACGACTTTTCGCCATGACCAAAAGGAAAGTCATCTTTCACTTCATAGCCGGGATAACTCATCCATTTCCCTGCCTTATCTTTTTTCCACTTTTCTTTCTTATGGTAGAACTTTACCTTACAAAGGTCGTGGAACAACGTTGCTATGGCAATGCTCTCTAAGCTAACCTCTTCAGTGAAAGGCGACTTTCCACTCTCAATGGCTGGTTGCGCCACGCTTTCATAAATTTTACGCGCGGTATCGAACACGTTAAGACTATGTTGACAAAGTCCGCCCTCTTCATTGAGGTGGAACATGCTCGAACTCGGAGCTTCAAAGAAGTCAGTCTTCTCAACAAGATACTCCAACACGCGATCTACACCGTCGCGTTGAATGTACTGTTGACACAGTTCAATGAAGCGTTGCTTATTTTCTTTAATTTGTTTCCTCGTCATTTTCTGGGTTGTTAGATTTTAGGGCTTGTTCCGCGACTTCCTTTTGCGACAAGATGATTTGGTAAGCCGCTTCATTCAAAGTTAGCCCCATCTGCGCAGCCTTTTCAACGATAAAGGCTAACGCTTGCAGAGGTTGATTGGTTATCTTGCCGTCAAGTATAGCGTCCTTTAATGAACTCTTTAACGCTCCGACTTCGCGACAAGGCTGAAGCGTGAATAACTGCATAATGTCATCGCCCGTAATAGGGGGTTGAAAGTTTCGAATGCGGTCTTTCTCTTCAATATCGACAAGCTTTTGTCGAACTATCTGAAAGTTATGTAGAAAGTTCTTTTTACGCTGTTCGTTCTTGCTCGTAATGTCGGCTTCACAGAGCATCATCAGATCATCGATGTCGTCACCTGCCTCAAAGAGCAAACGGCGAACTGCGCTGTCGGTCACCTCTTCGTCGGCAATAACTATGGGGCGCATGTGAAGGTCGACCAACTTCTCAACGTATGCCATACGATGATCCATAGGCAACTTCATGCGACGGAACAACGGTTTGACCATTTTCTTGCCCAAATAGTTGTGGTTATGAAACGTCCAACCGATAGCAGGTTCCCAACGCTTGCTGCGAGGTTTGCCTATATCGTGTAATAGGGCTGCCCAACGCAAGTAAAGATTGTCACTTCGTGATGCTACGGTGTCTAACACTTCAAGCGTATGGTAGAAGTTGTTCTTATGTGACTTACCATTGCGCGTTTCTACACAATCAAGGTTTGCCACTTCGGGCAAGATGAGTTGGAGCAAATCGCAACGTTGTAACTCTACGAACCCAATGGAGGGCGTTTTCGACGCCATAATCTTGTTTAGCTCAACGATAATGCGCTCCGCACTGATTATCTTAATACGTTCGCGGTTGCGTGATAAGGCTTCAAACGTTTCCTCTTCTATTTGAAAGTTGAGCTGCGTAGCGAAACGAACGCAACGCATCATGCGCAAAGGGTCGTCACTAAAGGTTATGTCTGGGTCAAGTGGCGTTGCAATAATGCCGTCAATTAAATCGTTTACACCGTCAAAAGGGTCGACTAACTCTCCTAAGCGATGCTGATTTAAGCAAACGGCCATTGCATTGATCGTAAAGTCACGTCGGTTTTGGTCATCTTCAAGTGTACCATCCTCAACAATGGGTTTGCGCGAGTCGTGCGAGTAGCTTTCCTTTCGTGCTCCTACAAATTCTATTTCCTGTCCTTTCCATTTTACTTGCGCCGTGCCAAAATTCTTAAAAACTGCGAGGTGAGCGCCACGCCCCAAAGCTTGTGCATAGGCTTCGGCCATTTTTATGCCACTGCCAACGACCACTACGTCAATGTCGTTCGTAGGACGTTCAAGAAAAAGGTCACGCACATAGCCTCCTACCAAGTAACACTCCATATTGAGTGCATCAGCCGTTTCGGTTAATTGGGCAAAAAGGGGCGAATTTATCTTTTGTTTTATTTCGTTTTGTGTCAGAATCTTCATTCGTTCTTCTTTCGTTCAGCATTATTTGGTAATCAATACCTTTTCGTAAGCCGTAGCGTATAATTGGTATTATAGGTATAATCGGTTACGTCTAAGGTCATATAGTCGTAATCGTAATTTCTAATATAGACACTCATATCCGTATCATACCCATTCATCGAAATACTTATACTCCGTCTACCACTCGTACGCCAATACCCTCGTTCAGGCTGCAAGTCATAACCATCGCCATCAAAGTTGCCGTTACTGTAGAATGTCCATGTATCGCCTGTCCTATAGGGACAATTCCACCCTGAAATCTCACGAATTTCCCAACGGCCTGTCAAATTAACGTTAGGTTCCCAGTTGTCCCACCAATCTTCGTCGCAACTGGTAAAAGCTAATATTCCAACTATGGCAACGAACCACGTTGCCATTTGTCTCTTTATCACTTCCATTTTAGTATGTTTTTAGGGGTTACGTATAAGAAGAAAGCACCCCCTTTTAGGCTACTTTCTTCTCTTTTATGACTATGCAAAGGTAATGATTTATAATAAGGTTAATGTCCTTATTTGTAAAAATAATTAAATCAACGCTTCTTGTTCGTCCAATAAGCGTTCATGCGATCGCGGCTTACATTTTCGTGTGCATTGTTACAGGGCGACCATAAGACGGTATCTTTTAGTTCATTGGGCATGTATTGCTGCGGCGTAAAGTTGCCTGGATAATCGTGTGGATATAGGTAGCCGTCATGATAACCCAATTCGGCCATCAACTGAGTCGGCGCATTGCGAATAGGCAACGGAACTGGTAAATTGCCCGTTTGTTTTACAAGTTGCAATGCATTGTTAATGCCCATATAAGCGGAATTGCTCTTTGCGCTTGTAGCTAAATAGACGGTGGCTTCGGCTAAAGGGATGCGCCCTTCAGGCCACCCAATCTTGGCTACAGCATCGAATGCCGCATTGGCTAATAATAATGCATTGGGATTGGCTAACCCAATATCCTCTGCTGCTGATATAACCAAACGACGAGCTATAAACTTAGGGTCTTCACCTCCCTCTATCATTCGCGCCAACCAATATAGCGCAGCATCAGGGTCGCTACCTCGAATGCTTTTAATAAACGCTGATATGATGTCGTAATGCATCTCACCGTCCTTATCATAAGCTAACGGATTTTGCTGCAAACGTTCGGTGATGAGGGCATTATCAATTATCAAAGGATCATCAGTTGTAGCAGAGGTAACGAGGTCGAGTATACCAAGCAATTTGCGCGCATCGCCACCACTATACCTAAGCAATGCTTCCTCTTCTTTTACTTCTATGTGCCTTTCTTTAAGTATTAAGTCTTTTGTTAAGGCACGCTGAAGTAGTTCCTCAAGGTCTGCCTTCTCTAAACTTTTCAGCACGTATACTTGGCAACGCGACAAGAGTGGACGAATTACTTCGAACGAAGGATTTTCGGTCGTAGCACCTATTAAGGTAATGGCTCCCGTTTCGACTGCGGCAAGAAGGGAGTCTTGCTGCGACTTTGAGAAACGGTGAATTTCGTCGATGAATAGGATAGGGCTTTGTTGGCTGAAGAAGCGATTGGTACTTGCCTTCTCAATCACTTCGCGCACTTCCTTTACACCACTGTTAACAGCAGAAAGCGTATAGAACGGTGTATCTAACTTGTTGGCTATTATCTTGGCCAAGGTCGTTTTGCCAACTCCCGGCGGCCCCCATAAAATAAACGATGAGATATGACCCGAATCAATCATTCTTCTCAACACAGCCCCTTGACCTACTAAATGCTTTTGACCGATATAGTCGTCAAGCGTTGTTGGACGCAATCGTTCAGCTAAAGGTTTCATATCTACTTGATTTTCAGTGTAAATTATTGTTATATTAAAGCAACTATTCAATTTCGCTTAGTTCAAGCCAGCGCATCGACTTTGTGTCGAGTTCTTCACAAAGCGAGGGCAACCGCTTGCTTTTCTCCGTTAACTCTTGTGCATTCAGCGTTCCTGAGCAAAGTGCTTCTTCTAATTCCTTTTTCTCCGTTTCCAAGCGTTCTATATCTTGTTCAAGTTGTTGCATTTCTTGCTTTTCTTTGAACGAAAGTTTCCGCTTTTTCTCACCGCCCCAAGTATTTTGTTTGGTAGTTCCATTACTTGACTGTTGCTTCTTGTTTGTTTCTTTTTCTTCTCGCTCTTCACTATCGCGCAGTTGCTTCCATTCCCTGTATTCGGAATAGTTTCCAGGAAAGTCCTTTATACTACCCTCTCCTTTAAATACTAACAAGTGGTCAACTACCTTATCCATAAAGTAGCGGTCGTGGCTGACGACTATCACACAACCTTTGAAGTCTTGCAAGTATTCCTCAAGGATTTGAAGTGTGGCAATATCAAGGTCGTTAGTAGGCTCATCAAGCACTAAGAAGTTAGGGTTCTTCATCAACACAGTACAAAGTTGCAACCGACGACGCTCGCCACCAGACAGTTTGTAAATGTAGTCTTGCTGCCGTGCAGGCGGAAAAAGGAAATGCGTTAAGAATTGCATCGCAGTAAGATGCCGCCCTCCACCTAAGTCGATGTATTCTGCATGTTTACGCACTGCATCTATCACTTTCTCTTGTTCATCAAACTGCATTCCCTCTTGTGAGAAATAACCAAATCGTACCGTTTCACCCACAACGAACCGCCCCGAATCAGGTTGTTCTAAACCCAAAAGCAGCTTAATAAAGGTACTCTTTCCCGTACCATTGCCACCAACTATGCCCATCTTTTCGAAGCGCGAGAAGTTATAATAGAAGTCTTTCAGAATTACTCTTTTTGTTATACTGCCGTCTGCTGCAGGCACATCAAACGCCTTGCTCACATACTCCGCCTCAAATATTTTGTTACCAATATAACCGCTCTTCACTTCTAATCTTGCCGCACGCTCTTCTCGACGTTGCTTTGCACGTTGCTCTAATTCGACAAAAGCCTCTTTGCGATAACGCGCTTTTGTACCGCGTGCACACGGCATTCTGCGCATCCAATCTAACTCTTTGCGATAAAGGTTATTGGCTCGTGCTATATTGGCATTTTGCGCAGCAATTCTACTTTCACGCTTTTCAAGATAATACTCATAATTACCCGCATAACTATAAAGCATCTCGTCATCTAACTCAAGTATGCTTTGGCATACATTGTCCAAGAAATAACGGTCGTGTGTTACCATTAACAAAGCTTTTGTACTACGCTGCAAGTAGCCCTCTAACCACTCAATCATGGTTAAATCTAGATGATTGGTTGGCTCGTCTAAAATAAGTAAATCGGGGTCGGCCATTAGTACATTTGCCAATGCTACACGTTTCAGTTGTCCTCCTGACAGTTCATTAACGGGCTGATTAAAGTTAGTAATATCAAGTTGCGAAAGTATTTGCTTTGCACGAAGTTCAAAGTCCCAAGCGTCATTACGCTCCATTTCGTCTATAAGTTGTTCTAAGCCGGGATTTTCGGGAGTTACCAAGCACTGCTCATACTGACTAATAAGCGATGACAACTTTCCTGCACGCTGAAAACAAGCATCAATAACCGTTGTGCCAGGTTCAAATATAGGACTTTGCTCTAATATTGCTATGCGAGCATCACGACGTGTTACAATACTCCCCGCATCATAATCTTCTTTTCCAGAAAGGATATTGAGCAATGTGCTTTTACCTGCGCCATTGTGTGCAATAAGTCCTACTTTCTGTCCGTCGGCTACCGAAAAGCTGATATCATTAAACAATTCAAGCGCGCCAAATCTTTTTGTTAAATGTTGTATGTCTAATAAAGGTGTCATATTTCTATCTTATTCTTTTGCGCGAAAGTACAAAATATTTTGTCGCAACAGGACTTTTGCTACCGTTTATCTTTAAATACAAGAGGGAAGAATGTGTTCAGCGCAAGCCTAAATAAAAGTTTTTTGACTTTCATTTTGCATTGCACTCGCCTTGCACTATCTTTGCAAGTAAATAAAAATAGCAGCTTATGATCGTACATGTAGCAAACCCAATATACGACTCTGTGTTCAAATTCATGATGGAAGATGAACGTGTGGCAAAGACCATTCTTTCAGCACTTTTAAAAAAAGAAGTGCTGGCTGTCACCATTCGTCCGCATGAATATAGCAACACCACGCGTGACTCGCTCTCGATGTTTCGCATCGATTTTGCCGCACAAATTCGTGAAGATAATGGCGAAGAGCAACTCGTACTTATTGAACTTCAAAAAACGTGGCTCGACACCGAGACATTACGTTTCCGACAGTACCTCGGAGCACAATACAACTCGCAGCGTAATATCAAACCCGACTCACGCAAAGGCTATGCTTATCCCATGATTGCCGTATACCTGCTGGGGCATCGTGTAGGAAAAATTGAAGAGCCTGTCATTTATGTCAATCATAAAGCCTATGACTACAATGGGAAGGAACTAAAAGACAGCGAAAAGGAGCCTTTTGTTGAAAGCCTTATACACAACAGCATTATTGTACAAATTCCCTTGTTGCGTGGACAAGTGAACAATAAACTTGATAAGGTGCTCAGCATTTTTGACCAAACCAAAAAGGACGAACTTGACAACCAGGTACTCAACATAGACGAAGCATCTTACACCGACGATGCCGACATGATGCACATCATTCATCGTCTGACTGCCGCTGCAGCCGACTCTGAAATGCGACAAGACATGAACGTCGAAGATGAGTATTTCAAAGCTATTGAAGACCGCGACACGGCCATCATGCAACGCGACAAACGACTTAACGAACAAGAATCGCGTCTCAACGAGCAAGCCACTCAACTAAAAGAAAAAGATGGCCAACTAAAAGAAAAAGAAACGATGCTAAAATCAATGGTGCAGGCCATGTTGCAGCAAGGCATGTCCGTACAAAGCATTGCACAACTAACACATTGCTCTGAGGCGGAAATATCAAGATTTCTTGATTGCAGTAAATAAGGACAATGTGATTTCTTAAGATATTGCCATCGTCCAGTAAACGCCAAAGTACCTGTTTGTGCTTTTACACTTTAGGACTTTATCAGACTGCGGTTATTCTGATTATGGGCGGTTCTAATAATTCTGAAACAGGGATTTTTAGAACCGCCCTATAATACAAAGCGTATTATAACGCGTTGGCGGAATTAGTAAACAAGTTGACTTGTTAACGGATTAACAGGTAAGTTTGCAAGTCTTTTCAGACTTTCTGCCATTCAGCTTAACATAATAAGCTGTGCATGGCATACTTACTTGTTAACCCGTCAACTTGTTAACCCATTAACCAAGAATTCCTCCTACGGTTATTCTATGAAATGTTTACCACGATACTACACTTAACAACCTTATAACAAATAAACCTAAGTCAATCTACCAAGACTTAGGCTTATTTGTTTTTGTACAACACGGCTTATACGAGATACTTACGAAAAAAACATCAAAGCCCGTCATCAACTATTCCGCAATTTATGAGCGATTCATTCCACAAATTTCTGATACCTGCCATACGGGCTGTCAACCATCACAATATCAAGCTAATGGCCGATATAATAAGGCCCAGCACCACCAGCATGAGCACCAATTCTATCACACAGCCAAAGCAATTACCAACCCCCTCCGTCAACAAACTGAACACGGCATCTATTGCTGTCCCCAGCCAGCCCAACACGCCCAATACCACAAACAGCACGATGCCTGCTACTACCATCAATATGAATGTTAACATATAATCATCTTTTTAAGTCGTTATAATTACCCAACGCATTTACTATCGGGAAAGACACTATCTCAAAAGAGCATATTCAAATATAAAGTGTAAACTTACAGAAGTTGTCTATTCTATCTTGCCCTCAGCAATCACTTATTTTCTTTTGTATTCTCATAATAAACACATCTGTTGTAACTGCAATATTCTATATTGAGTCCATAGATGTTAGTGCTTTTTCCACCATACAAATAAACTTATATTCATTTTTACACATTTCTGTGCAAAAATCCCTAAAATGTAGTTTTGCATTTTGTGGAATGCTTAGACCTATCACTTCAATTGTAGCATCATTATCTCCAATTTTATAAGGTGTAACAAACTCCTCTTTGCACGCAGATGGACATAAGAAGAGGCCTTTTTTAATGTTCAACCTATACATATAAGTTATAATCTGGTATAGATCTTCACGAGCAACTTCGCGTTTATTCCCATTCTCGTCTTTTGCGTAACGTTTGTATTTAGCATCGGCTACAATTTGTCCCTCCTTATAGAAGTCTGGGTAAATAGTATGGTGAGGTATGGTGTCAAACAAATTGATGCCCCCTTGTCCTTTTTTGTTCTTAGGGTGTACGAAGCCTAATGGTTTCAATAACGTATTAAGATACTCCTCCCAAAGCCATGCACCATCAAACAATAGTCCGTAACCTGTGTCATTATCCTCTCCATACATCACCCTTTCGTGTCGTAAAATACTTAAACATAGTTTTTGCAAGGCACGATATTTAGTGTAAAAAGGATGACTTTTTAATTGTTTGCAACTCTGTATGATTTGTCGGCGATCACGTAATTGATAGTCAGGAGTTACATTACTACCTGTAATATAGCATTACGAGTATCTAAATCATTATTCAAGATTCCTCGGCCAAATGAGTTGCTTCGTAGATACTCTATAGTGTGTCGAACCAAATGCAACAGATTGTTATTGTGGCTCAGTTCACGTGTTCTATAAGCAATTTTTCCACGAAAAGGAATGTCCTCACGTATAAAGCGACTTACTTCAATTGCACCACGCACACGATCGTCATTATACTGAAAATATCTATACTCTTTATATAATCCTTGTGCGAGGGCCTCTTTCAACACCTTTGGAAAAAACATAAACAATAAGTTCAAAATAGAATCTTTGGTGCTTGTAGTTGTTTCAAGACTTGTAAGATTAATATTCAGAACCTTTGACAATATGTAGTAAAGGAAGTTCCCCTTAGGCTCCTTTCCTCCTTCATTGCTTATATCGTCAAAACGCGAATGTATACGAAGGTGAACATTATCATTGCCGACAAACCCCATTATATTGCCTGTTCTGATCTTCCATACCTTCTTGTTTGTTTCCTCTTCCGAATCCTGAATTAATTCTATAATATGTGTATCAGCATTTATTTCTGTATCATCTATTGATGATGGAAAAACAAACAAATCGGGGGAAGATAAGTCTTTTTGAGCAATATCTTTGAGGTTATTAAAAATATTTCCCGACCATGGTACTTTCTCTTCCTTATTGTAATTATTGTCAGTCAGATATATCTTCTTATTTTTTGTTTCCCTTGTCATCATAAGCATCTTTTATATCTTTGAGATATTTATCCGCATCAGGCATACCTCGCAAGTACTCAAACACAAGTCCTTTCAAGTAATAATCCCAAAGTTCTTCTTTAGTGCACTCTTTTAGTTTTAAAAAATATGAGGGACCTATATGATATGCACTGTCTAGGCCTGGAACTTTGTCAATCGCTTCATTCAATCGTTCCATACATAGACTTAATTCATCGAGTTTTATAGCTTTTTTACCAAGTTCGTCACGTTCATCATACCACATATCCACTCTACTTTCTGGAGTGATTTCTTTAAATGCAAAGCGACGTCGCATGGCAAAATCCATGGATTCTACACTTCTGTCAATGTCATTCATTGTTCCAATAATATAAACATTTTTAGGAACATAGAAACCATTAGCAAACTCATCTCCTTTCTCTACTAAATTTTGATATTGCGTATTTACCCTACCTTTTTCACCTCGATAGCTAGGATCTATGGAAAAGAACAATTCACCAAACACTTTAGATAATTCGCCGCGATTAATTTCGTCTATAATAAAAACGAATTTATGGTCTGGGGCTGACAGAGCTTCTTTGCAAAACTTTTTAAAGACACCATCTTTTCGTTCAAATACGATTGTTCCGCCATTTTTTTCCTCATCAGTAGTTTTCACAGGGCGTAATCCTTCAACAAAGTCTGTATAGTCGTATGAGGGATGAAACTGCACAAATCCAACACGACTTTCATCACCTGCAATTTTTTCAGCTATTAGCTTAGATAAGTAGGTTTTACCTGTTCCAGGAGCTCCTGTAAGTATTACGTTACGATTTGCTTTCAGCAAATTCTTTATTTCTGTTCTTAACATGTCTTTTAATTTAAAGTAGTATATATCTAAGATCGAGTAATACTTATCAAAGAACGCTTCTAATGTTGAATTAGGGTCTTCACCATCAAAAAGTCCCAATTTTTCCAGACTTTTCTCCTCTCCTAGATCCTTTTTATTTAAGGTGATTTTTAATTTCGTAATTGTTTTGTCTTTATCTTTTCCATTGGTCTCTATATCTATATTTAATGTAGTACCGAACCAATGTAAATAGCTTGGCTTTGAAAAATAAGTTGCAACTTTATTTCTATTATTAGCAGAAAGACATATTTTGTTAGCATTATAGTCGCAGCAGTTTTTAATGCCCTCTTGTATTGAGCCACCTTTATATCCTTGTCCTGAACGTGGTACTTGTTCTTCCCCATGTTCTTTTACAAAATAGTCTAATCTTCTTTTACGTGGATCTTCATCGTTGTAATGAACATCTTTCGCTAATTCTTTTACTTTTCTATTTTGATAAGAAGAACCTTTTGTCGCTTCCAAAAATTCCAAGTACGAAACGAAGTATTCCAGCAACTGCTTGAAATTCTTATAATCTTTATCTGTTAATAATGTTTCCATTTTTGTTGAATATTTTTTGTTATAAGTGTTGCTTTACAATCTAAAGTTTTCCACCCCCTAAACAAGGGTGGAAAACTTTAGTTAGCATTATTACATTCTTTGTTAGTTCTTCGCTTTCTGATAGTAATCAACAACAACACCTTTTATGTAATCAGCTAATGTAAAAGCTGCATCAGTTGCATTTTATCCCATCATCTTTTTAGCGAGAGATTTACAAAGTTCGGTTCCCATATGTTCCAGTGCTTCTGAAAAAGTTTGCGGCAATGTAGACTTTTCCGAAAGAAATGCTTTTGCGCCTTTCAGTATGGATTTCTTATCATCATCATTAAGTAAGAAATTTTCCAGTATAAAACAGAAATCGGCTGTTGCTATAGATACTATGTTTGAGTTGAAAGAGCTATCAAAGAATCTTCCTTGTCGGTTGAGGTAATTCTGCAAATATTCGCGCAACAACTTGTCGTTATTTACAAACGAAATGCCACCTTCTTTTGTATCACGATATTTACACTTCTTGAGCAAATCTGTGATGCTCTTTTTAGCTGTATCATCGTTGAGAGTAGGATACTTCAAATTCGCTTCATATCTCAGTCTTTTAACCTTTGATATAGGAATGCGCAAATTTACACTTACCTCATAGTCTGACTTATCTTTATAATCTTCATGATTGTTTATCAACCAATAAAAGATGTATACTTCAAAGTCGTTCTTGGTCATAGTGCCAAAACCATGAGAGAGGTAATCCTTGATAAAACTAATCATTTCTTGAAGAACCTTTTGAGTTTAGTCCAGAAACTTTCAGCCGATTTATCTAATTCATCTGCTAACGCCATAGCATCCAAATCATTTTTGAATCCACTTGTAAAAGTGGTCTAAATTGATTAAACATAGACCTCTGTCTGGTATTGTAATCCAGTATTGGTCGTTAACTATCGAATCAGTCATGTGGCAGAAATAGACCTTAATGGTAGATATGGACGCACACAGACTGATATATATATTATCCCATTTTATGGAGTAATGTGGTCCTTGACGCATTTTATACTCTCTGGAGATCCATTTCGAGGTCAAACAGCAGAAGTCGGCGCACATTAATCCATGCACAACGTGCAAGTGCCTGCATCTTGTGCTTGATAAGTCCGCGATATCTTGTCTTGTTGTTCCTCGTGTGGAAGCAGTATTGGAAGATAGTTGCCTCGACGTTGTTTCGTCTCTTGCGCTTCTCAAATGGAACTGACTCTACTTCCTTTTTGGTCTGAGCATTGTCAATCTGCTCCTTACCGAAGTACCTCCAAGTCTTCTTGCCTTTCTTGTTGATGACGGTAATCTTCCATTTGTCGTTCTTGACAAGTATGGCGTTAATGAGCTCACCAGTATGCTTGTCGGAAACTTCAAGTGTTGTGGCATCGGTCTGCTCAAGGTCAAAGCGTGAGGGGTTACCTTGTAAACCGCCTGTAATGAGGGCTATGTCTTGCTTGTCGGCAAACTTGCGGTTATCCTCGCTTGGTAAGCACATCACAATACAGGGTATCAACCTTGTTGCCTGTCACGTCTTCCGTGCCTTTCACACCAGACTCCACATAAGTATTGTCGGCTGTTGTAGCACCTCCCACTTCAACATCCGTAACAAGGTTAGGTTTCATTAACTCAAGTTCAACCCGCTCTTGTTAAATCCGAAACTTAAGTAAGGAATTAAAGATTCAGATCTAGTCAAAATAACTCTATCGTCTCTAAATCATTCGGAACTACTACGTTACCGCTAAAGCACGATTGGGCTTCAGCCGTGTATGACTGCTTTCGCGTTGCCATCGAGGTGTCCTCTGTATGATAAAGCAACAAGTTTTTTATTTTCAGTTCGTTTGCCAATTGAGCTGCATCTTTTGCCGTACTATGGTGTTTCTCGTAGGGTTGAAACTTCTCCGCGTCTATTCGTAAACAGAAAGCTTCACACAAAAGCCAATCAACGTCTTTCACCCATGACTTATTCGCAGCATTATAAGGCTCATCACCCAAGCAAGCTAAAGAATGCTGATTAGCGAAGTCAACACGAAATCCATACTGCTTTTCTTTCGTAGAATGAATATCAAATGCTACAAGATGCCAGTCGTTAATTGTAAAGAGTTCTCCGTCTTGTAACACACTCACTACCACGCGTTCGTCAAAGAATTTTAGCAAACTCATTGGTATCGTATTTTGGCATATCCATTGCAGGACATTCACAACCTTGTCATTACCATACAGATGCAACGTGCCATCATACTTACCCTTCTTCATCATCTGGAGTATCATACGCACGACCCAGACAGCACCCAACACGTGGTCAGTATGTGCGTGGGTTAAAAACAGATGATGAATCTTCTCCAAAGGAACGCCTACACGTTCTAACTGATTAAGCACACCATTTCCACCGCCTGCGTCTACCATTAACAAAGTGTCGGCCGACTGCAATAAAAAACAGGTGTTATAACATCGCATAGCAGTTGCATATCCCGTTCCCAACATGGTTAGTTTTACGCTCATTCTTCTTTGAATTGTTCCGTTAGTACGTCTACTGTCGATTTGTCAGCACTAAAGACTGAATACAAACCTTTTACTTCGTCAGGATATTCCGAGGTGTATTCAGTAACATCGTCCCAAACGCCCAAACTATTGGGTTTTGCTTGGCCGCCCCACCCTTTAATGCTCCAGCCCATAAGGGCTTCTTCGTTACGTCTACACTCAATCACTTTTAGCCCCATGTACTCAAAGAACGTTTCGCGAGCACTGCATGACGTGCTAGGTCTTGTAAAAAAGGCATCTCTTGGGTACTGCACACGAACAATATAGGGGCGTTCACTGCTATACATCACTCTGTTATAGGCAGCTATATAATTGTCCAACGACAAAAAGAGGTGGGGCAAACCTTCTATGATAGCCCCCTTACTTACCCAACCTTGTTCACAAGGCGATATAACTATTTCCGCACAATCTATGCCCGTTTCTGCCGTAAAAGAGGATAGCGACCTCGCATCTTCTTCTGCATCGCGCTGCTTGAATGGAGCATACACCGCCATTATCAAGTGTTTATCGTCAACCTGTCTGATACAACTCACACAATCCTTAACCCATGTCGTATAAAGCGACATTGAATCGCCACCTATCCGCAAGTCGTCACATACTTTCCATGCTAAGATGCTTGCGTCATCTTTATATACGACACCTGTCAATGCATTTTTATGCGTAAGGCATTTTTCAACAAAAGTTCCATACTTTTCTTGTCGCTGTGGGTCAAGGCAGGCTATTCTGTCCAAACTCACCACCGCCCACATATTGCGACGCTTCAGTTCGTTTAACAAAAAGTCCATGCCACGAAAATATGACTTCTCACCTACCAACGTGCGTACGCTGCCTCGTGCACGCTGCGTGCTATCCTTTGTTGCAACAAATTCTATTTTAGTCCCAGCTAACACCTCAACGACGTTCACGCCTATCTTTTGCAATGAGTCTAACTCTTCTACAAGTCGTTGTCGGTCATGCTTATCCTTGCTTGCGCCTAACAGCGGAGCATACCACATTGACACAGCTTTATATGATACACCACTCTGCGTATCCGTATTATACAGTCGTCCGTCTTGCAAACGTATCATTCCGCTTGCATACTGCACATTAAGCAGCGACACCAACAGAAGTAAAATGTACACCCACCTTTTCATCTGCCCAACGTTTTGTTAAATTCTTACTTTCATAGCGCGATCCATTTCGCGGCGGTCTTGCTTTTCTTTCAACGTGTTGCGCTTATCGTATTCTTTCTTACCACGACACAAGCCTATTACGACTTTAGCCAATCCTTTTTCGTTGATAAACATACGAAGGGGCACAATCGTAAAACCAGGTGACTTGGTGTCCTCTTGCAGTGAGCGTATCTCCTTGCGATTCAACAATAGCTTACGATCGCGACGAGTGGAATGATTGTTATACGATCCAAATTCATATTCGGCAATGTAAGCATTCTTCATCCACATCTCACCATTATTGATATAGCAAAACGTGTCGACCAAACTTGCTTTACCAGCGCGAATACTCTTTATTTCTGTACCAGTAAGCACAATGCCCGCCGTAAACTTATCTATCACCAAATAATCGTGTTCGGCACGTTTGTTCTTTATATTGATACGCGAAGTAGGCAATACTTTCGACTTTCCCATATATATATTTTTTTACTTTACAAAATCCTTTATTCTACTACTACAAATGCACTCAAATGTTCGTCTACATAATGAGCTACGGCTGCTGTAATATCCTCCTCTTCTTCAACGAACTCGTCGTCCAAGTCATCAAACGCGGGATATTGCTCAAACAATGCCATAAAATCATCGTCTGTACGCTCGCGCGTCAGGTCTGCCTTGTGTGCATCGTACTCTTTCTTAGCCTTATAGAGCAACTTCGAGAAATCGTGCAAGCCCCATAAGCGCATGGCCTTTGCAAAAGGGTTGTCAAAGAAGAAGGGACCATAACCATTATAAATAAGTTGAACAAAACCTCCGTCCATCAGTTCGTCACGCAATGTCATATAGCCCCACAATGTAATCTGGTCTGCAGTGAGTTGTTGCATACTTGAAGCGTTTAGTTCGTCTCCTACAACTTCCTTTATTGCCGACAATATCGCTGTTAAGAAGGCATCCATGCCTTCACCCGCCGCTTGGGCTAAAACAGCGTCTTTTATCTTTACGTCCATTTTTCAAACTTGTTATAAATCAACGTCTAACGACGCATTTCTTCAATTAAAGTTTTCATACCTTTAATCTTCTCTCCACTCACTTGGCGTAGCACGGTCTTTAATTGCTTCCGCAACACCGACACATACGCATAATGCGACCCGATATCAATACGTCCTATCTCATCAGCGCGCAACCCACCTTTCTTGCATAAGAAGCCAAGCACATCGCCCTTACTCAATTTGTCTCGTTTGCCACGACCGATATAAATCGTAGCGTAACGTGGTTGGATGGGACAAATTTGCATAACGTTGGCAATGCTTTCTTCTTCTATCTGCTCAGCATTCACAAATGCGGGGAGTTGCTCCGTTGGGCCTAATAGCCAATAAACAACGCCCTCAGCGTCCCAACGTGCCGTTCGTCCGTTTCGGTGTGTATAGTCTTCTTCCTTCATGGGCAGGTGGTAGTGAACGATCGCCCGAACTTCAGGTATATCTAAGCCACGCGCTGCTAAGTCCGTACTTACCAACACATTCGCTGCTCCGCTACGAAACTTATATAAAGCTCTTTCGCGCCATTCTTGTTCCATGCCGCCATGATACATCTCGACTGTAAAGCCTTGCTCTCGCAACCACTTACCAACGCGCTCGACACTTTCGCGATACGAAACGAAAACAATCGTAGGTTCTCCCTTTGTCAGCATCAGCAAACGTGCCAAACTCTCCAACTTATCCTTTTTTTCTGAACGTACCAAACGCACTTGAAGTCGACTCTCGGTTTGCGATTCTGCTATAGACAAATAGTCAATCTTATGATACGTCTTAAACAGACGATTCATAAACTGTGGAATCTCCTCCGCGTCTGTTGCTGACATCAACCAACAACCATACAAGTTAGAGAAATAATTTAACAAATCATTCATTTCATCTTGAAAACCAAGTTCAAGACACTTATCAAATTCGTCTATAATGAGAACGCTAACGCCACGCGCGTTCAAGTTTTCCTTGTTTAAGTGGTCATTAAGTCGTCCTGGTGTTGCAAAGACTATTTGAGGTTTTACTTCTTTTATCTTGCGATGTTCTTCCATTGCAGGGCGTCCGCCATAGAGTGCCAACGAGCGAATGCCGATTTTCATGCTTTTCAGTACTTCCTCGCTCTGCTGTGCCAACTCGCGTGTTGGCGTCACCACTACGACTTGCAAAGTATCCAAGCCTACATCAATTCTATCTACGGCAGGCAACAGATACCCTAAAGTCTTACCAGAACCAGTAGGCGAAAGTAGCACAATACCGCCTCGACTACTACCAGCCTTAGCCATTTCCTCTTGCATGGACGTAAAAGAGTCAAATCCCAACGTTTGCAATATTTGTTGTTTGTCTAACATCAATCTATTCCTTATTATATTATAATGCAAAGGTAGTGCAAGGTGAGCGCAATAAAAAGGAAAATGCAATTTTTCTTTTTATTGCCGAACCGCAGCCTACCTTATTTAAAGGTAGTGCAAGGTGAGCGCAATGCAAAACGAAAGTCAGAAAACTTTCGTTTTGCTTGACAAGCTACAATTTGGTCCACTTGGGACGCGAGCTTATAACCCGCGCCCCAAGGATTCATAGCTGCAATATTTTCGAGCGCCTCTAAAGCAACCACGAAATAAGCGAACCACAACGCATTACAACCACGCAAACAACTGATAATGAGAATATTACAACTAACAGACGACCAAATCAGCCCACTAAATAGAAAAACAAGAGACTGTAAAATTCACTCTCTTTAGCATAAATATATGCAATAATATACAATCTTAACTCTCACAACCACAAAAAAGAACTGAAATTCCGACGAGTAATTTGAAATTTTCCTCGAAAAAATGAAAACCCATCACCGAGAGGTGTAAAATTAGTCACCGAGAGCATTACTCTTACTCCTCGTATATTTCAGTTTTTGTCCGTATTACCCCCAAAAATCGCGCTTTTTCTTCTAGAATAGCAACTTCACTATGTCAACATTTCTTACCTATTCGTCATAAAATACTAACGAAATCACATAAAATAGTCCATATCAGATTCTTTTCTTTTACACACATATTGATTATACAAAGTTGTTTACTTATAATCGAGAATATTAGACCTGACGTGTACTGAAATTGGTTGACAGTTTTAAATATTAAAACTAAAGTTGTTTAC
>ERZ1027238.172-NODE-172-length-23780-cov-7.355490_pt1 | contig 23780 bp, 26 predicted proteins | sample MGYA00519477_ERZ1027238 | MGnify/ENA primary metagenome ERZ1027238 (study PRJEB26926, sample SAMN06164638) | human gut metagenome | biome: ENVO:00009003; feature: ENVO:2100002; material: ENVO:00002003 | host: Homo sapiens | place: USA | collected 2012 ...
CAGCGTCAGATGTGTATAAGAGACAGCCCCACAGCTTGGCGGTCTGGCCGGGGCTCATGATGATGGCGATGGCGGCCTTGCTCTTGTCGTCCCGGCCAAATGTGGGCTGCACGCCCGCAATGCGGGCAATGACCGCCTGCGCCAGCCCGCCCTGCAGGGCATAGCAGAGCAGACCCCACCAGCCGAAATACTGGAACCGCGTGGGCAGAATCCCGCCCAGCAGCTTAAAGAACAGCGCCGCCAGCGGCAGAGAGTCCGTGAACAGCACGCTGGTGCGGAACGGGTAGACCGCGTTGTAATTCGCGCCGATGTAGGGCAGATGCACCGGGCTGCGGCGGAAAAGCTCCCACCCCAGATAGTGCTGGATCGGGTCGGGGCTGAGGCTGTTCAGGATCCAGTCAACGCTCGTCGGGTCAAGCACCCGCACGCCGTAAACAGCCAGAAAGACCAGCATCCCCAGCAGTGCGCCGGTCAGCGGCCAGCGGTATTTTTTCAATGCTTTCATCTGATTTTCAGCGGACAAAGGTCGTGGACAGCGTGGTAGACCAGCTCTCGCCCTTCTTCAGGATTGCGGCGCAGGGGCGCTGCTCCCAGTCGATGGGGCCGTTTTCCTCGCCGGGCAGGCTGTGCCACGGCTCAATGCACACAAAGCGCACCGGCTTTGCGGGAGCCGACCAGATGAGCGAATAGGGGTAGCCCTCCACCCGGCAGGTGATATTGCGGCCGGTGTCCTTTTCGCAGATGCCAATGGTGCCAGTGCGCAGGCCTGCCATGCAGAAGCTGTCGTTGGCAAACAGGTCATCGGTCAGCTGGATCGCCTGCTGGTTCTTCCACTGGTAATAGCTCTTGCCGCTCAGCAAGCCGTTGGGGCTGGCATCGAGGATGACCGGGCTTTCCGGCCGGTCAAAACGGAACTCGTAGTCGGTGGTGGTGTGCTTGGCGTCGAACGGCACATTGAACGCCGGGTGGAAGCCGATGCCGAAGCGTAGCTCCTCGGTGCCGGGGTTTGTCACCTGCAGGGTATGGTGCACGGTCTTGCCCTCCAGACGAAAGGTGCTGGTAAGCACAAAATCATAGGGAAAACGCTCTGCTTTGATGGCATCGTCCGCCCGCAGTTCCAGCTGGATGGTATCCCCTTCTGCCCGCAGCAGGGTGTGCTCCAGATCCCGGGCAAAGCCGTGCTGACCGCCCTTCCATGTTTTGCCCTTGGCGGTAAAGGTGCCGTCCACCAGCTTGCCCGTCCACGGGAACAGGATGGGGGCGTGGCGCTTCCAGATGGCGGGGTCGGCCTGCCAGAGCAGTTCTTCGCCTGCGGCATTCTTCAGGCTGACGGCCTCTGCACCGTGGGTATCCACGGTCAGGGTCAGGAATTCGTTGTGAATGGTTGCCTGCATTTTCAGTGTCTCCTTTGTCCTTCTTATTTTCCGGGGTCTGCTGTTTCCAGTATACTCCCCCGTGTGCCAAAAATAAAGCCCCTTCTCATGCTTGCACAAATCGTCACTGGGCAAAAGGCTTCCCCCGACCGGGGAAGCCTTTATTCGGAAGCACGATTTCCATGCTCTGCTTGCTTCAGCAGGGCTGTACCAGCGGCAGGGTAACGACAAAGGTGGTGCCGTTTTCGCTGCTGCTCTCCACGGTCACGCCGCCGCCGTGCAGTACGGCGATCTCCCGCACAAGGGCAAGCCCAAGCCCCACGCCGCCCATCTCCCGGCTGCGGGACTTATCCACCCGGAAAAAGGGCTGGAAAATGCTGTCCCGGCAGTCTGCGGGGATGCCCGGGCCGGTATCTGCAACGTGCAGCACAGCATTCTGCCTTTCCTGCCGCAGGGTGACGCGCACTGCCCCGCCGGGACGGTTATACTTGATGCCGTTTTCCACCAGATTGAACACCAGCCGGTAGATCAGCGCATCACTGCCCACCATGCCCAGCTCCGCGCAGTCCTGCTGCAAGGAGATGTTGTTTTTCTGGGCAAGGGAGGTCAGGTCGGTCAAGATCTCCTCCACCAGCGGTGCAAGAGCGATCTGGTCGGTGCGGGAGACCGATTGCAGATTGCTCATTTCCAGCAAAGTGCGCACAAGGGCGGTCAGGCGGTCCAGCTGCTCCCGCACAGAGCTGACCAGCCCGGCGGTCTCGGCATCCATGGCCGGGTGCTCCTCTGCAAACAGCTCCAGCTTCGTCTGCAAAATAGCCAGCGGAGTGCGCAGCTCGTGGGCGGCGTTACCCGCAAACTGCCGCTGCAATTCAAAAGACTGTGCCAGACCATCCAGCATCCGGTTCACCGACCGGCTCAGCTGCCCGAATTCCTGCACGGTATCTTCGTCCAGACGGACGGTGGCGATGCTGTCCTGATCGACCCGCTGCGCCTGCTGCGCAAGCTGCTGCAAAGGTTTCAGCGCTCTGCCGCTGACAAAATAAGCGATGGCTGCGCTGAGGATGGTGACCACAGCAGTGATACACCAGCCCTTGCGGCCAAAAACCACCTTTGCATCGTAGACTTCCTGTGAAAAATGCGCCAGCAGGCTGGACATTTCCTCCTGCGGGATCTCGATGGTCAGCGAATCCGCACTGCCGGGCTGGTACTGCATCATAAAGCCGTTGAGGGCATCCATGCCGGTAACGCCGGTGCGGTATAAAAGCAGGTTCATGCACACGCAGGCGCAGGCGATGAGCAGCGCCGTCAGCAGGGTGATGCGCCATTGCAGGGATAAATGCTTCATTGCGCCTCGCCTCCGATCTCGTAACCTTCCCCGATGCGGTTGCGGATGGGGTCGTAGCCCAGCGCCGCCCGCAGCTTTTTGCGCAGGGCAGAGATATGTACCCGGATGGAGTTGCTGAAGCTGTCCACGCTGCCGTCCCAGACGTGCTCAATCAGCTCTTCCTGACTGACCGGGCGTCCCTGATGTAGCAGCAAATATTCCAGTACGCCGCTTTCCTTCCGCGTCAGCGCAAGGGTCTGGCTATCCACAGTAGCAACGCGGCTGCGGGTGTTGAAGCTCAGCCGCCCGCAGCACAAACATACATCCTGCTGGATGAACTTGCGCCGGGTCAGGCTGCGCACCCGGGCCTCCAGCTCTGCAAGGTGGAATGGCTTGGAAAGATAATCGTTCGCACCGGCATCCAGCCCCTCCACCTTATCTGAAATTTCACTGCGCGCTGATAAGATCAGCACACAGGTCTCAAGGTCGTGCTGCCGTAAGCTGCGCAGCACCTGCATCCCGTCCACCTTGGGCAGGTTGAGGTCCAGCAGTACAAGGTCATACCGCTCTGCCGCCAGTGCTTCCAGCGCGGCTTCGCCATCTGCACAAGCGTCCACCTCGTACCCGGACAGCCGCAGCTTCCGGGTAATGTCCTCCCGCAGGGAGTGCTCGTCCTCTACCACCAAAAGACGCATCTTGTGTTCCACCCTTCCCGTATTATTGCTTTTTTCTTCATTATAACAGATTATAGCAGACGGTGTTAAGATTCGTGTTAAGATTTTCTTAGCAGAAATTTTATCTCCCATGGTGTATACTGGTGCCATCAAACAACAGGAGGCTATGATGTTCATGACAAAAAAACAGGCGCAGCTGCTTTTGCTTGCCGCCGGGGTGCTGATGCTGCTGTTCGGCGTATGGCGGGGCGAGGCAGATACCGTATTTTCAAAAGCCATCCGGCTGTGTATGGAGTGTGTAGGCATTGGATAAGAAAAAACTAAATCCCCTTGCCCGGTTCCGGGGCTTTATACAGGCCGGGGCGACCCTTTTGACCAACATTCATCTGCCCAACTTTGCCAAAGGAACGCTGTATCAGGGCAGCGGAAAATACGTCTGCGTGCCGGGGCTGAACTGCTATTCCTGCCCGGGCGCTGCCGGTGCCTGCCCGGTGGGGGCATTTCAGGCAGTGATAGGCTCTTCCAAATTCCGCTTTTCCTACTACATCACCGGCATCCTCATCCTCTTCGGAGTGCTGCTGGGTCGGTTCATCTGCGGCTTTCTGTGCCCGTTCGGGTGGTTTCAGGAGCTTTTGCACAAGATTCCCTCCCCCAAGCTTTCCACCAAGAAACTGAAGCCGCTGCGCTATTTAAAGTATGCTGTGCTTCTGGTCATGGTGGTGCTGCTGCCATTGCTGGCGGTCAATGAGCTGGGCATGGGCGACCCGTTCTTCTGCAAGTATCTCTGCCCGCAGGGCGTGCTGGAAGGTGCCATTCCCCTCTCCCTGACAAATGCGGGTATCCGCGCCGCGCTGGGCAAGCTGTTTACATGGAAGGCCTGCATTCTGTTGGCAGTCATTGTGGGCAGCGTGGTGTTCTACCGCCCCTTCTGCAAGTGGCTGTGCCCGCTGGGCGCGTTCTATGCACTGCTGAACAAAGTTTCGCTGTTCCAGATGCGTGTAGACACCCACAAATGCGTCTCCTGCGGCGCCTGTGCAAAGGCTTGCAAGATGGACGTAGACATTACCAAGACCCCCAACCACGCCGAATGTATCCGCTGCGGGATGTGCATGAAAGCCTGCCCCACAGATGCCATCCAGTATAAATTCGGACTGGGAGACAAATCAAACACTGAAACAACAAAGGAGTAAAACCATGAAGCTTAACCGTGTAACCGCACTTTTTCTTGGCCTTGTGCTGGCCTTCAGCCTTGCCGCCTGCGGGCAGGGCGCATCCTCTGCATCTACTGCCTCTTCTGCCGCTTCCACTGCGGCTGCGGAAAGCAAGACCGAGGAGCAGCTGCTGGCCGAGGAAAACGAGATCCTTTCCGCAAACGATGCCCTGTGGGAGAAGGTGTTCTCTTCCATGGACAAAAACGTGACCGAGACCACCCTCAGCACGAACTACGGCGATTTTCTGCTGAGTGCCGTGGAAAAGGCAAAAGACCAGTTCTCGGATGAGGAGTACAAGACCCTGACCGCCGATGCAGAAAAGATTCGGGATATCGAAAATCAGATTGCTGCCCTTGCCCCCGCAGAGGATGCCGCTTCCAGTGCTGCCGCACAGGGCACTGCCTTCCCCAAGTTTGAGGGCAGCGATCTGGAGGGCAACCCGGTGGACAACAGCCTGTTTGCGGGCAACGCCTTTACGGTGGTGAACTTCTGGTTCAACGGCTGCAAGCCCTGCGTGGAGGAACTGGACGACCTGAACGCCCTGAACGAGAAGGTCAAGGCACAGGGCGGCGAGGTGATTGGCATCAACACCGAGACACTGGACGGCAACCAGCAGGGCATTGATGCCGCCAAAAAGCTGCTGGCTGCAAAGGGCGCAAGCTACCGCAACATCTACTTTGCTTCCGGCAGCGAGGCCGGTAAGTTCGCACTGAACATCATGGCCTTCCCCACCACCTACGTCTTTGACCGGGACGGCAATGTTGTAGGCCAGCCCCTGCTGGGCGGCATCGACAAGGAAGAGAACCTTGCCGCCCTGCAAAAAAATATTGACGCCGCCCTTGCCAAGGACAGCGCCAAATAAGCTATTCTCCCCTGCCGCCTACGGGCGGCTTTTTTTGTTTGCTGCGGGCATTGCCATGCACGCCCGGGCACCGGACGGAATACGCTGGGGCAGAAGCATACTTTTACCAGCAAAGGAGCGTATCTCCATGAAAAACACCGGAACTCTCCGCATCCAGACCTTTGCGGCACGCCAGTCTGCCCCCGTGGAGGGGGTGACCGTTGCGGTGCAGGGGGACGGCTTCACCCTGCACTGCATCACTGATGCCACCGGCAGCGCCGCCGATATTCCCGTTGAAGCCCCCGCCTGCACCCTCTCGCTGGACGAGGACAACACCACTCGCCCCTACGCCATTGTCAGCCTGACCGCCGCAAAGCCCGGCTACCGCACCGTGCGCATTGAGGGCATCCAGATCTTTGCCGGGCAGGTAACGCTGGCGCAGCCCCAGATGCTTCCTGTTACCGAGGAAGACCGGGACATCCCGGACGCGCCCATCATCATCCCGCCGCACGCTTTGTTTGCCGGCAGCGGCGGCAGCGGCCCGCAGCCGCGGGAAAACTGCACACCCCGGGTACTGGATCAGGTCGTCATTCCCAAAAATATCACGGTGCATCTGGGCAAACCGGCAGCTTCCGCCCGCAACGTGACCGTCTCCTTCCGGGATTATATTGCCAACGTAGCCTCCAGCGAGGTGTATCCCACCTGGCCGGAGCAGGCACTGCGGGCGAACATCCACTGCCAGATCTCGCTGGCGCTGAACCGCATCTATACCGAGTGGTACCCCAGCAAGGGCTACACCTTCAACATCACCAACTCCACCAGCTACGACCAGTACTACGTCCACGGACGCACGGTATTTGAGGTGATGGTGCGCATTACGGACGATATCTTCAACACCTATCTGCGCAAGCGTGGCACGGTGAACCCCTATTATTCCGAGTACTGCGATGGCAAGTCAGTCACCTGCCCGGGGCTCAAGCAGTGGGGCACGGTGACACTGGCCAACAACGGGCGCAGCGCCTTGCAGATCTTGCGCTACTACTACGGCAGCAGCATCGAGATCGTGCGCACTAAAAATATCCGCTCTATCCCGCAAAGCTACCCCGGCACGCCGCTGCGGCAGGGCAGCCGCGGCACGGCGGTATTCACCCTGCAAAGGCAGCTGAACCGCATCACCAAGGACTATCCCTTCCTTGGCAAACTGACGGTAGACGGCGTATTCGGCAGCCGGATGGCCGCCACGGTGCGGGCGTTCCAGAAGCAGTTCAATCTGACCGCCGACGGCGTGGTGGGGCGGCAGACATGGTACAAGATCAGCTACATCTATGTATCGGTAAAGGACCTCGCCGAGCTGACCAGCGAGGGCGAGACTTCCACCGGCACCCTGTCCAACGGCACATGGAACGGTACGGTGCTGAGCACCGGTGCTTCCGGCAGCGCGGTGGAGCAGGTACAGTTCTGGCTGAACACGCTGGCGCAGTACGACAGCGCCATCCCCTCCGTAACGGTGGACGGCGTATACGGCACTGCCACCGCCAATGCGGTGCGCGCCTTCCAACGCAAATACGGCCTTACGGTGGATGGCATAGTGGGCCAGACCACTTGGAAAGAACTGTACGATGAGTTTTTGAGCATCCAGTCCGACAACGGCACCCCCAATGCCTACCCCGGCACGCCGCTGCGGGAGGGTTCCTCCGGGCAGAATGTGCGGCTGGTGCAGTTCTGGCTGAAGATCGCCCGCACCGTGTACACGAGCCTTGAAAGCGTGACTGTGGACGGAAAATTCGGCGCGGGCACGGCGGCGGCTGTGCGGCGGTTCCAACGCTACTTCGGTCTGACGGCAGACGGCGTGGTGGGGCGCACCACATGGCAAAAGCTGTACGAGGTGTACAACGATATTGCCAACCGGCTGCTCTCCTCTTCCCTGCGCCCCGGCGAGTACCCGGGCGTACTGCGCACCGGCTCCACCGGCACGCCGGTGCGGGAACTTCAGTTTTACCTCTACCTCATGAGCGCCTACGAAAGCAGCATCCCGCCGGTAAGCATTGACGGCAAGTTCGGCGCGGATACCGAGCAGGCAGTGCGGGCGTACCAGCGGTTTGCGGGGCTTACCGTGGACGGCGTGGTGGGGCGCACCACATGGAACTCCCTCTATGGCCGCGCCAGCCAGCTGCGCTCTTCCGGCCCGGTGGTCACCTTAAAGCGTCTGCCCTACCCCGGCACGCCGCTGACGGTGGGCAGCAGCGGTGAGACCGTATTGTATTACAATCTGCTTTTGCAGCGCATCGCCTATTATTTTTCCAGCGTGGAAGCTCCGCCCCTTGCCGACCGTTATACCGACGAAACTGCCACAGCCACCCGCAGCGCCCAGCAGCTATTAGGGCTGGAGCAGACCGGCATTGCAGATGCCGACACATGGACGGCGGTGGAGGCGCTGAGTTTGCAGCTGGCCGCTCATGCCCCGAACCCCGATAGAGACACACCATCCGGCACCGCCTACCCGGGGCGCGCCATCGCCGAGGGCAGCGCCGGGCAGGAGGTAGGACAGGTGGAGCGCTGGATCAACCGCCGGGCACAGCTTTCCTGCGGCGAGGGCTATGTGGCCGATAACAACCGCTTTGGCGCGTCAGACGCCGCTGCCGTGCGGGCTGTCCAGCAGCAGGCGGGGCTGCAGCCGGTAAACGGCATCGTGTACCGCGAAACATGGCACGCCTTGCAAGCCCAGTGTACTGACCCCTGCGGCTGCGAGAAGGAGGAATGAGGGATGGCACGCCTTTTGATCTATGACGCCTACGAAAACAAGGTGTACACCTACGCAAACCTGAACGAGAACGACCCCATGCCTTACAGCACCCTGACCACCCTGCGGCTGCGGGAGTTCCGGGGCAAATCGGCCAGCCCTACCCTATGGACCACCATTGCCGCCATGGAAGCGTGGAACCTGACCCGCCGCAAATACGGCAGAGGCATCCCGGTAGGGTACGCTTTCCGCCGCATCTGGGAGGGTGGCCACGGCACCCGCAGCCAGCACTACGCGGGGGTAGCGTTCGATGTGGGGCAAAGCCTTGACCAGCGTCAGCGCACCGCCATTTACAACGCCGCCCGCGCTACCGGCGCGTGGGGCTATGTGGAGCCGCTGAGCCAGACCCCCACATGGGTGCACTTTGACCGCCGCTACGGCACCCCGGCCTGCAGCAGCACCACCGCCGGTTACCCCACCCTGCGCCGGGGCAGCCGGGGCTGCTATGTCATGATTTTGCAGGACGCACTTTCCACCCTTGGCTACCAGACCGGCACCCGTATCGACGGCATCTTTGGTGGCCGCACCGAGCAGGCTCTGCGCGGCTACCAGAAGCGCACCAGCCTGCGGGTGGACGGCGTGTGCGGCTGCGACAGCTGGAAAAAGATCTCCACCGCCGTCATCGGCATCGGGCGCACCAAAACCACCATTGACTAACGTTTGTCCTATATAGCTTATACAGAAAGAGCGGCCGCACAAAACAATGTGCGGTCGCTCTTTTTCACTCACTTTACGGCCTGCTTCAGCTGTTCCAGATCTGCGGCATCCGGGTGGGAGAGCGCCTTATCGAAGTTTTCGATCAGGGCATCCAGATTGGGGATGTGCAAAGGCTTTGCCTTCATGGCCTCGTACCGCTGCCGGACGGACACCGGCATTTTGCCCTGACACATAAAGCTGCCGATGACAGTGTTGCTGCCGTCCAGCGCCTTCCGGGTGGCGGCAAGGATCTTTTCGAAGTAGGGCGCACTGCCGCCAAAGCCTGCGGTGCCGAACAGGAATACCCGCTTGCCGTGCAGCTGCTGCAAGAAATCCAGCGTGTCGGCGTCCGCCTTGCCCTTATCCGTCCAGAAACCCACATACAGGGTGTCTGCTGCCAGCGCGGCAGCGTCCGGCGCGCCGAAATAGCAGCAGTCTGCCTGCGGCAGCTGCTCCTGCAGGGTCTGTGCCAGCAGTGCGGTGTTGCCGGTTTTGCTGCTGAATACGATGGCGTAACTCATTTTTACCTCCCTCAGAGCAGCGGCAAAGCTGCCGGATGCTCTTGTGCATACATTATTTTTACGGCAGTTCCTTTGCCGGGAGAGCCTGAAATCATGGAACAGTATAGTACAGTGCCCTGCCAAAATCAAGGGTTGACGATATTCTCGCCTTTCCCGGCCAGAAAGCTGCGCAGGTTGCCGGTGGTGATATCCATCAGCCGCTGCAATGCTTCCTTGGTGGTCCATGCGATATGCGGGGTGAGCACCGCGCCCGGCAGACTGCGCAACCGGCTTTGGGGCGGCAGCGGCTCGGTGGCAAAAGCATCTGCGCCGTAAAAGGCAAGCTTCCCGCTTTCCAGCGCATCAGCCACGGCTTCTTCGTCCACCAGTGCGCCCCGGGCAGTGTTCAGCAAAATAGTGCCGGGCTTCATTTTTGCAAGGGCTTCCCGGCTCATCAGCCCGCGGGTTTCCGGGGTGGCCGGGCAGTGCAGGCTGAGCACATCGCTGCGGGCAAGCAGGGTGTCAAAGTCCACGAATTCCACCCCATCGGCGGCGTACTCCGGGCGCACCGTGCGGGTACACACCAGCACCTCCATGCCAAAGGCCTTTGCAATGCGGGCGGTCTGGCGGCCGATGCTGCCGTAGCCGTAGATGCCAAAGGTCTTGCCCAGCAGCTCCACCTGCGGCAGCAGACCGTACTCTGCCGGGATGCCCAGCTGCCAGTACCCGGCCTTTACTGCCCGGTCGTACCGCTGGGCGCACTGGCAGATGGCCAGCAGCAGACTGAAGGTCATCTGCGCCACACTATAAGTAGAGTACCCCGGCACGTTGGCCACTGCCACCCCATGGCGGCGGCAGGCTTCAAGGTCGATATTATCCGTGCCGGTGGCGATGATGCCCACCCACTTGAGGTTCGGGCACTGCGCCAGCACTGCCTCGTCAATGCGGCACTTGTTGATGAACACCAGTTCTGCATCCCCGATGCGGGGCGCGATGTCGGCGTAGTCGGTACGCACATAACTGGTGGTGTCCGGCACCAGTGCCTTTACCCCGGACCAGTCCAAGTCCCCTTCTTCCATCACATAGCTTTCCAGAATCACTGCCTTCATAATTTCTCATTCCCTCTCTGGTTTACGTTATTCCGTTTCTTTCAGCGGATAGAGCGCCAGTGCAAGACTGCCGCCGTAGGGGCGGCTGTCCAGCGCGGCATAGCCCTTTGCCAGCAGCAGCGCCAGCTGTACCCTGTCCTCCAGCGGCACCCACACCGGTGCAGTGCGGACGGGCACGCAGCCGGTGCACAGCAAAAAGCAGGGCGCAAGGCTTTCCAGCGGGCGCAGCGCCCGCAGCCCGAAGCCCTGCCGGAAATACAGCGGCAACAGCGCTGCCGCCGTTTCGGTGCACTCTACCACCGCCCATACCGTGCCCTTGCGGCGCAGCCGGTCTGCCCGGGCTGCGGCAATTTCCACCAGCCGGGCGGGCAACTCCTCGCCGGTACGCACCAGCGGGGTGAGCAGACAGCCGCCCTCCAGCTGCCGACGTCCCAGCCAGTTGCGCAGTGCCGCTGCGGCGGCGGTATCGGCGGTGAGGGGCAGCACCAGCAGCGCTGCCCCGGCTGTGCCCCACGCCTCGCCTGCGGTCAGCATCCGCAGCACCTCGGAGCAGGGGCGGTAAAACCCCGCCCCACCGCAGCGCACCAATGTAAAAAATTCCTCGGCGGAAAGCCGCCGTACCTGCCGCTGGCGCGGCGGGTCGCATACCTGGATTATTTGCAGTTCCTCCGTTCTGATGTTCTTTCCATCAGCATACGGAAAACTGCGCGCGAACCGGCGCGAAACAGCGCGCCTTACAGCGCAAAAATCAGTCCAGCGAAACGTCCTCGCTCAGCACCTGCCCGATGGGCTTTGCGATGCACAGGTCTGCAGAGGCATCCGCTCCGGTGGGCTGCATGTTGATGACCACCAAATTATCGCCCCGGAAATACCGGATGAGCCCGGCAGCGGGGTACACCACCAGACTGGTGCCGCCGATGATAAGGGTATCGGCATGGCGGATGGCATCCACTGCGCCGGACAGCACCTCCTCGTCCAAGCCCTCCTCGTAAAGCACCACGTCCGGCTTTACGATGCCGCCGCACTCGGTGCAGCGGGGCACACCGGTGCTGTTTGCGATGAAATCCACATCGTAGAACTTTCCGCAGCGGGTGCAGTAGTTGCGCAGGGTGCTGCCGTGCAGCTCGTACACGGTTTTGCTGCCCGCCGCCTGATGCAGGCCGTCAATGTTCTGGGTGACCACTGCCCGCAGCTTGCCCTGCTGCTCCAGCTTTGCCAGCCGCAGATGGGCGGCGTTGGGCTTTGCACCCTTTACGATCAGCTTGTCGCGGTAAAAACGGTAAAACTCCTCCGGGTTTTCCTCCCAGAAGGTATGGCTGAGGATGGTTTCGGGCGGGTAGTCGTATTTCTGGTGGTACAGGCCGTCCACGCTGCGGAAATCCGGGATGCCGCTCTCCGTAGAAACGCCCGCGCCGCCGAAAAAGACGATGCTGCTGCTTTTTGCAATGATGTCTTCCAGTGCCTTGACCATAGTTGAAACGCCCCTTTCCTCATGGAAGCTTTTGTGTTAAGATAATACCAGTATAGCACATTCTTACAGGAAAGGAAGAGGCCGGTTTTGAACGTCTGGTACATCAACAGCATCCTTGGTGCCATCTGTCTGGAGGAGGAAAACGACGCGCTGTGCGGGGTACATTTTTGCCCGGACGGTGCGCCGGAGCTGGAACCTCTGCCCCGCAGGGTGGTGGAAACGCCCCTGTTACAGGAAGCCGAGGAGCAGCTGAACGAATATTTTGCCGGGGTGCGCCGGGAGTTCGACCTGCCGCTGGCGGCAAAGGGCACGGCCTTTCAGCAGGCGGTATGGGCGCAGCTGCGCAAGATTCCCTATGGGGAGGTGCGCACCTACGGACAACTGGCGGCGGCGCTGGGCAAACCCAAGGCAAGCCGCGCCGTGGGCAGCGCCTGTCACCGCAACCCGCTGTGCATCGTGGTGCCATGCCACCGGGTCATCGGCGCAGACGGCAGCCTGACCGGCTACGCCGAGGGACTGGAGATCAAGGAATATCTGCTGGAGCTGGAACGATTTTAAGAGAATGATAAAGGCTGCTGCGCATCGTTTGCGCAGCAGCCTTTGGCGTTTTATGCAATTTTAAAAGCCCGTGGGCGGGACGTAATAGCTTGGGATAGACCCGCTTTTGGGCATAGCTGCGGCCTGCTGGCGCAGCGCCGAGCGGGTAACCTCTGCCCAGGAATACTGGGTCATATACTCGCCCCGGTAGGAGTTGAAGGCTGAGCGGTCTCCCCGCAGGAAGTTATAATAATCGCAGTCCACCTTGCTGGTATCCAGCGCCAAGGTGCTGCGGCCGCGTACCAGCAGCCCGTTGACCCCTGCATCCTCCAGCGTATGGCTGAGGTCAAAGATCAAATTGCGCAGGTGGCTGTGCAGCGAGGCGGTGTCGGGCTTGTCCTCCCACAGGACAGCCAGCATCTCGCCGTTGGTACAGGTGGCGCCGTTGCGGTCCACAAGGTAGGCCAGCAGCTCCTTGCTTTTGCTGCGCTTGAAGGAGAGCGGACGTCCGCCCACAAAGATCTCAAAGTTGCCGAAGCACTGGATCTTGATGCCCACAGGTGCCGTTTCCGGCGGGTAGCGCAGATTTTCCAGCACATTGCGCACGTCCGCCTCGTTGGCGGGCTTGAGCAGAAAACCGCTGACGAAGATCTGCAATGCTTCCAGCGCATACTCCGGGTGCTCGGTGACCACGATGATATTGCAGCGGGGCTGCAATTTCTGGATCATGCGGGCAAGGGCAAGGCCATTCATACCCGGCATTTCCAGGTTCAAAAAGGCAGCATCCATCGGGCCCTGCCGCATCCACGTCAGGGCATCGTCAGTCGTCATGGCACTGATATAGTCACAGTCCGGTGCCACCCGGCACAGGATGCGGATCAGCGAATTGATCGCAAGCTGACCGTCATCCACAACCAGTATTTTCATAGCTTCATCCCCCTATCTGCTTACGCAAAACAATTCCCCGCTGTTAGTTTAGCACGCTGCAAACTTTTAGGCAAGTTTTTTTCCGGAAAAGCCCAAAAAAGAAACGTTTTCGCCCAGATATCTGTCCATCTTCTCCTGTCTCTTCAAGTCATTTCCGCAGCTTCGGTCGCCTTTTTCGACGAAATACCGGAGCATTGCGCGCTCAATTGATATATCAAATCAGCGCTCATTTGTCCCCGCTTCCCGCCGGAAGGCACGGCTTTTCCCCGACAAACACAAGGCCGCTGCACCGGTCTTGTGCAGCGGCCTTGTGAATAATTTGCGTTTGGCGTGCTCTGCGGCGCGCTCCAAACGTTTTTTCACGGGTTCTTCAATGGAGATCCAGCTCCGGCGGGACATCCAGCTGGTCGGAGACATATTTCCCATTCTTTTTACGCTGACGCACACACTCGGTAAGCAGATATTCGATCTGCCCGTTCACCGAGCGGAAGTCATCCTCTGCCCAAGCGGCAAGAGCATCGTAGAGCTTGGCGTTCAGGCGTAGGGGCACCTGTTTTTTCAGCTCTGCCATATCAGTACAGGCTGCCGCTGTTCACGATGGGCTGGGCATCCCGGTTGCCGCACAGCACCACCAGCAGATTGGATACCATTGCCGCCTTGCGCTCATCGTCCAGTTCCACTACCTTGTTCTCGTTCAGACGATCCAGCGCCATTTCCACCATGCCCACAGCGCCGTCCACGATCATCTTGCGGGCGTCAATGATGGCACTGGCCTGCTGGCGCTGCAGCATGACCGCTGCGATCTCCGGCGCGTAGGCCAGATAGGTGATGCGGGCTTCCACCACCTCGATACCGGCTTCGGCCACGTTCTTCTGGATCTCGTCCCGGATGCGGGCAGCCACCACCTCAGAGGAGCCGCGCAGGCTGCCCTCATCGGCTACGCCGTCGCCGGTGGTGTCCACGTTGGGAGAAACATCATAGGGGTACACCCGCACCACGTTGCGCAGGGCGCTGTCGCACTGCAGGGAGAGATATTCCTTATAGTTATCCACGTTGAACACAGCCTTGGCGGTATCGGTCACGCGCCAGATGACTGCAATGCCGATCTCCACCGGATTGCCCAGACAATCGTTGATCTTCTGGCGGGAGTTATTCAGGGTCATCATCTTGAGCGAGATCTTTTTGCTCATGGACTCGACGCTCATCTGAGCATTCTGGCCGTTATTGCCAAACAGCGCAGCCACGCTGTTCTCCTTGCTGTTCACATCTCCGCTCTGGCTCAGGCGGGTGCCGGCGGCGGGGTTGACGGCGGTACAGAAGGGGTTCACCCAGTAAAAGCCCTGTCCCTTCAGGGTGCCGATGTAATCACCAAACAGGGTGAGCACCAGCGCCTCCTGCGGCTTTAACACCTTAAGGCCGCAGAACAGGAAAATGCCTGCGATCCAATACGCAATGGACAAAATCAGCAGCGGCACGCCCAGAAGCATCCGATCTGCATTCAGCAGAGTGATGCTGTAGATGAACAGGGCGATGGCCACCACATAGCCCAGCAGGGTGAGCAGCAGCATGGCCATACCGTTTTTGCGGGTATTCAAAATTTTTTCTTCCATAACAAGTCCCTCCTTATCAGGGTCGGAAGCGTTTCTTTCTGATATCAAAATCATATCATTTTGCAGAAGAGCTGTCAAGTATTTTCAACAAAAAACCCCGCCTGCCCGGGTAAAGCGGGCAAAGCGGGGTCAAATGTTATAGGAGCACCGCGCACCGGGCAAGCAGAGTTTCAGGCGTCTGCCTGCGCTTCTCCCCCAATCAGTACCACGGCAACATCATTGACGTTGGTACCGGTAGCGCCTGTGATAATAAGCCCCTCCACCGCCTGCAAGGCGTGGTAGGCATCGTTGTTTTGCAGGGTGTCGAACACGTTCCGGCCCGCTGCTGCCAGTGCTGCGGCGGTGTCGCCATCCACATAGCCGCCGGCGGCATCGGTGGGGCCGTCGGTGCCGTCACTGCCCACGGAGAACACTGCGGCGTTCTGTCCCGCCAGCGCCGGGGCTGCGGCCAGCGCCAGTTCCTGATTGCGTCCGCCCAGCCCTTTGCCGGTCAGGTGCACCACGGTTTCCCCGCCCGCGATAAAGGCTAGCTTTTTTCCTTGTCCCGCATGGGTGCGGGCGATGGCCCCCAGAAAGCTGCCTGCCTCCTTGGCTTCGCAACAGAGCCGGTCGGTGAGGAGGATGGGCTCATATCCCAGCTCCCGGCAGGCTTTAGCGGCAGCGGTGCACAGCTCTCGGACGCTGCCGGTGATATGAGTGGTCACGTTGTCAAGGGCTTTCGGCGTTTCCTGTGCCAGCAGCGCCTTCGCCTGTTCCGACAGGTTCAGGTGGTATTTTTCCGCAATGGCAAAAGCCTGCGCACAGGTGGAGCTATCCGGCACCGCCGGGCCGCTGGCGATCATATCCAGCGGATCGCCCAGAATATCGCTGAGCACGATGCTGAACACCCTTGCGGGCGCGCAGTGCTGTGCGAACCGACCGCCCTTGACAGCGGACAACCGCTTGCGGATGGTATTCATCTCCACGATATCGGCTCCGCTGGCAAGGAGCTGATTTGTGATGTCCTGCAATTCCCCGCCGGGGACAAGCGGCTTTTCAAACAGGGCGCTGCCGCCGCCGGAAAGCAAAAACAACACCGTGTCCTCTGCGGTCAGCCCCTGTACCAGCGCCAAAGCTTTTTCGGTGGCTGCAAAGCCGTTGGCATCCGGTACGGGATGACCTGCCTCATAACAATTTACACCGGGGATTCTGCCTTTTACATGGCCGTACTTGGTCACCACCACGCCGCCGTCCACGCGCCCCAGTGCCTCCACGGCGGCATGCGCCATCTGCCATGCGGCCTTGCCTGCCGCCACCAGCAGTACTCTGCCGCCTCCGGGCTGAAAGTCCTCCAGCGCGCGGCACACGGCTTTATCCGGCAGAACCGCCTGAATGCTGGAACAGATGATCTCATCCGCATCCCGCCGCAATGTGGTATTCATAATACAGTCCTCCTAACAGAGTTTGCCCATTCTCGATCCGAATGACCTGCTGCGCAATTTCCGAGTGATGCAGGGCTTTACGCGGTCAGGTCTTTTTTGCCGGGGTTCAGGACGAGCCACACGCCCTCACCTTCACGGCTGCGGTTTTCGTGGCTGCCATAGTAGACATAGAGCTTGCTCAGGGATACCGCACCGATTTCTTCCGCAGTGGGGGCGGCGGCAGTCAGGGCTTCGGCGGTGACTGCGCCGTTCTCGGCTTCGCTCACGTCTGCCCATGCGGTCTCGTTGGCAGTCGTCAGTTCATTCACCTCGGCACGGCCCATGTATGCCGGAATATGTTCCGGGTCAAGGCCGATGGCCTCGGTAAAAGACTCCACAGCCTCGGTGTAGTTCAGCTCGGTCAGGTATTTCCGTCCCAACTCGATCTTATCCGCTGCCGTAACCGCTTTTTTGCTTTTTCAGTTGCTACATTTTGTATTCCTCCAAAGCGCAACCCCAAGGTTATGCTTCAAACATTTTCCAGCTGACACAGCCGTCCAGCCAGAATTTTCCGTTTCCAGAGGTCATGCGCACCTTATTCTGTGCATCCAGATCGTTAAAGTGCCACCACTCCGAGGCCAGCGGTGTCATGCCTGCATTGGTACAGTACCCCTGCAGCCGCCGCGCACCGTCTGTCATGGATGCCGATGCAGTGGCCCGCTTCCATGCGGTGGCCGAATTAGAAGTTACCGGGCCGGTAAAGCAGGCCGCTGCACTGCTCAGCTCGTGCATGGCAGAGGGCATGGCGTATTCCTCACCGGTCACCTGTACAAAGGGACACCCCGCCATGCTGTGCTCTGTCTGCTCAGTGATGCGCAGCAGGGTCGTGTCCATTGCCACACCGCGCTGATGGTTGGAAAGAGACGTTGCAATAAACCAGCCGATATTCCACGCGCCCTTGTTCAGCGCCGTCATCAGTTCCTTGTCCGTCCTTGCCTTGGCGTACACTGCATCCTTTACCAGCATCTGCACCTCATAGGGCCGGAATGTCTCTACGATCTTCAGGCAATCGCCCGCCTTCAAAGCATTTTTCTGCGCTGCACCAACTTTTTTTGCCATAGCGTAATTGATAGGCATTAAATACTCATCCCTCCCAAGGCGCTGGTTGTAGAACAGGCCGTCATACAGTTTCTGTCCCGTAATGCCTTCAATATCCTTTCCGCAGGTTTTAAAAATCGATGCCTTGGCATTGGGGTTTTCGTATACGATGGAAGGCAGAACATCGGGCAGATTGATCATACACAGTTCATTTTCCAACCAGCCCACGGTGCCGTCCAGCAGGCAGACCTGCCAATATGCGCCAGACTCCTGCCGGATATAAAACATATCTCCCACTGCAAGTCTGCGCAGTACCGTACTGGTTCCATCCGGTCTCTCGTACAGCAGCATCACAGCCGCCCCTGCAAAGCCTGTTGAACCTTCCAACGGCAGTTCGAAGTTCTGGGGAACGCGGATGCCATCCCGCAGAACTGCATTGTCGTCCAGTGCTGCATTCCACATCGGTCCGGTTTCAGAGACCGGATCACTGACTTCCTGCTGCTGCCAGCTGACAGCCCGCTCTTCCACTGTGGGGTTCTGGCAGCCCGTCAGAAGCCATGCGCATGCCATGGCCGAAAGGCACAGAAAATCACGTCTTGTTGTTTTCATGTATTTTCCGTCCCTTCTTCCTGCTGTTCCTGTGCCGGAGTTTCCGGCGCTGTCGGTGCCTTCAATGCGGTCTCCTGCTCTGCCGCCGATCCCTCCGGCGACTGCGTCGGCTGTTGTGCCGCCGGGGCAGTCTGCCCCGCTTCCGTTGTTTCGGTCTGTGTCGGCTGCGCTTCCAGCAGTTCTTCCTCCGGCGGTTCGCCCTCTGCATCCTTTGCAAGATCGTCCTCCGGTGCCTGATCCCCAACCGGCTGAACACTGCCGCTGCCGTTCAGGTTGCTGCTAAGTGCGCCCTCCCCGAATGCGCCCGACTGACTGACGCCGTTGATAAAATAGTAGCTTTTTTCATGGGAATGATCCCATCCCTGCTTCAGTTCACCATTTGTCCCAAAAGCATAGGGCTGGCCGTCGATCACACACCACCCGGTCATCTGATTTCCGTTGCCGTCCAAATAGCGCGTGCCCGCATCCGTTTCAACCCAGCCGGCCTGACTGACACCGTCCACAAAGAAATAATCCTTTCCATCGATCTCTGTCCAGCCCTGTGCCGGTGCGCCGCTGTTGTCGTAGTATTTCAGGACGCCGTCCGTTTTTTTCCAACCGTTCAGTCGGTTTTTGACCCGTCCATCACTATCCAGTTCCCAGACCTTTCCGTCCTCCTGATAAGTACCGGTGCGCGGATGTCCGGTTTCGTCAAAGCAGTACTGCACTCCGTCCAGCATGATCCAGCCGGTGTACAACTGGCCGGTCTCCGGTTGGAAATAGTAGTATTTTCCGTCTATCTTCGCTTCGCCCTGGGTGAGCTCTCCATCTGCGTTGGCATAGCCGACATAGCCGTTCTCTTCGATCCAGCCGACCTTCAAAAAGTTGTTGCTGTCAAAATAGTAGAGCTTATAGTTGATCTCATACAGCCCCTGCGCACGGGTGCCGGTAGTCGGCGAGATATAGTAGCGATGCAGTCCTTCGCCGTGCCACCCCGTAGTCTTACTCTGGATCGCATTGTAAACTCCAAAAGCGGCCCCTGTGAGCAGACACAGGCACACCAGTACTACACCGACGGCTTTCAGCGGCGTTGCCGCCCTTCTTCTGCGCGTATTCTGCGTCACGCTAAACCGATATCGTTTGATCTTCTGGCGTTTCATTCTCATCTTCCCATATAAAGATTCAGCCCCCGGTGGAATGCCAGAGGCCGAATTTCATGTTAATAGGCGTCCTGTACCGTCTCTTTACCGTTTTCACGGTAGGTCGTCACAGTAAAGCCGTTGTAATACAGCAGGCCATCCTCGCCATCACCGATGCAGCTGGAAGCATACTCCGAACTGTTCGGCTTGCCAATAGCGGCATACAGCTTGGAAACGTCTTTACCCACATACTTCAGGGCAGTTTCCAGGCTGGCAGTTTCTGCCGGAGCAGTCTCTGTAACGGGCTTGCTTTCCACAGGCTCCGTCTTTTCTTCTTTGGAGGAAGCAGCCGTCTCCTGCTTTGCAGGCTTAGATTTTGCCGCAGTCTCGGCCTTGGATTCTGCCTTGGATTCCGCCTTGGATTCTGTCGGTTTCTCCGATGCCGCCTCGCTTACCGCAGAAGAAGCTTCGGAAACTGCCTCCGAGACAGCCTCGCTTTCCGGCACAGCCTCCGACGAAGCAGCCTCCAATGCCACAACGGAAACCGATTCGGATTCCACAGCCGAGGAAGCGGTCGTTTCTGCTTTTGCCCCGCATCCCGATGCCAGAAGCATCGCACCGCAGAGCACTACACCCATCATCTTATAGTTTACATTCATTTTGTTTGTTCCTTCTTTCTATTCTTTCAGTCAGTCGGCCAGGGCGCAAAAGACCCATTCACCGTCCGACAGAAATGCTGCTTTTAGTTGCTGCTCCCGCACATTCTGCGGAAGATACGCTGTAAACGGCTGTATTCCCTCTCTGCAGGGGGAAGCTTCGTAGGTTCCGGTCTCTGCCAGAATGTAGATCGGAGAGTCGTCATCCACACGCTGCCCGCTCAGATCGCCTGTCAGGCAGAAAGTTTCCTCCATTCGGCTGTCCTTCCGTTGTGCCTTCGCACTTGTACCGGTATCTGCTGCCGGGACTGCCGTGCGTTCCGGAGCAGGCATTTCCGGGGCGCGTTCCAGCAGCCAGTTCAGGTTGCGTTCCACCAGTTCCACCAGCAGCACATCGGGCTTCTCTTCTGTAACAGCCGTCAAAAGGTAGGGCATATTCCGGGAGAAACAGGCGTTGCCGTAGCTCTGTGCCAGAAAAGGATGCAGATTGATGCCAAAGGAATCGCGGTATACAAAAATGCTTCCGTCTGCCGCCGAATTTTCCGTGTGGATCGTGATATCATCTGCCGAGTGGAATTTTTCGTCATACTGATAGGTAAAGTCGTATGCCGTATCCTGTTCCGTCTCGTTTCCGGCAGGGTACACCATCTCATACAGGTCGCCGGTATGCGGGGATGTTTTTCCATTGATGCAGGAATCAAACTCCGCTTCAGAGCCTTTCAGTTCTTTCAGCAAAGTCTGTGCTGCCAGCTGTGCGCCCCGCATATTCCAGTGGCTGTCCCGACGGTAATACAGCTGCTCTTCGTGGTCAGACAGTGTTTTGAACAGATCCACATACCGGACGTTCTGCTGTTCCATCTGCTGCTGAAGCAGTTGGGCGTTCCGTACGGAGGCTGCCATATACCGTGCCGGCATCTGACCGCCATACAGGGAATTTTTATTGGGTGCGATGGTAAAGCAGAATCCAATGCCGTTCTCTTCGCAGTATTCCTGCATCAGACCCAGTACATGAGCGGCCGCATAACTCTGCCGGGCTGTAAAGGGTTCTGCGCCGGTATAGTCCGCAAGGGTGCTTTTATAGAACAGCCAATCGTCTTTTCCCAACAGCACACTGCTGCTGTCCAGCGTTTTGAGCACGGTTCCGGTAAGCTGATCGTTCAAGGTGATCATCTCATGACGGAGCCCGAAATGATCCGCAAAATAATCCGAAAACTCATTCAGGATACCGGTATTGAAGCTGCCATCCTCTTTCCGTAATTCAGGAAAGGATGCAAGCTGCTCATTGCCCACCGCTTTTTCCGTCTGCCAAGGCATCACAGCCACAGGCAAAATGCAAATTGTGGCAATGACCCCCACAAACAGGATATATCCTAATTTTTTCACTTGCATTTTTCCACCTCAGAACTGGAAATAGATAAAAGGCACATAGGATGCAGCCGACAGATGCAGGATATCCACCAGCAAAAGCGCCAGCACCCCTGCATAACTCAGTGCCTGAAGGCATGCATACACGCTTCCGGTCTGCTGCTCTGCTTTACGGCAGACCAGCGGCAAAACCGACGTACTGCCCACAAGGCCAACCGCCAGTGCAAACAGGGTCAGCGGGGTCAGACACTGCGCCAGCAGCAGCCCTGTCTGCGCAGAGGCAGAGCCCCCGGAAAACATGGCTCCTATCATTGAGAAGGCCTGCCCCATGTTGTCTGCACGGAAGATCACAAAGCCAACCAGCACCACAAGCAGGGTGTACAAATGTTTCAGCACCACTTTTCGGCTACCTCAGCAATCACGGAAACTGGTAGCTGAACACCGTTTTATTCAGCGGCATTTTATACATATTATATTCTGCATGGCCGTATCTGCCGGCACGATAGCCCCACTCCAGTTCCGCATCATAGATATAGGGAACTCCGTTCTCGCAGATCATGACCCATGCATGGTCCGAGTCCTTGCGGCCCACACCGCCAGACACTACATAGGCATTGTAGCCCAGCCGCCGGGCCATATAAAGGAACTGGCCTGCAAAGCAGTAGCAGTTGCCCTTTTTGTGTTCAAACATGAACAAAGCGCTCTCTTCTGCCCAAGCCGTTGTGCCTCTTGCCTGATGCGGACGGGCAAGGTATGCGCCGTGATCCCGGACATACAAATAGGCGGCGCGCAGCTTTTGCGTCTTCGTCATGCCAAAGTTTGTGCACGCAGCCAGTGCCTGATCCACATAGCTGTCCAGCGTTGCATTGCCAGAGGTATAGCGGCCATTCGCATCAAAAGTAAGGTATTCTACCGCGCTGTTCGTCAGGAACGAGCCATCCTCTTTGACATAGTACATTCCTCCGTCGATCTCGTGCAAACCCTTGGCGTACCGATCGATGGCATAGCCATTCTTCGAAACATGATACAGCTTGCCGTCAATCGTCACAAAGCCACCTGTGCCGGTGCGTCTACTGACTGCACCGCGTATGCAGTCGGCACCAGAAGCATGGCCGACATTGCAAGAATAACAGCCGTTACACTAAGTTTTTTCAGCATTTTTTCATACCCCTTAATCGATTGATTTTTATTGATACTCGTTCCAGATCTGTTCCTTCAGCTTTTTTCCTGCCCGCGCAGGATCCATGCTGAAACGACTGCCGCAACAGCCGAAACGATCATGCCAACGATTCCAACCACACAAAAGATCTGTCCGGTAGACGCAGGTATTCCCTCCTTATTTGAGCCATCCGCTGGTGCGGAGCTGGTCGATCAGAAGATAGGCCATCTGCATATCAAAACGATAATCCGATGGATACTACTCCTGCAGATCTTTCAAAACCTTTTCAGCTTCACTGTACTGATCCAATGCCTGCAGTACAGTTGCCAGATTCAACCGGGTGGCAATAGTATCGTAGCCGCTGTCCACCAGTTCCTCCAGCAGCTGCTGCGCTTCAGCATAGTATTCTTCTGCATTTTCTTTGTCAGATGCTGCCTGCTGCATCATAAGATCCGCAAGCATCTCCTTTTGAAGCACAGCCTGACCTTCCGGAAGGTTCTGGCATCCCTGTTTCAGAATGCGCACAGCCTTTTCCATATCATCCTGATTCAGCGCTGCATTTGCGGCTGACAGGTAAGCATGGCTCAGGAGCTGCGGGTCCTCCACCTCATTGAACACTTTTATGTAAAGCGCAAGCGCCTGATCATAGTTCTTTTGCAAGGACAGAATCTCTGCCGCAACCAGATCACGGTCACCGGAGGAAGCGCCTTTTTTCTGCAATGTATCCAGCTCCTGTTGTGCCTCTTCCAGCTTTCCATCATTGGCAAGTGCAATAGCAAGACCCCCGATAGCTTTCAGTACCCGCTCCCTGTAACCGGACGGCCGCCTGCAGTTCCAGCACCGCATTGGCGTAATCCTTATCATAATACTTAAAGATCGAGCAGATCGTAGAGTACCCCACTCTACAGCCACTATTCTTTTTTAGATTTTACAGCTAATTCCGCAATCGGTCAATGAAAAACACTCCAAAATCCAATTTTTTGGGGAGGGGAAAAAATTGTTTGACGCAATCGACAGTATTGCCAAAAACCTGACAATTTGATTGTATGCTCCGTCAAACAGGCCCATTAAACAAAAGGAATTGTATCGCCGATGCAGGCGTTGGGCGTAGATATCCAGACCATCCAGAGCATCGTAGGCCATGCCGATACCGAAATGACTGAGCATTATCTCCATGTTCAGGAATCCATTCGGCAGAGTGCGATCCAGTTGTTCAATGAGGCGTTTTCGGCCTGAAAATTGGACGGAACGGCACTAATTAGACCCTGTCTCTTATACACATCTCCGAGCCCACGAGACACT
>ERZ1027238.177-NODE-177-length-23332-cov-7.386691_pt1 | contig 23332 bp, 20 predicted proteins | sample MGYA00519477_ERZ1027238 | MGnify/ENA primary metagenome ERZ1027238 (study PRJEB26926, sample SAMN06164638) | human gut metagenome | biome: ENVO:00009003; feature: ENVO:2100002; material: ENVO:00002003 | host: Homo sapiens | place: USA | collected 2012 ...
ACGAGATCGCTCAGTGTCTCGTGGGCTCGGAGATGTGTATAAGAGACAGCTCTAGGAGGGAGCCTCTGACGCGCCCGCAAGCTTTGCGCTTTAGCCGGAAACTACAAAGGCCCTATCCCAGAGGACGACTTCCCCCGGAGCGGGGGAAGATGTCACCGTAGGTGACAAAAGGGGGAATCTGGCGCGGGAGCGCCTGAGAGGGCGAACAAGGCTAGCGGGTGCTGCCTCTCATCCGGCGCTACGCGCCACCTTCCCCCGGTGGGTGAAGGCTTAAGCGGTGGCGGTACAGTTCTCGGCTGACCCGTAAAGTTTCCGGGCGTGTCCGCTCTCCCCTTGGGGGAGCTGGCGCGTTAGCGCCTGAGAGAGTAAAAAAAGTGGGTCAGAAGCGCCCACAGGCGTTTCTGACCCACAAATAGAACGATATTTTTGTTTTACAGCTGGCAGGCGGTATCGTAACCGGTGCGGATGGCGTTGGAGATATCCGCAGCCTTACCGGCGGCATCGCCGATGGAATACACCGGGATGCTGGCAGCTTCCAGCGCAGCAGCGTCAAATGCATTGGAGCGTGCGCCCATGGCTAGCACGATGTAATCGCAGGGGATGGTCACCTCTGCGCCGTCCTTGTTCTCGCAGACAACGGCGTCCATGCGGAACTCCTTGACCTTGTGGCTGGGGTACTGCTCCACGCCGTAGGTCTTGTAGTTTTCCAGCAGGGTGGGCAGAATGGTGGTGCTCTCGCCTGCGGCGATCTTGTCCATCATTTCGATAACGGACACCTTGCAGCCGCGGGCAGCCAGATACTCTGCGGTCTCGCAGCCTACCATGCCGCCGCCGATGACGGCAACCGTGCCGTACACCTGCTGCTCACCGGCCAGCACCTTCCAAGCGTCGGCAACATTCACGCTGTCGATGCCGGGAATGCGGGGTGCGGCACTGTGTGCGCCCACAGCGTTGATGACGGCCTCGAAACCGGCGTCCTTCAGCTGCTCTGCGGTGCGGGTCTGACCCATGCACAGGTGCACACCGGCGTTGCAGACAGCGTGGATCAGGTCCTGTGCGGCACGGCGCATCTCCTCCTTGCGGGGAGGTACGCAGGCAATGTTCAGCTGGCCGCCCAGAGTGGTGGTCTTTTCAAACAGGGTCACGTCATGGCCGCGCAGCGCTGCCACACGGGCGGCTTCCAGACCGGCAGGGCCGCCGCCGAGGACGGCGATCTTCTTTTTCTGTGCTGCGGGCTGGATGCTGCGGGTGTTCTCGTAGCCGTTCTCCGCGTTCAGCACGCAGGAGAGGAACTGACGGTTCTGGATGGCATCGGTGCAGCCCTTGTTGCAGCTGATGCAGCGGCGGATATCGCAGGCCTTCCCGGCAGCGATCTTGGTGCCCCAGTCGGGGTCTGCCAGCAGCGGACGACCCATGGCAACAATATCTGCCATGCCGCTCTCGATGACACGCGCAGCCATGTCGGCATCCACGATACGACCCACGGCGCTGACCGGCACATTGACGGCCTTTTTGATGTCCCCGGCGATCTTGACGAAGAAGCCGTAGGGCTGTACGCCCATGGGAGGAATGGTGTCGGCCATGTTGCCGGTGTGGTTGGCCTGGGCAACGTGGAACATATCCACGCCGTCCTCTACCAGCCACTGGGCAAACTGCACGGCGTCGGCTTCGTCAATGCCGCCCTTGCCGCGCTGCGGGGTGACGATGGACAGCTTGTAGTCGATGACCATATCCGGCACAGCCTTGCGGATGGCGCGGGTCAGCATGCGGGCAAAGCGGACGCGGTTCTCCAGACTGCCGCCGAACTTATCGGTGCGGTGGTTCATGCGGGTGGAGCACAGGCAGCCGTTCAGGCGGTCGCCGTGGATCTGGATGACGTCCACACCGGCCTTCTGGGCGCGCACTGCGCAGGCGCACATCTTATCGATGATGGACATCAGCATCTCCTCGCTGGCCTCATCGGTAAAGAACATCATGTCGTGATGCAGGCGCTGACGCATCTCGTCAAACTTCTTCTGCATAAACAGGCTGTTGATGGCGTCCACATCGTACTCCGGGTGGAAGATCTGGACGCCCAGCTTGGTGCCGTAGGCGTGTACGCTGTCGGCCAGTGCCTTGAAGGCAGGGATCTGGCTGTCGTCAAACAGCTTGGGGGTGGGAGAAAAGCTGTTGATGGGTGCCACATCGCCCATAACGATGTAGCCCACGCCGCCCTTTGCCAGACGGGTGTAGAAGCCCATGTCCTGCTCGCTGATCATGCCGTTTTTCTCGTAGCCGGTGGTCAGCGGGGGGAACATGATGCGGTTTTTAAAGGTCTGTCCGCCCACCTCGATGGGCTGCAGAATTACGTTTTCCATACAAAAGCCTCCTTGCAGATACGCTTTGCTTTACAGATTTGCTTTGATGAATGCTGCGGTCTTTTCCTCCACGGCGGCACGGGCTGCCAGCGTGGCAAAGTTGTGGCCGCCGCCTGCAATGGTGTCCACATCGGGTGCGGTGTACACCTGTGCGTAACGGCTGCAGGTGCCCTCGTCCACCAGACGGTCATCGTCGGCGCGCAGCAGCAGCACCGGGCCGTTGTAGCCCTTGGCCTCGGTAAAGGGGTCGGGGTGCTTGGCCATCTCGTAGTTAAAGGCCATCTTGTAGCACAGACCCTCCATGTCGGTGTAGTCCTTGCCGGTCTGCACAACGCCGTCGGCGCGCTGTGCGCAGCCGAACCACATCCCGGCGCCCGGGCACAGCAGGATCAGGCCGTGGGGCTGAATGACCGGTGCGCAGGAAGCGGCAATGTAGCCGCCCATGCTCTGGCCGGAGAGGAACAGCTTTTCGCTGTCCACATAGGGCTGCTCAGCTGCCCATGCAAAGATATCCTGTGCATCGGTGTGCAGGCCGTCAAAGCTCATATCCTCGAACTCGCCGTCGCTCTCGCCGTTGCCGTAGAAATCGAACCGGGCGCTGCCGATGCCCTGCGCTGCCAAAGCGCGGGACAGGTGAGTGTACATGGACTTGTAGCCGCTGCAGCTGCCGGCAAAGCCGTGCAGGTGCACCACAAAGGGTACCTTGCCCTCGGTGTCGGGCAGGGTCACGATGCCGCGCAGGGTGTGACCATTGCGGTTTTTAAACTGGACCTGTAAAATCTTCATGGTTTACTTGCTCTCCTTTGCGGCGCGGCGAGCCTTCAGCTCGGTCAGCATCTCGGCAGTCTTCTGCTTGGTCAGGGGGTAGACGAAGAACAGGATGGCAACTGCAATGCCGTAGCCCAGGAAGTAGACGCCGGTGTAGCTCTTCCAGATAGCGTTTACAACGCCTGCGGTCTGCACAGCGCCAGCGGTAACGTTGTAGCCGATGGCACCCAGCACAAAGCTGGACAGGCTGCCGGAAATGGCGCTTGCAAGCTTGCGGAAGAAGGAGTAGGTGGAGTAGACGATGCCCTCGTTGCGCTCGCCGGTCTGCAGCTCATGGTAGTCGATGGCGTCGTTGACCATGGCCCAGATCAGCACCTGCATGCCGGAAGCGCCCAGATAGCAGATACCGTTGATGACGATGAAGGCCACGGGGTTGTGGACGGGGAAGAAGAACAGGATGCCAAACACGATGGCGGCAAAGCCGGCGCCCATGCAGCACCACTCCTTCTTGCCGAACTTGTTGGCCAGAGGCTGGGTGATGGCAAAGGACAGCACAGCGTACAGAACGCTCAGCATACCGGAGACAGCCTGAATTTTAACGTTGCCGAAGAAGTCCTTATACAGGTAGGTGTTCAGGCCGTTGACCACGGAAGCACCGATCATGCCGGTGAGGCTGAAGAACATAACGCCCAGCAGAGCCTTATTGTGAGAGATCTCCTTGAGCACGTGCAGGTAGTTCAGCTTTTCACCCTGCGGACGCTCGGGCACTTCCACGCGCTCCTTGCACCACACGCAGGTGATCTGCAGGCACAGCAGGCCCAGCAGAGCGCAGATGCAGGCCAGCATCAGGAAGCGGCCGGCCACGGGCTTGTTGTCCACATACAGGAACAGGGGGCCGATCATGACCATGACGGTCATGAAGATGGTGCCGCCAAGGCTGCGGTAGCGGGACAGTGCGGTGCGCTGGCTGACATCATCGGTCATCACGCTGGACAGGGTGCCGAAGGGCACATTGACGCAGGTGTACAGTGCCTCGTACAGAACGTAGGTGACGAACATGTAGGCCAGACGCAGGCCGTAATTGATGTTGCCCACATTGACAAAGCCCAGTATGCACAGCACTGCCATGGGGAAGGAGAAGGCGCGGATCCAAGGGATAAACTTGCCGCCCTTGGTGGCCTTGCGGGAGTCCACGATCGCGCCGATGATGGGGTCGTTCACGGCATCCCAGATCTTGGTGACCAGCAGCAGGATACCCACGTGGAAGGGGTTGACCTGCAGGATCAGGGTGTAGAAGATCGACAGATACATGGCACGGTACTGCTCGGTGAAGCAGCAGCCCAGATCGCCCAGTGTATAGCCGATCTTGTCCTTCATGGAGAAGGGTCGGACGGTCTTTTTCTGGTCCATTGTGTTTTATCCTCCTTAAAAACAGTGAAACCACGAGACTTTTCGCACAAGCCTCTTTTCTACGCTTGCATTATACGTTAAATTTCCATCAATACATATCCAAAAAATGATTGAAAACTATCACAAATTGATGTATTATGCAATTATAACAGTTGTACTTTTCTGTTGTGTACAACAAACTGTCGCACATGACAGTTTCACGGAGGTTTTTTTGGTGAACTATACAGTCAAGCGTTATTTTTTTGAGCAGAGCGCCGTCCGGGAGTTTTATTCCGGCGCGTATTATGATTTGTTTCTGGTCATGCGGGGCAGCGGTGTGTTCCGGTGCAGTGAGGTGGTGCTGCCCGCCCAGCAGCAGAACCTCATCATCTTCAAGCCCGGTCAGGGCGGCAAGCTGGAATACGCCGGCGCCTACGGCCCGCTGGAGCTTATCCGGGTGCAGCTGTCCCCCCAGACGCTGGCGCAGCTTTCGGACGCGGACACCGACTTGGAAAAAAGCTTCAATGTGGTGCCCTTCCGGCAGGTGGCTGTCCGGCCGGACAGCCAGATCTATATGCTGCTGAAAAACCTTGCCCGGAAGCTGCTGATGCTCCCGCAGGAGCGCACCCAGTTCGGTGCAGCGGTGTTCGAGCACGGCATTCTGCAAATGTTCGTGGTGCTGGCGCTGCGTGCCTGCATCCATGCAGAGTTCCACACCGCATCGGTCAGCCGCCACCACCTGATGCTGGACGAGGTGTTTTTGTTTATTCAGGCGCACCTTACCGAGGAGCTGACGCTGGAACGGCTGGAAAAGGAGTTCTTCGTTTCCCGGGAACATATTGCCCGGGAATTCAAACGCCAGACCGGGCAGACGGTGCACCGCTATATCGTAAAGGCGCGGTTAGACCGCTGCTGCACCCTCATCGAGCAGGGGCTGCCCATCACCGAGGTGTACAAGACCAGCGGCTTTGGCGGTTACAACCACTTTTTCCGCGCCTTTAAAAAGGAGTACGGCATGACCCCCAAGGAGTACTTTAGCACCACCCGGCAGGACGCCCGGGGATGAATCCGGCAAAAGCAGCGCCGTCTGCGCCTGTGAAAAAAGCCGCCAGGGAAGATCCGCAGATCCTCCCAGGCGGCTTGCTTATCCTATTTTTTTCTTTTACTTGCGGCGGGTGAGGCAGTTCAGCGCCATCACCACCAGCACGAGAAAGCCGATGACCAGCAGGATACCGGTCATGCCGATGAGCATCATGGGCAGAGTGGTCATCCAGGAAGAAAGATGAAGCATAAAGGCACCTCCGTTAAGCCATCAGGGAAAGGATCAGTCCGCCGGCAAGGACGGATGCGATCTGCCCGGAAACGTTGACGCTGATGGAGTACATCAGCAGGAAATTCTGGTTGTCCTCGGCCAGACCCATCTTGTTGACCACGCGTCCGCTCATGGGGAAGGCCGAGATGCCTGCCGCGCCGATCATGGGGTTCAGCTTTTTGCCCTCGGGCAGGAAGAGGTTCACCAGCTTGGCGAACAGCACGCCGCCAGCGGTATCAAAGATAAAGGCCACAAGACCCAGCGCCATGATGAGCAAAGTGTCCGGCCGGACGAACTTGTCGGCGGTCATCTGCCCGGCAACGGTCAGACCCAGCAGCAGGGTGATGAGGTTTGCCAGTACGTTCTGGGCGGTCTCGCTCAGGGAGTTCAGCACCCCGCATTCCCGCAGCAGGTTGCCGAACATCAAAAAGCCCACCAGCGCCACGCTGGCCGGGGCTACCAGACCGGCGACCACTGTGACCACAACGGGGAACAGGATCTTGGTCAGCTGGGTGACGTTGCCTTTTTCGTAGGGCATACGGATGCGGCGTTCCTTCTGGGTGGTCAGCAGACGGATGACCGGCGGCTGCACGATGGGCACCAGCGCCATGTAGCTGTAAGCTGCCACCATAATAGCGCCCAGATACTGGGATTTCAGGGTGTTTGCCACAAAAATGGCGGTGGGGCCGTCCGCTGCGCCGATGACCGCAATGGACGCGGCGTCCTTCATATCAAAGAAGAACCCGGCCAGAAACAGGGTGAAAAAGATGCCGAACTGTGCCGCTGCGCCAAACAGCATGAGCCACGGCTTTTCCAGCAGCGGGCCAAAATCGATCATGGCACCGATGCCGATGAACAGCAGCAGCGGGAACAGCTCGTTGGACATCCCTGCCTCGAACAGGGCAGAGATGGGGCCAACGGTGTCTCCCTGCGTGATGGCACCGGATGCGGGAAGGTTGACCAGAATGGCACCGAACCCCATGGGCAGCAGCAGACTGGGCTCCATCTTTTTGACGATGGCAAGGTAAATGAGCAGGGCACCGATGCCCCACATGACCACCATCTGCCATGTCAGCGCCCCGAAGTTTGAAAAGAGCGCGGCGAATGTGTTCCAGAAATTCATATTGTTTTTCTGCCTCCTTTTGTTTTGATGCTGCGGCAAGAAAAAAAGAGACCCTTGCCACAGCGTAAGATCTGTGACAAAAGTCTCAAGCGAACACATGACATCGGGCATTGCTGCCGTGATGACGCTGCCATGCAGCGGCCTGCCGAAAAAAGCCTTGACCGGCAGACTACCCTTTACTCCCCTTTATCATTTTTATTGATACCAGAAACTGCCGCTTCTGTCAAGGGGGAAAATGCGGTTTTGCGCAAAAATCCAACCGTGAAAAGGCCAACCGGGAAAATCCGCAGATTTTCCCGGTTGGCAAACTATAAATATTTTTTGCTTTAAATCGTCAGTCCACCACCGGTACATCCAGCCCGAACTCCTGCGGGCGGAAGCGGGGACAGACGTTCTCGGTGATGCAGATGACCGAAGCAGCAAGACGGCTGCCGATCTCGCAGGATTCTGCCAGCGTTTTGCCGTAGGTCAGGCCGATGACCGTGCCGGCAAAGAAGGCGTCCCCCGCGCCAGTGGTGTCCATGACATCCACCTTTTTGGCGGGTACGATGCCGCAGTCACCGTCTGCACAGGCATATACCGCGCCCTGCCCGCCCATGGTCACCACCATGCTGGGAATGTTGGCGCTGCGCACGTTGCCCGTGAGCACCCGGCACATCTCGTCCGGGGAGAGGTGGTCGTAGTCGTCCGAGAACAGCAGTCCGGCCTCCTGCTGATTGCAGACGAAGCAATCGATCTGCTGCAAAAAATCCCGCCGCTCCATGGCGATGCTCATGTTGGAGACTGCGGCAAACACCTTTTTGCCGTACTTTTTGGCGTAGCGCAGGGTCTGCTTTACCGTTTCTTTCTCGAGGTCCAGCTCCAGCGCAATGGAATCGCAGTCTGCAAAAATGGCGTCGCCCTGCTCCTGTAATAGGCCGGTCAGCGGGGTGGTGTCCGGCCGCTTGGAGATGGCGGCGTGCACATCGCCGTCGTTGTCAAAAATGGCCAGCCATGTGCCCATGCCGTCCGGCTTTTTCTGGATAAAGCGGGTGTTGACCTTGTGCCTTGCCAGCTTGTCGATGACATCCTGTCCCATGCCGGTGTCATCCACCAGACCCACAAAGGTGGGGCGCAGCTCTACGTTGGCGATATCCTCCACCACGTTGCGGCTCACACCGCCGTGTACCTGCTCGATGCGTCCGGCGTTGCGCCCGCCGGGGATATAGGTGGAAAGGGGATAGCCCTTGATATCCACAAAAACAGCTCCGATGACTACGATGCCCATAAACCATAAACCTTTCTGACTTCAGTTGATTTTACCTGTATTATACAGGAAGCAGACAAAAGATGCTATCCCTTTGCCGTTTTTTGCGGAAAAATATCTCTCGGTCACGCCCCCTTTCCGTGAAAAAGGGCTTCCGAAAAGTCCGCAGACTTTTCGGAAGCCCAAATAAAAAATAATTTTTCCTCTGATAATGCCCAGAGCGCAGCGGAGGGCATTCTGAATCAGCCCCTGTCACATCGCCGTGCGGGCGGTGCGCACCAGATACTCCATGGCCTGCACCGGGTACTGCCCGGCGGCAGTCTCGCCGGTGAGCATCAGGCTGGATGCGCCGTCCAGTACGGCGTTGTAGATGTCGCTCACCTCGGCGCGGGTGGGTACCGCCCGGGTGTGCATGCTGTCCAGCATCTGGGTCACCACCATAAAGGGCACCCCGGCTGCCCGGCAGGCGGCGGAAAGCTGCTTCTGGCAGCGGGGCAGCTCCCACAGGGGCATGGCGTTGCCAAGGTCGCCCCGGGCAATGACCACCTCGTCCACCAGCGGCAAAAACTCCGGCAGCGCCTGTACGCCCGCAAGGTTTTCAATTTTGGCAAGAATTTTCAGCTGCGGTGCACCGGCCTCTGCCAGCGCCTGCCGCAGGTTGCGGATATCCGCAGCGCCGCGTACAAAGGGCAGCATGACCCCGGTAACGCCGCAACCGGCGGCGATGGCAAGGTTCTCCTTGTCCTCGGTGGTCAGGGTGGGCATTTGGATGTCTGCCCCCGGTGCTGCCAGACTTTTGCGGCTTTGCAGCACTCCGCCCCGCACTACGGTGCACACGAGTGCTTCCGGCTCTGCGGTGTCCACCCGCGCCAGCAGCTTGCCGTCATCCAGCAGCAACTCCTGCCCGGGCTGCACACCCTGCACCAGCGCGGTAGGGCAGGGGATGCCCTGCGCGCCCAGACGCACGGTCTGCCCTGCGGTCAGGGACAGCGGCTGCGGCAGACGGCCGATGCGCAATTCCGGCCCCTGCAGATCAATGAGCAGCTTTTTGACCCCGGCTTTGCGCAGCAGCGCCAGCCAGTCCTTGTGCGCTGCCAGCGGCCCGTGAGAAAGGTTCATGCGGATGCCGGTCATACCGGCTTCCACCATCTGCTGCAAAAGCTTTACATCGGCACAGGCGGGGCCGATGGTTCCGTAAAAATCCATAATTCCTCCTGCAATTCGTGTTTTCTTTCTATTGTAGCATGACCGCGCAGCAAAAGATAGCCCAGCGGCGCATAAAAAAACACCGGAAGCTGATGCAAAGCCTCCGGTGTCTTTTTATGATGCCTTATGGGGTTTACTGCTACACTTTGCACCGCCTGCGTTCAGTACAAAGCTTACAGCTCCCTCTATTTTTAAAGGTTGTACTTAGTTTACAGCATTTCAGGCATTTCGTCAAGGGCATTTTCCAGCTTTTGCCGGGAAAAACTGGAATATCACAACATTATCACAACTGCAGCTGGTGGTAGCACACGCCCTCCATGGTCTTCCAGCAGGCGGTGCTTCCCTCCAGGGTCATGTAGCTGTGGGCAGTGTTTTCCTTGGGGATGCTCACAGAGCCGGGGTTCAGGTAAAGGTTCCCCTGCCCGAAGTCTGTCCATGCGGGCACATGAGTGTGGCCGTGGAGCAGAATGTCCCCCGGGGCAAGGGGCGGCAGATGGTTTAGGTTGAACACATGGCCGTGGGTAACGTAGACCAGCCGCTGCCCCACCGGCAGCACGGCGTAATCCGCCAGCACCGGGAAGGTGAGTACCATCTGGTCCACCTCGGCGTCGCAGTTGCCGCGCACACACAGCAGCCTGGGCGCAAGGCTGTTCAGCAGCGGAATCACCTTTTTGGGGGCGTAATCCCGGGGCAGGTCGTTGCGGGGGCCGTGGTAGAGCAGGTCTCCCAGAAACAGCAGGCGGTCGGCCTGCTCCCGTTCAAAGGCCTGCTGCAGCTGCTGCGCATAATAATAGGAGCCGTGCAGGTCTGATGCGATCATCCATTTCATATACAATGCCCTCCCTCAGAGCCGGTTTGCCTTATTGTAGCGCCTGCTGTAAAAATGGTCAAGTGATTACAAAAGTCATACTTTTGTACCAAAACCCCTTGACACGCCGCTGAGAATGTGGTATTCTGCTGGAGTTGCAGCCCGCAAATGCGCAGGCTGCATATCGCGGACAGCTGCCGCGATCATAAAAACCGTGTGGATTTTTACAGCAACATTGCTACTTTTCGCCACACAATGACCTCACAAGGGCCATTGTGTGGCTTTTTTGTGCGCCGGAAACCGGCTGCAGGCCGGTGCTGCGCCTTCCACGCTTTGAACTTTTACAGATAGCAGGTGAATTTTTTCAATGAACGAAACTTTTATGAAGGAGAAGCCGGTGCTGCCGCTGCTGCTCTCGATGGCGCTGCCCAACGTGGTCTCCATGCTGGTGAACAGCCTCTACAACATCGTGGATAGCCTGTTTGTGGCGCGCATCAGCGAGGATGCCATGACCGCTTTAAGTCTGGTGTTCCCCATCCAGAACTTTTCCAACGCCATTGCCATCGGCTTTGGCATCGGCATCAACGCCATGATCGCGCTGTATCTGGGCGCGGGCGACCGCGAAAAGGCCGAGACGGCCGCAACCCACGGCTTTGTGCTCAGCCTTGTGCACGGCGTGGTGATGATGGTGGTCAGCATCGCCATCATGCCCGGCTTTCTGCGCCGCTTTACGCAGGACGAGACGCTGATCGCCGCCGGCATCACCTACTCTACCATTGTGTTCCTGTTTTTGGTCGTGAACATGGTCTCGCTGGCCTTTGAAAAGATCTTTCAGGCGGTGGGCCGTATGAAGGTGTCCATGGTCGCCCTGATCACCGGCTGCGTGTGCAATATTTTGCTGGACCCGGTGCTCATCTTCGGGCTTGGGCCGGTGCCCGCCATGGGCATTGCGGGCGCAGCACTGGCTACCGGCATCGGTCAGGTGCTCAGCGTGGTGGTCTACCTTGTGGTCTACCTGCGCACCGAGCTGCCGGTGCGGCTGCGCCGCAGCTGTCTGCGCCCGGACGCGGCGCTGGACGGCAGACTGTACGCCATCGGCGTTCCGGCCATCCTGAATCTGGCGCTGCCCTCGCTGCTGGTCACCTTCCTTAACGGATTGCTGGCGGCTTTTTCTCAGAGCTATGTGGTGGTGCTGGGCATCTATTATAAATTGCAGACCTTTTTGTACCTGCCTGCCAACGGCTTCGTGCAGGGTATGCGTCCCCTCATTGGCTATAACTACGGTGCGCGGGAGCACGCCCGGGTGAAAAAGCTGTTCCAGCTGACCCTGCTCATGAGCGCAGCCATCATGGCGGCGGGCACTGTCATCTGTCAGGTTGCCTCCGGGCAGCTGATGGGGCTGTTCACCCAGAACCCCGAAACCATCGCCGCCGGACAGACCGCACTGCGCATCATCAGCATCGGCTTTGTCATCTCGGCAGTCTCCACCACCGCCTCCGGTGCGCTGGAGGGTCTGGGCAAAGGTGCAGAATCGCTGGTCATCGCGCTGTGCCGGTACGTTGTTTTCATCATGCCGCTGGCTGCACTGCTGTGTAACTGGCTGGGCGCAGACGGCGCATGGCACGCCTTCTGGCTTACCGAGGTGCTGGCGGCAGTGGTCTCCGGTATCGTCTACCGCCGGGCGGTCACACATAAAAAATAAGAATTTCTGATAGGGGCGTTTCATAACGTCCCTATTTTTCATTGACACTACGGGAAAAGTACGGTAAAATAATTTTCGTGTTTTGACAAAAACTGTCAGTGCGCAAGATATTACAGAGGATGTGGAAGTATATGATCGAGACCATTGCCGCCGTCAATCAGGCGGTGAACAGCTTTATCTGGGGCATCCCCGCCATGGTGTGCATCATTGGCGTGGGGCTGCTGCTCAGTGTCCGCACGGGCTTTTTGCAGATCCGCAAATTCCCTTACGCCATCCGCACCACCGTGGGCCGGATGTTCCGCAAGCGGGATGCTTCGGACGGTGCCATGACCCCTTTTCAGGCGGTGTGCACCGCGCTGGCGGGCACAGTGGGCACCGGCAACATTGCCGGTGTGGCGGGCGCTATCGCCATCGGCGGCCCGGGTGCCGTGTTCTGGATGTGGTGCTCTGCGCTGCTGGGGATGTGCACCAAGTTTGCCGAGGTGACGCTGGCCGTGCATTTCCGGGAGCGCAGCGATACCGGCGAGTGGGTGGGCGGCCCGATGTACTATATTAAAAACGGCCTTGGCCGCCGCTGGCAGTTTCTGGCCGTGCTGTACGCACTGTTCGGCGTGCTGACCGTGTTCGGCACCGGCAACGCAACGCAGGTGAACACCATCGTGGCAGCAGTGGATACCGCCCTGCTGGAATACGGGCTGGTGGGCGGCAGCTTTCTGCCCACCCTCAACCTCATCGTGGGCATCCTTGTGGCGGTGCTGGTGGCGCTGGTGCTGCTGGGCGGCATCAAGCGCATTGGCAGCGTAAGCGAGAAGCTGGTGCCCTTTATGGCACTGTTCTACATTGTGCTGTCGGTGGGCGTGGTGGTGCTCAACTTCTCCCGCCTGCCCTACGTGCTGGAATCCATCGTGGCGGGTGCGTTCAACCCCGCTGCCTTTACCGGCGGCACCATTGGCAGTCTGTTTGTCAGTATGCAAAAGGGCGTTTCCCGCGGCATCTTTTCCAACGAGGCCGGTCTTGGCACCGGTTCTATCGCCCATGCCTGCGCCGACACCAAAAAGCCGGTCAAGCAGGGCATGTTCGGTATTTTTGAGGTGTTTGCTGATACCATCGTCATCTGCACCCTGACCGCGCTGGTCATCCTGTGCAGCGGCACCCAGGTTAGCTACGGCGCAGCGGCGGGTGCTGAGCTGACCATCTCCGGCTTTACCACTACCTACGGCGGCTGGGCGTCTATCTTTACTGCCGTGGCGCTGTGCTGCTTTGCCTTTTCCACCATCATCGGCTGGGGTCTGTACGGCTCCCGCTTTCTGGTGTTCCTGTGCAAGAGCAACAAAGTGGCGCGCCCCTTCTTTGTGGTGTATGCTCTGGTAGCCATTCTGGGCGCTACCATGGATCTTGGTCTGCTGTGGAGCATTGCCGACACCTTCAACGGCCTGATGAGCATTCCCAACCTCATTGCATTGCTGCTGCTTTCCGGCACAGTGGTGCAGCTGACCCGCGCCTTTTTTGAATCGGAAGGGTGAACGGCAGCTCTGCCCATAGTGGACAGAAACGCCGGAACGCGGTATACTGAGAAAAAACAACGGTGGCTATGCACCACAGGAGGTTCTAACGTGGAAAACTTTAACGAACTGCTGCAAAAGTATGCAGATTTTATCGTCCGGGTGGGTGTGAACCCGCAGCCGGGGCAGACCCTGATCATCAACTGCCCGCTGGAGGGTGCCCCGCTGGCACGGCTGTGCGTGCGCAGTGCCTACGAGGCCGGTGCGCGGGACGTGCAGGTGAACTGGCAGGATGACGCCGTTACCCGCATCCGCATGGAGCTGGGCAGCGAGGACGCCCTGACCGACCACAAGGGCTGGCAGCTGCGCCGCTATCTGGACTATGCCGAGAGCGAGGGCAGCGTGTGCGTGCTGCACCTCATCGCGGACGACCCGGAGTTGTTCGCTGGGCTGGACGGTGCCAAGATCAGCCGGGTGAACAGCGCGAACCGCAGCTTTATGCAGCCGTGGCGGGAGTACACCATGAACGACAGGGTGCAGTGGTCCATCGCCGCCCTGCCCGCAGAGCCGTGGGCAAAGAAGATGTTCCCGGAGCTGGACACTGCCGCCGCCATTGAGGCACAGTGGAAGCTGATCTTTGATACCTGCCGCGTGACCGGCGGCGACCCGGTAGGGGAGTGGCAGAAGCATCTGGACCGCCTGAACGAGCTGGGCGCAAAGATGAACGCCCTGGATCTGGAAAGCGTGCATTTTGAAAGCGCCAACGGCACCGACCTGACCGTGGGTCTGGCCGAGCAGGCGGTGTGGGAGAGCGCCGGCAGCAAAAACGAGAAGGGCGTGCCCTTCCTGCCCAACATCCCCACCGAGGAGGTGTTCACCGCGCCCCATAAGGATAAGGTGGACGGCATCGTTTACGGCACAAAGCCCTACGTCTTTAACGGTCAGCTCATCAAGAATTTCCACGTTACCTTCAAGGACGGCAAGGTGGTGGAGCACGGCGCCGACGAGGGCGCAGACCTGCTGGGTCAGCTGCTGGACACCGATGAGGGCGCACGCCACATTGGTGAGGTGGCACTGGTGCCCGCCTCCAGCCCCATCAACCGCAGCGGCAAGCTGTTCTACAACACCCTGTTTGACGAGAACGCTGCCTGCCACATCGCCTTTGGCGACAGCTACCCCGGCACCACCGTAGGCGGCACCGGCCTTTCCAAGGAAGAACTGGCAGCCCGCGGCATGAACCACTCCTCCCTGCACGAGGACGTGATGATCGGTGCAGAGGACAGCCGCATCACCGGTAAATGCCGCGATGGCCGCACCGTGCCGCTGTTTGAAAACGGCGTCTGGGTGCTGTAAAAAAGCCCCAAAGGGCGCGCAACGGTAAAAAAATTGCGAAAATGCTTGCATAAATCGCAAGAGTATGCTATATTCTAGTAGTACGATATAGTTTAACCTGAAACGTGGGCCGCAAGGTCCGCGTTTCTTGTTTGTTTGGAGGTTTTTTATGGCGAAGCAGTCTGGCGGCAACACCGCGCAGAGAGTGGAAGCGCTTGTCCGTCCCACGGTGGAAGGCATGGGTCTGCGCCTGTGGGATGTGGTTTTTGAGAAGGAAGGGCCGGACTGGTATCTTCGCATCCTCATCGACCGGGACGGTACCATGGATACCGACACCTGTGCAGAGGTGTCCCACGCACTGGACCCCATTCTGGATGAGGCAGACCCCATCGACCAGAGCTATTATCTGGAAGTGGGCAGCCCCGGCCTTGGCCGCAAGCTGACCCGCCCGGAGCACTATGAGGCGCTCAAGGGCCAGAAAGTGCGGGCAAAGCTCATCCGCCCCAACGCTGACGGCGTGCGGGAGCTGTCCGGCATCCTGACCGGCCGCGAGGGCAGCACCGTGACGCTGGAAACCGAGAACGGCCCCGTGACCTTTGAGGTGAATGCAGCCTCCGGCGTGCAGCTGTGCGACGACGAGGATTTGTTCAACTGAGAAGAACCGTCTCTGATGGAGAAAAGAGAACAAAATATATAGGAGGAACCCGAAAAATGACAGCAGCGAATAAGGACTTTTTTGAAGCGCTCTCCATGCTGGAGCATGAGCGCGGCATCACCGCAGAGTACCTGATCGAAAAGATCAAGGCGGCTATCATCATTGCCGTCAAGAAGAACTATGAGGTCGAGGAGGATCACATCCGGGTGGATATCGACCCCGACACCGGCCGCTTTGACGTGGCACTGATCCAGGATATCGTGGCAGATGAGGACTGGTACGACGAGCATGCCGAGATCGGTGTGACCGAGGCACGCAAGATCCGCAGCAGCTACGAGGTGGGCGACCGCATCATCACCCCGCTCAAGACCCGCGATTTTGGCCGTATTGCCGCCCAGACCGCAAAGCACGTCATCCGTCAGGGCATCCGCGAGGCCGAGCGCAACCAGCAGCTCAGCGAGATCCAGTCCCGCGCACATGACATTGTGCAGGCCACCGTTACCCGCGTGGATACCGAGAAGGGCATCGTAGCGCTGGATCTGGGCAAGGGCGGCGAGGCTGTTCTGCCCCGCAACGAGCAGGTGCCCGGCGAGGTGTACACCGAGGGCGAGACCCTGCAGGTCTACATCGTGGACGTGGTCAGCACCGAGCGCGGCCCCCGCGTGATGATCAGCCGCACCCATCCCGGCCTTGTCAAGCGCCTGTTTGAGCTGGAAGTGCCCGAGATCTTTGACGGCACTGTGGAGGTAAAGGCCATCAGCCGTGAGGCCGGTGCCCGCACCAAGATGGCTGTCTGGTCCAAGGACCCCAACGTCAACCCTGTTTCCGCCTGCATCGGCGAGCACGGCGCCCGTGTGGCCGCTGTTGTGGAAAAGCTGGGCGGCGAGAAGATCGATATCGTGAAGTGGAGCGAGGATATCTCTGAGTTCATCTCCGCAGCCCTGAGCCCCGCCAAGGTGGTCAAGGTGGAGCTGCTGCCCGGCGAGACCCGCTCCTGCCGCGTCACCGTGCCTGATCAGCAGCTGAGTCTGGCTATCGGCAACAAGGGTCAGAACGCCCGTCTGTGCGCCCGCCTGACCGGCTACAACATTGATATCCGTCCCGAGAGCGGCTACTACGGCGAGGACGAGGAGCCCAAGAAGGACGCAGCAGACGCTGAATAAGCCCGGCACCATCTGCCGAAGGAGGGAAACCGGATGGCACAAAAAAAGATCCCTGCCCGCCAGTGCATCGGCTGCATGACCAGCCGCCCCAAAAAGGAGCTGGTGCGCGTGGTGCGCGCACCCAGCGGGGAGATCAGCATTGATCTGGTAGGCAAAAAGCCGGGACGCGGCGCATATCTCTGCCCGGACCCGGACTGCCTGACCAAGGCAAAAAAGAAAAAGGCGCTGGAACGCTGCTTTGAACAGCCGGTTCCCGCCGAGGTATACGACGCGCTGGCTGTACAGCTGGCCGCAGCCGCAAAGGAGGCAGCAGCCGATGGCAAAAAAGAATAACGCCCCCGCAAAACCCAAGCTGCCCCCGGAGGAGGCGCTGTATCAGGCCGTGAGCCTGTGCCGCAAGGCCGGTGCGCTGACCATGGGCTTTGATGCCGTGGAGGAAGCCTGCGTCAAAAGCAAGGCATGGCTGGTGATGACCGCATCGGACATCAGCCCTAAGACTTTGCAGCGTTTGAACTACGCTGTGGGGGACCTAGTGGACGTGTTCACCATGCCGCTGACACAGGATAAGCTGGCCGATATCAGCCACAAGCCCGTGGCTGTTTACGCGGTGACCGACCGCAACCTCGCAAAGCTCTGCTTCGACCGCCTGTCGGACTGCGGAGCAATCAAAAATGAGGAGGATATGAGCGAATGATCGTAAAATATAAAGTGAGTGACTTTGCAAAGGATCTGAACCTTTCTGCAAAGAAGGTGCTGGACGAACTGGCCGCTATGGGCAGCACCGGAAAGAAGAACAGCTCCAATCTGGAGGAGAACGAGCTGAACTACCTGCTGGAAAAGTTCAGCAAGGACAACAGCGTGGCAAATCTGGACGAGTTTTTGAACAGTGCCAAGGCTCCCAAGGAGGAGCCCAAGGCCGAGAAGAAGGCCGAGAAGAAGGCTGAAAAGAAGGCCGAGGCTACCAAGGCTGACAAAAAGCCCCAGCAGCCCGCCGCAAAGGCCGAGCAGCCCAAGGCAACCAATAATAATAACAATGGCAAGCACGGCGACAAGAAGCCCGAGCAGCATAAGAAGCGCGAGGAAAAGACCGTTTCCTTCAGCGAACTGGCACGTGAGACCGGCGCAAAGGCTACTGCTGCCCCCGCACAGGCTGTTTCTGTCCGCCGCGAGGACAATCAGGTCACCGTGGATACCCGCACTGTGGATATGAACGTGGACCGCTTCGACGCCCGCTACGATGATCTGGCCTCCACCAAGAACACCGAGAACCGCCGCAAGCCCACCCCGCAGGGCAACAAGCAGAAGTTCACCCAGCGCGGCCAGCGCCAGCGCCAGCAGTTCCAGAAGGGCAAGCGCGAGACTGAGTTCGAGCGTCTGCAGCGCATCCAGCTGGAGAAGGCACGCAACGCCCAGCTGAAGGTGATGATCCCTGACGAGATCACCGTGGGCGAGTTGGCTGCCCGCCTGAAGCAGCAGGCCGGTAAGGTCATTGCCAAGTTCATGCAGATGGGCGAGATGCACGCCATCAACGATGTGATCGATTTCGACACCGCAGCTCTGCTGGCAGAGGAGTTCCACGCAAAGGTCGAGCACGAGGTGCACGTTACCATCGAGGAGCGCCTGTTCACGCAGGAAGAGGATGCACAGGAGGATCTGGTGGAGCGTCCCCCGGTGGTCTGCGTTATGGGCCACGTTGACCACGGCAAGACCAGTATTCTGGATGCCATCCGCAAGACCAACGTCACCGCAGGCGAGGCCGGCGGCATCACGCAGGCCATCGGTGCATATCAGGTCAAGGTCAACGACAGCCTCATCACCTTCCTGGATACCCCGGGTCACGAGGCTTTTACCTCCATGCGTGCCCGCGGTGCCAACATGACCGATATTGCCGTTCTGGTGGTTGCTGCCGATGACGGCATCATGCCCCAGACCATCGAGTCCATCAACCACGCCAAGGCTGCAAATGTCAAGCTCATCGTGGCAATGAATAAGATGGATAAGCCCACCGCAAACCCCGAGCGCGTGATGGAAGGCCTGACCAAGTACGGCATCATCACCGAGGACTGGGGCGGCGATGTGGCCTGCATCCCGGTGTCTGCCCTGACCGGCATGGGCATCAACGACCTGCTGGAGCGCATTGCTCTGGAAGCTGAGGTCATGGAGCTGAAGGCAAACCCCAACCGCCGCGCCAAGGGTGCGGTCGTCGAGGCCCGTCTGGACAAGGGCCAGGGCCCCATTGCCACCATTCTGGTGCAGAACGGCACCCTGCACGCCGGCGACGTCATCATTGCCGGTACCGCTGTGGGCCGCGTGCGCACCATGCGCAGCGACAAGGGACAGCTGCTCACCGATGCCGGCCCCTCTACCCCTGTGGAGATCACCGGCCTGACCGCAGTGCCGGAAGCAGGCGACCTGTTCGAGGCTGTTGAGGACGAGCGTCTGGCCCGTGAGCTGGCCGAACAGCGCGTTGCTGCCGCCAAGGAAAAGCAGTTCTCCTCCTTCCAGAAGGTCACGCTGGATAACCTGTTCAGCCAGATGGCACAGAACGACATGAAGGAACTGGCCATCGTGGTCAAGGCCGACGTGCAGGGCTCTGCCGAGGCTGTGAAGCAGAGTTTGGAGAAGATCTCCAACGACGAGGTGCGTGTGCGCGTCATCCACGCCGGTGTCGGCGCCATCAGCAAGTCTGACGTCGATCTGGCCGATGCCTCCAACGCCATCATCATCGGCTTCAACGTCCGCCCGGACAATGTGGCCAAGGAAGAAGCCGCTGCCACCAAGGTGGAAATGCGTATGTACCGCGTCATCTACGACGCCATCAACGATGTCACCGATGCTATGAAGGGTATGCTGGCACCCAAGTTCCGCGAGGTTGCTCTGGGCGAGCTGCAGGTGCGTCAGGTGTACAAGATCTCCAACGTGGGTACCGTTGCAGGCTGCCGCGTGACCAGCGGCAAGATCACCCGCGACAGCAAGGTGCGCGTGGTGCGTGACGGCATCGTCATTGCCGAGGACGAGATCGCATCCCTGAAGCGCTTCAAGGATGACGCCAAGGAAGTGGCCGAGGGCTACGAGTGCGGCGTGACGCTGGAGAAGTTTGCGGACGTCAAGGAAGGCGACGTGTACGAGGCCTTCAAGATGGAAGAGTACCGCGACTAAGCAAAAACCGAATATATAACAGCTTCCCGGCAGAAAAGGCTTCCCCCATCCGGGGGAAGCTGTCGAACGAAGTGAGACTGATGAGGGCGTATCTTTCGCAGGTGTGGAGCGTGCGCCCTCATCCGTCGTTCTGGCAGACAGATGCCGCCTTTCCCCGGGCGGGGAAGGGCTTTGGGAAGCTGCCGACAGAATTTGGAGAAAACTATGTCTCAGAAAAATATGGGCCGTCTTGCGCAGGATATGAAGCGCGAGGTCATTGCCATCATCGGCCGGCTGAAGGACCCGCGGCTGGAGGGCGGTCTGCTGACCGTCACCCGTTTGGACGTGACGCCGGATCTGGATGTGGCAAAGGTGTATGTAAGCGTGATGGGCCGTGCGGACGGCCCCAAGCCCGCAATCGAAGCGCTGAACCGTGCCGCAGGCCATGTGCGCACCGAGGTCAGCAAAAAAATGCACATCCGCAAGGCACCCCGCTTCATCTTTGTGGAGGATGACGGTGCTGCCTACGCCGCCCACATCAACGAGCTGCTGCGCAGCCTGAACGTGAACGGCGAGGAGGAAGCACAGCCTGCCGATACCGAACAGACCGAGGACTGACTGCCTTTGCGGAAAGGATGGATCATTGGATGACAGAACAACTGGATGTGCAGCAGATGGCGCAGCGCCTGCTGGCTGCGGACAACATTTTGATTCTGTGCCACAAAAACCCGGACGGTGACACCATCGGCTGCGGCAGCGCCCTGTACTACGCGCTCAAAGCGTTGGAAAAAACAACGGCGGTGCTCTGCTCCGATACCGTGCCGTCCCGCTACGCCTTTACGAACCCACGGCTGTTCAAGGGCGAGTTCGAGCCCCGCACCGTGATCGCGGTGGACGTGGCAGGCTTGCAGCTGTTTGGCGAAAATAACGGTGTGCCGCAGTTTGCACGCCATGTGGACCTGTGCATCGACCACCACGCAGGCAACAACGGCTATGCCGATTTCACCCTTCTGGATGCCGGTGCCGCTGCGGCAGCAGAGCTGCTGTATCAGGTCATCGTGGAGATGGGCGTGCCCATCACCCCCCACATTGCGGACTGTCTGTACACCGGCATTGCCACCGACACCGGCTGCTTCAAGTTCTCCTCCACCACGGCCAACACCCACACGGTGGCGGCAAAGCTTATTGAAGCCGGCTGTCATGTGGAGGAACTGAACACCCTGCTCTTCGACACCAAGCCCCGTGCCCGCATGGAGGCCGAGCGCATCGCCCGCAACCATCTGGAATACTATCTGGACGGCCGCTGCGCCCTGATCTACCTGACACGGGACGAGATCCGGCAGAGCGGGGTAGACCCCGCAGATCTGGAAGAGTTGACCGGCCTGCCCATCAGCATCGAGGGAGTCAAGGTCGGTCTGACCCTGCGCCAGCAGCCCGGCGGCAGCTACCGCATCAGCGTGCGCACCGCAAAGGGCGTGGACGCCTGTGCCATTGCCCGACGGCTGGGCGGCGGCGGCCACACCCGCGCAGCGGGCTGTGAGCTGCTGGGCGACCTTGAAAACGCCAAGAATGCGATCCTTGCAGAGGTGGAAGCCGAGCTGGACGCACCGCAGGAGGAAGCATGATGCAGGGCATCCTGATCGTAGACAAGCCCATGGATTGGACCAGCTTTGACGTGGTGGCAAAGCTGCGCGGCGTGCTGGGCACCCGCAAGCTGGGGCACAGCGGTACGCTGGACCCCATGGCCACCGGCGTTCTGCCGGTGTTCTGCGGCGGTGCCAGCAAGGCGGTGGACCTGCAGCTGAACCACGACAAGACTTACCGCGCCACCCTGCGCCTGGGTGCACGCACCGATACCGGCGACAGCACCGGCACGGTGCTGGAAACTGCACCCGTCACCGCCGGAGAGAAGGAACTGCTGGCTGTGCTGCCGCAGTTTATCGGCCCGCAGATGCAGGTGCCGCCCATGTACTCGGCGGTCAAGATCAACGGACAGCCGCTGTATAAGCTGGCGCGCGAGGGCGTGACCGTGGAGCGCAAGGCGCGCCCCATTGAGATCTACGGCATTGAGTACGGCGGCAGTCCGGCAGAAAACGAGTATGTGCTGACGGTGCGTTGCTCCAAGGGCACCTATATCCGCACCCTGCTGGAGGATATCGCCGCCGCCATGGGGCAGAAGGGCACCATGAGCGCTCTGCGCCGCACCGCTGCCGGTCTGTACACCGAAGCAGATGCCCACACGCTGGAAGAAATTCTTGCCGCGAAGGAGCAGGGGAGCGCTGCGCTGGAAGCACTGATGCTGCCGGTGGAAAGCGTGTTCACCCCGTTGCCGCTGCTGGTGGTGGAGCCATGGGTGGAGCAGCATCTGTACAACGGCTGTCCCACCAGCCGCTACCCCGCAGCAGACGGACGCTACCGGGTGCGCAATGCCGCCGGGCAGTTCCTTGGCCTTGCCAACATTACCGGCGGGGTGCTCCGGGTGGAAAAACTGTTCGTGGAACGTAATTGAGCAATAAAGGAAACAAGACCCATGCAGATCATTTCTCAGTTTGCCCCGCTGCCGCTGACGCAGCCCGAAAAGGGCACCGCCGTGGCTATGGGCTACTTTGACGGCATCCATATCGGCCACCGGGCGGTGATCGAAGGGGCGGTACAATGGGCAAAGGCCCATGGCGCAGCCCCGGCGGTGTTCACCTTCCGCCTGCCGGTGGAAAATAAAATGAAGGGCAAGCGCCTGCTCTCCACCGAGGACAAGCACGCTCTGATCCACAGCCTTGGGGTGGAGTATTACCTCACCCCTGATTTTGAGGCGATCAAGGCACTGAGCCCGGAGGAGTTTGTGCGCGGCATCGTGGAAAACTGCCACGCCCGGGCGCTGTTCTGTGGCGAGAACTTCACCTTTGGTGCAAAGGCTGCCGGTACGCCGGAGCTGCTGCGCACCCTCTGTGCCCCTCTTGGGGTAGAGGTAGTGGTGGTGCCCATGGCTCAGTTTGAGGAAAAGCCGGTGTCCTCCACCCGCATCCGCACTGCGCTGGAGGGCGGGGACATCCCGGCCGCCAACGCTATGCTGGGCATGCCCTACGCCATCCGCTTTGCGGTGCAGCACGGGGCAGGACTGGGGCACACCCTCGGGGTGCCCACCATCAACCAGCTGTACCCGCAGGGCTTCCAGATGCCCCGCAGCGGCATTTATATCACCCGCACCTGCATCAACGGGGTGTGGTATCCCTCGGCCACCGGTCTGGGCAGCCGCCCTACCGTGAACGATGACGCCACCAAGGTGACCTGTGAGACTTTTATCCCGGGCTTTTCCGGCAACCTGTACGGCACCGACCCGGTGGTGGAGTTCCACGCCTACCTGAGCCCCAGCAAAAAGTTTGATACGCTGGACCAGCTGCGGGACTGCATCAACAATGCCGCCCGCCGCGCACAGGAATATTTTGCATAACGCATAAGCAGACAGGCCGTTGCACAGTATTTTGTGCGGCGGCCTTGTTTGATGCGGGACGATTTGAAATGCCCTCCGCTTGCCGGGTTACGGCTCCCAGCATCCGCATCGTGCCTTGAGCGGCACGCGCGTCTTGCTGGCCGCTGCCCCAACAACTCCTCCCTGTTTCCGCCACTGGCGGCG
>ERZ1027238.183-NODE-183-length-23095-cov-25.650608_pt1 | contig 23095 bp, 17 predicted proteins | sample MGYA00519477_ERZ1027238 | MGnify/ENA primary metagenome ERZ1027238 (study PRJEB26926, sample SAMN06164638) | human gut metagenome | biome: ENVO:00009003; feature: ENVO:2100002; material: ENVO:00002003 | host: Homo sapiens | place: USA | collected 2012 ...
GAACGAGCCAGGACAGACCATGCCTGAGATTACCGATGAGTATGCAGAGAGCGTAAGCGAGCGCTACATCGAATTGTACGAGCACATCACAGGCGAGAAGTTCGACAAAGCTACCGAGGAAGGCGACATTGCCGCACGAATCGAGAAGAACGTCAGCGAGTGGCTCACTTCACACAAGAAGTAAGCTGAAGACAACAAGAAGAGTTACGGAACGACGGTCTTTCGACCGACATTCCGTAACTCATACTATACAGTAATATTCTATATATAATATAAGGTACGCGCGAGGCATGTACAAGCAAGAGAAAATAAAGCCCTACGAAGGACAAGGCGATAAAGGGAAACTGGTAGAGGAAATGTTCGACAACATCGCCCCCACCTACGACACCCTCAACCACAGACTCTCGTGGGACATAGACAAAGGCTGGAGGAAGAAGGCCATCAAGCAGCTGGCACCTTTCAGACCTCAGAAAATGCTCGACATAGCCACAGGCACAGGCGACTTCGCTATCCTGTCGGCACAAATGCTGCACCCACTGCAACTCATCGGCACCGACATCTCGGAGGGCATGATGAAGATAGGCAAGGAAAAGGTGGCAAGAGAGAAGTTGGAACACATCATCTCCTTCCAGAAAGAAGACTGCCTGAACCTCTCGTTTCCCGACAACACCTTCGATGCCGTGACAGCTGCTTTCGGTATACGCAATTTCCAGAATCTGGACCAAGGTCTCAGAGAGATGCACCGCGTACTGAAGAAGGGCGGACATCTGAGCATAGTGGAACTGACGTCACCCGTCCGCTTCCCTATGAAACAGCTTTTCCGCATCTATTCACACACCGTACTGCCCATTTATGGCAAGCTGATTTCCAAAGACCAAAGCGCCTACAGCTATCTTACAGCTACCATAGAGGCTTTCCCTCAGGGAGAGACTATGATGGAAGTGCTTAGGAAAGCAGGATTTGCCAAAACAGAATTCAAAAGACTGACTTTCGGAATCTGCACCATGTATTTTGCAACAAAATAAACAGAGCGCAACGATAAAGAACAATACAAAACAAGGATATTATGGACAAATATGGACTTATAGGTTATCCGCTGGGACATTCCTTCTCAAGAAACTACTTCAACGAGAAATTTGAGAACGAAGGAATTGATGCCAAGTACATCAACTTCGAGATACCACACATCGAAGACCTGACAGAAATCTTGGACACCACACCCGAGTTGAAAGGACTCAATGTCACGATCCCCTACAAGGAAAAGGTTATCAGCTACCTCGACTTCATCAGCCCCGAGGCTACAGCCATCGGAGCTGTCAATGTCATCAAGGTGGAACACAAAGGAAATGACGTCAAGTTGAAAGGCTACAACAGCGATGTCATTGGATTCACCCGCAGCATTGAGCCATTCCTGGAGCCTTGCCATAAGAAAGCCCTTATCTTAGGTACTGGCGGCGCATCCAAAGCCATCAACTATGGACTGAAATCTCTTGGACTCGAGACCGTCTACGTGAGCCGATTCGAGCGCCCTGGAACCATACAGTATGACAAAATAACACCAGAGATTATCAAGGAGTACAACGTAATCGTAAACTGTACCCCTGTAGGAATGTATCCACATACAGACGAATGTCCCGAACTTCCCTACGAGGCTATGGACAGCCACACCCTGCTCTACGATCTCATCTACAACCCTGACGAGACCCTCTTCATGAAGAAAGGCAAAGAGCAAGGAGCCACCGTGAAGAACGGTTTGGAAATGTTGCTTCTGCAAGCCTTTGCATCGTGGGACTTTTGGCATCAGGAATAGCATCCACTCTCTGCTGACAATATATAATTCAAAATTATTTTCTTTTTATATCAATTGATTATGAGCAACAACAGATATATGATGCGCGGTGTGAGTGCCGCCAAGGAAGATGTGCATAATGCCATCAAGAATATTGACAAGGGAATCTTCCCACAGGCTTTCTGCAAAATTATTCCCGACATTTTGGGAGGCGACCCTGAGTATTGCAACATCATGCATGCCGACGGCGCCGGCACAAAATCGAGCTTGGCATACATGTATTGGAAGGAGACTGGCGACCTTTCTGTATGGAAAGGTATTGCACAGGATGCTGTGGTAATGAATACCGACGACCTCCTCTGCGTGGGAGCCGTAGACAACATCTTGGTGTCTTCTACCATTGGACGCAACAAAATGCTCGTACCAGGAGAAGTCATCTCTGCCATTATCAATGGTACTGACGAACTCCTGAGCGAAATGCGCAACATGGGCATTGGCATCTATCCTACCGGAGGAGAGACTGCTGACGTAGGCGACTTGGTTCGCACTATCATAGTAGATTCAACAGTAACCTGCCGCATGAAGAGAAGTGAAGTCATCAACAATGCCAACATACAGCCAGGTGATGTCATCGTAGGTCTTTCTTCTACAGGTCAGGCTACCTACGAAAAGAAATACAATGGCGGAATGGGAAGCAACGGACTTACCTCTGCCCGCCATGATGTCTTCGCCAAGTATCTGGCAGAGAACTACCCAGAGAGCTACGACCATGCAGTACCAGAGGAACTGGTATACAGTGGCAAATACAAACTGACCGACAAGGTGGAAGGCGCTCCTGTCAATGCTGGCGAACTGGTTCTCTCTCCTACCCGCACCTATGCTCCTGTCATCAAGAAACTGTTGGACGAACTGCGTCCCGAAATACATGGTATGGTACACTGCACAGGCGGTGCACAGACCAAGGTGCTACATTTCGTAAACGAGAACTGCAAGGTTGTGAAAGACAACATGTTCCCTGTTCCACCTCTCTTCAAGGCCATCCACGACTGCTCTGGTACCGACTGGAAGGAAATGTATCAGGTATTCAACATGGGTCACCGTATGGAAATCTATGTGCGTCCTGAGGTTGCAGAGAAGGTTATCGCCATCAGCAAGAGCTTCAATATTGATGCTCAGGTAGTGGGACATATCGAGGAAGGCAAACGCAGCCTGACTATCAAGAGCGAGTTCGGAACTTTCGAATACTAAGAGTTTAAATAACGATGGACAACAACAATATACTACAGAAATTAGAAGGCTTGGAGAGCCGATACGAGGAAGTCAGCACCCTCATTACCGACCCTGATGTGATAGCAGACCAGAGCCGATACGTGAAGTTGACCAAGGAATACAAAGACTTGGGCGACATCATGGCGGCACGCAAGCGCTACATCGACTGCCTCAACGCCATCAAAGAAGCCAAGGACATTCTCGCCAATGAGAGCGACCCTGACATGAAAGAGATGGCACGCGAGGAACTCAATGAGAACGAGACCCTACAGCCCCAGATTGAGGAAGAGATAAAGATTGCCCTTGTGCCAAAAGACCCAGAAGATGCCAAGAACGTACAAATGGAAATTCGTGGCGGAGCTGGTGGCGACGAAGCCGCACTCTTTGCTGGCGACCTCTTCAATATGTACAAGAAATTCTGCGAGTCAAAGGGATGGACTGTCAGCGTGACATCTGTATCAGAAGGTGCTGTTGGCGGATTCAAGGAAATCGACTTTGCTGTTAGCGGAGCTGACGTTTATGGCACACTGAAATATGAATCGGGCGTACACCGTGTACAGCGAGTTCCTGCCACAGAAACTCAGGGCCGTATGCATACCAGTGCTGCTACAGTAGCCGTACTGCCCGAAGCCGACAAGTTTGAGGTAAACATCAACGAGGGTGATATTAAGTGGGATACATTCCGTTCGAGTGGTGCCGGTGGTCAGAATGTCAACAAGGTGGAGTCCGGTGTACGTCTTCGCTACCCCTGGAAGAACCCTAACACGGGCGAGGTGGAAGAAATCCTCATAGAGTGTACCGAAACTCGCGACCAGCCAAAGAACAAGGAGCGTGCCTTGAGCCGTCTGTACACCTTCATTCACGACCGCGAACACCAGAAGTACATCGACGATATTGCCAGCCGACGCAAAAGTCTGGTGTCGACAGGAGACCGTAGCGCCAAGATTCGTACATACAACTTCCCTCAAGGACGTGTCACCGACCACCGTATCGGTTATACCACCCATGACCTGAGTGGATTCCTCGGAGGCGACATACAAGGCATGATAGATGCCCTGACCGTAGCCGAGAATGCAGAAAAACTGAAAGAAACAGAATTGTAGAATTATGAACAGAAAAGAACTTGTAGAACAGATATTCGCCAAGAAAAGTTTCTTGTGCGTAGGTCTCGACACCGATATCAAGAAAGTGCCTGAGCACCTTACCAAACAGTATGAAAAGACTGAAGATGTTATCTTCGCCTTCAACAAGGCCATCATTGATGCCACAGCTCCCTACTGTGTTTCTTACAAACCCAACCTGGCTTTCTATGAGAGCATGGGACTGGCAGGCATGATAGCTTTCGATAAGACCATCGCTTATCTGAACGAGCACTATCCTCATCACTTTATCATCGCCGACGCCAAAAGAGGTGACATCGGCAACACATCAAAGATGTACGCCCGCACATTCTTCGAAGAGTATAAGCTCGACGCTCTCACAGTAGCTCCCTACATGGGCGAAGACTCAGTGAAACCATTCTTGGAATATGAGGGAAAATGGGTCATCCTGCTGGCGTTGACAAGCAACAAGGGCAGCCACGACTTCCAGCTCACAGAAGACAAGGACGGTCAGCGTCTTTTCGAGAAAGTGTTGACAAAGAGTCAGGAATGGGGAAACGACGAGAACATGATGTATGTCGTAGGAGCCACACAAGGCAGCATGTTCACCGATATCCGCAAATGCGCTCCTAACCACTTCCTCCTTGTTCCTGGCGTAGGTGCACAGGGAGGCAGTCTGCAGGAAGTGTGCAAGTATGGCATCATCAAGGACTGCGGTCTGCTGGTCAACTCTTCACGTGGCATTATCTATGCCAGCAACGGTGAGGACTTTGCCGAGACTGCAGGCATCAAGGCCAAGGAATTGCAAGAGCAGATGGCAGAAGAATTAGCCAAGCTTTCATAAAAAACGACTACCTTTTATGGCGCAAAGTACCTCTTTTCAGGGCACATTGCGCCTAAAAAGTGTATGTTTGCAAGCCAAAAAGCAAAATATTACGATTTAATTACAAGTTTATAAATCTTTTTTGCTATATTTGCAAGCAATAAGGAGCTAACTGGCTAATAACAATCATTGAAAACAAACAAATATGGAGTTTACCGCAAAACAAATAGCCCAGTTTGTACAAGGGCACGTAGAAGGTGACGAGAATGCAATCGTCAATACCTTTGCAAAAATTGAAGAAGGTAAGAAAGGTGCTATTTCTTTCCTCTCAAATCCCAAATATACGCATTATGTATACGACACTCAGTCGTCTGTCGTATTGATAGACGAGAGTGTAGAACTGGAAAAGCCCGTTTCCACAACATTGATTCGCGTAAAGAATGCCTACGAATGCGTGGCAAAACTTCTGCAGATGTATGAATCAATGAAGCCTAAGAAGACTGGCATAGATCCATTGGCTTTCGTTTCTCCTAAGGCTAAGGTAGCCGAGGGTGTTTACGTAGGAGCTTTTGCTTATATCAGCGATGGAGCTGAGGTGGGCGAAGGCAGCCAGATTTATCCTCATGCCTACATTGGCGAAGGTGTCAAGGTAGGAAAGAACGCACTCATCTATCCTAACGTGACTGTTTATCATGGCTGCAAGTTGGGCGACAACGTAACTCTTCATGCAGGCTGTGTAATAGGTGCCGATGGATTCGGCTTTGCACCTGGTCCCGACGGTTACGACAAGATTCCTCAGATAGGCATTGTCACCATTGAGGACGATGTAGAGATAGGTGCCAACACTTGTGTTGACCGTTCTACTATGGGAAGTACCTATATCCGTAAGGGTGTGAAACTCGACAACCTCGTTCAGATAGCTCACAACACTGATATTGGCGAGAACACCGTGATGTCTTCTCAGGTAGGTATCGCAGGAAGCACCAAGGTGGGCCAGTGGTGTATGTTTGGCGGTCAGGTAGGTATTGCAGGTCACATCACTATTGGCGACAAGGTGTTCCTCGGTGCACAGAGTGGTGTTCCTGGAAGTCTGAAGAGCGGACAGCAGCTCATCGGCACACCTCCTATGGAGCAGCGTTCATACTTCAAGTCACAGGCCATCTTCCGTCGCCTGCCCGATATGTACAAGGAACTCAACGACCTGAAGAAGCAGGTGGAAGAACTGAAAAAGAAGTAATAGAAATAACAAGGCACGAATGACACAGATGACACACAGAGTGTAACGCCACTAAGGCATCCGAAAAAAAGAAAAAATCCGTGTAATCCGTGCCTAAAAAATAATATAATTATGTCAAAACAAAAGACTCTGAAAGGCAGTTTCTCACTTTGTGGAAAAGGCTTGCACACAGGATTAAGTCTCACTGTAACTTTCAATCCTGCAGCAGAGAATACCGGTTATAAAATACAGCGTATCGATCTCGAAGACCAACCAGTCATCCAGGCAGTAGCTGAGAACGTAGTAGAAACACAGCGTGGAACAGTGCTTGGCAAAGGTGATGTGCGAGTAAGCACCATAGAGCATGGTATGTCTGCTCTTTATGCGCTCGGCATCGACAACTGTCTGATTCAGGTAAATGGTCCAGAATTCCCTATTCTCGATGGTTCAGCTGCTTTGTACGTAGAAAAGATTCAGAGCGTGGGCATACAGGAGCAGAATGCAGAGAAAGACTACTATATCATCCGTCATAAGATAGAGGTGAAAGACGAAAGCGGTTCGGTCATCACTATCCTGCCAGACGAAGACTTCAGTATCACAGCCATGTGCTCGTTCGAGAGCAAGTTCATCAACAGTCAGTTTGCTACACTCGACAAGATGGAGACCTACGCAGAGGAGATTGCTTCTGCCCGTACCTTCGTTTTCGTACGTGACATCATGCCATTGCTGCAAGCCAACCTGATCAAAGGTGGCGACCTCGACAATGCCATTGTGATCTATGAGCGCCAGGTAGAGCAGGCTCAGCTTGACCAACTCGCCGACCATCTTAAGGTTCCTCGCATGGATGCCAACAAGTTGGGCTATATCCAGCACCGACCTCTGCAGTGGGAGAACGAATGCACACGTCATAAGCTTCTCGACATTATCGGCGACATGGCTCTTATCGGTAAGCCTATCAAGGGTCGCATCATCGCTACCCGTCCTGGTCATACCATCAACAATAAGTTTGCCCGCCTGATGCGCAAGGAGATTCGCAAGCACGAGATTCAGGCTCCTATCTACAATCCTAACGAGGAGCCGATTATGGACAACATACGCATCCGTCAGCTTCTACCCCACCGTTACCCAATGCAGTTGGTAGACAAGGTGATAGCCATGGGTCCAACCAGCATCGTTGGTGTGAAGAGCGTAACAAGCAATGAGCCATTCTTCCAGGGTCACTTCCCTGAAGAGCCAGTCATGCCTGGTGTGCTGCAGGTAGAAGCCATGGCACAGTGTGGAGGCTTGTTGATACTCAACCAGTTGGAAGAGCCTGAACGCTGGAGCACTTACTTCATGAAGATAGACGACGTGAAGTTCCGCAAGAAGGTAGTACCTGGCGACACCCTCCTGTTCCGTGTAGAGCTGCTGGCTCCTGTACGCCATGGCATCAGCTCAATGAAGGGCTATATGTTTGTTGGCGACCAGGTAGTGGCTGAGGCAACCTTCACTGCACAGATTGTTAAGAATAAGTAAGAAAACTATCCTTTGACATGCAACACAGGCAAGAAAAAATATATAAAAAGCCTCTCTGCATGTGAGACTTGAATCAACAATAGTTAATTAAATTGTAAACAAGAAATATGAATCAGATTAGTCCTTTAGCATTTGTTCATCCTGAGGCAAAACTCGGAGATAACAACATCATCGGTCCTTTCTGCTATATTGACAAAGACACCGTTCTGGGTGACAACAACGTGATGCAGAATTCTGTAACCATCCATGTGGGAGCACGAATCGGCAACAACAACGAGTTCTTCCCAGGTGCCAGCATCTCTACCAAGCCACAGGATCTGAAGTTCCGCGGTGAGCAGACAACCTGCGAGGTTGGCGACAACAACAGTATTCGTGAGAATGTAACCATTTCCCGTGGTACTGCCTCAAAGGGCAAGACTGTTGTCGGAAGCAACAACCTCCTCATGGAGTGTGTGCACGTGGCTCACGACTGTGAGTTGGGCAGTGGTTTGATCATAGGCAACTCTACAAAATTTGCCGGAGAGGTGGTAGTAGACGACAACGCTATCGTCAGCGCCAATGTTCTCGTTCACCAGTTCTGCCACATTGCAGGATACGTGATGATTCAGGGTGGATGCCGATTCTCACAGGACATTCCTCCATATATCATTGCCGGTAAGGAGCCAACAAGATACTGCGCACTCAACCTGGTAGGTCTTCGCCGCCGCGGTTTCAGCAACGAACTCATTCAGCAGATTCATGAGGCTTACCGCCTGCTCTACTCTAAGGGCGTGCTGAAAGAAGGTATCGAGGAAATCAAGAAGAACCTGCAGATTACCCCTGAAATACAGTATATCATCGACTTCGTTGAGAACTCCAAGAGAGGTATCATTCGATAAAAGTAAAAGGGTAAAAAAGTAAAAAGGTAAAAAGAGCATTCTTGCTTAAGTTTATGAAACGAGCAAGGATGCTTTTTTCTTGAATATAAAGAATGATTCAACTTTCGCATGATATGAAGACATTGATTGTGGTCTTAGGTCCTACGGGTGTTGGCAAAACGGAGCTTTGCCTTTCGCTGGCAGAGCATTTAGGCACGCCTATTGTCAATGCAGACTCCCGTCAGATATTCGCCGAGCTCCCTATAGGAACTGCAGCCCCTACTGCCGAACAGCAGAAACGCGTGAAGCATTATTTCGTAGGCAACCGCCACATCGAGGACTATTACAGTGCTGCCCAATACGAGGCTGACGTGATGAAACTCCTAAAAGAGGATATCTTCAAGAATCACGACGTAGCCCTGCTCACAGGAGGAAGCATGATGTACATTGATGCTGTATGCAATGGCATCGACGACATCCCCACCGTACGTGATGACATCAGAGAATGGATGAAAGCACGTCTTGCCAATGAAGGGCTCGACACTTTGGTGGAGGAACTGAAAAAGCTCGACCCAGAACACTGGGCCATAGTAGACAAGAAGAATCCACGTCGCGTAGTTCATGCCCTGGAGATATGTCACCAGACAGGAAAGACCTACACATCCTTCCGTACCAACAAGAAGAAGAACCGTCCTTTCCGCATTGTCAAGATAGGACTGAACAGAGACCGTTCCGAACTGTACGACCGTATCAACCAACGAGTTCACGTCATGATGCAGGAAGGTTTAGAGACAGAGGCAAGAGGCGTATATGCCTATCGTGATCAGACAGCCCTGCGTACTGTGGGCTACAAAGAGATGTTTGCCTATTTCGACGGCGCCATCGACCTGCATGAAGCGGTACGCCAGATACAGTCGCACAGCAGAGAATACATGCGCAAGCAGCTTACATGGTTCAAACGTGACGAGACGATACAATGGTTTCACCCCGATAATATTAAAGAAATCATAAAATATGTAGATAGCTGCTTGAAGATGGAATAATTTTACTACTTTTGCAAAGAAGTTTAAAAGAGTATTCAATATACAACAACAATGAACAAAATCAAGAACTTAGCAGCATGGCTGTGGCGCAAGTTCCGCGCTTTCTGGCCATGGTACAAGAATCTGTATCGAGGCAAGGCATGGTATACCAAGACTCTCATTGGCATAGCAAGCTGCATCGTGGCTTTCATACTGTATTTAGGTGCAGTGGATATTAACTTTCTCTGGCTGTTTGGTAAATCGCCAGGTTTCTTCTCTGGCATTACGAATCCTCAGACCAGCGAGGCTTCTGAGATTTACAGCGCCGACGGCAAGCTGATAGGTAAGTATTTCAACGAGAACCGTACTCCCGTAAAATTCGAAGAGGTAAACCCAGCCTTCTTCAAGGCTTTGGTCGACACCGAGGACGAGCGCTTCTACAAGCATTTGGGTATTGACCCCATCGGACTCTTTGGTGCCATGAAGGATGCCTTGCTGCATCACGATGCACGAGGAGCTTCTACCATCACCCAGCAGTTGGCAAAGAATATGTTCCGCGTCCGCTCCCAGTACTCTACAGGTTTGCTGGGCAAGGTACCCGGTCTGCGCATTCTCATCATCAAGAGCAAGGAATGGATTATAGCAGCCAAGTTGGAGGCTGTCTACACCAAGAAGGAAATCATCACGATGTATGCCAACACTGTAGATTTCGGTTCCAACTCGTATGGCATCAAGACAGCGGCAAAGACCTACTTCAACGTAAGTCCTAAGGAACTGACTACCGATCAGGCTGCCGTACTCGTAGGTATGCTTAAGGCTACCACCTATTATAATCCACGCACCAACCCCGAACACAGTCTGGAACGACGCAACGTGGTGCTCAACAATATGGTACGCCATGGTGACCTGAGCCGCGAGGAATACAACACCCTCAGTCAGGAGCCTATCAAGCTCGACTTCAAGGTGGAGGAGAACTACGACGGACAAGCCAAATACTTCCGCGAGGCTGTGGCTGACTATCTGGCAGACTGGTGCAAGGACGAGGGTTACGACCTGTATACCAGCGGACTGAAGATATACACCACGATAGATACCCGCATGCAGAAGTATGCTGAAGATGCCGCACGCAAACAGATGCGACAGGTACAGCAGAACTTCAACAACCACTGGGATATCTACCGCAAACAGGATACCAACTGGCTTCGTCAGGAACCCTGGCAGGACGAGAAGCATCAGGTCATCCCCAACTTCATTCAGGGCATTGCCGAGCGCCAGCCTTTCTATAAAGCTTTGATTGCCCGCTTCCCCAACAATCCCGACTCTGTGAACTATTATTATAAGGAGTGGGTTCACCCAGTCAAGGTATTCGATTACGACAAGGGCACCATCACCAAGATGATGACATCCGAAGACTCCATCAAGTACATGACCACCTTCATGCATTGTGCCTTTGTGGCCATGGAACCACAGACGGGTGCCGTCAAGGCATGGGTGGGCGACATCGACTTCGACCACTGGAAATACGACAAGGTGACAGCCGAACGCCAGCCAGGTTCTACCTTTAAGCTCTTCGTCTACACCGAGGCCATGAACCAGGGTCTTACGCCTTGTGACAAGCGTCGCGATGAATATATCTCGATGGATGTCTACGACAAGAAGAAACATGAGATGGTGAAATGGACCCCATCCAATGCCAATGGTTCTTTCTCGGGCGACTCCATCCCACTAAAGAGTGCATTTGCAAAGAGTATCAACTCTGTAGCAGTGCGCTTGGGTCAGGAGATGGGCATCAAGCGCATCATAGAGACAGCACAGAAGATGGGTATTCAGAGTCCGCTCAACGATGAGCCTTCTCTGGCTCTTGGTTCGAGCGACGTCAACCTCTTGGAATTGGCAAACGCCTACTGTACGGTTGCCAACAACGGAAAACATCATGACCCAGTCCTGGTGACAAGAATTGTAGACCGCGACGGCAAGGAGGTATATACTGCCCCATCAACCGAGGAACAGGTGATTCCTTACAAGTCGGCCTTCCTGATGCAGCAGTTGCTGCAGGGCGGTATGCGCGAACCAGGTGGAACCTCACAGAGTCTGTGGGGCTACGTGGGCAATGTTCGTGATACTGAGTTTGGTGGAAAGACCGGTACATCCAACAATCACTCCGACGCCTGGTTCATGGGTGTGAGCCCTAAGCTCGTAGTAGGTGCATGGGTAGGAGGAGAATACCGCTGCATCCACTTCAGGACGGGTGCTCTCGGACAAGGTTCCCGAACGGCATTGCCTATCTGCGGATACTTCTGGCAATACGTGATGAACGATCCTGCCTTCCAGAAATACCACGGCAAGTTTGACAAGCCTCACGACGAGGACATCACCCGCGACATGTACATCTGTGCAAGTTATGTGCCCAAGGCTAAGGTTGACACCACTCAGGTAGACAGCACTGCACTCAACGAAGAGATCATCCTCGACGAGAACGGCAACCCTGTCATCAAGGAGATACCTGCCGAAAAGAATGAGGCAACAACAGGAACTGCCACAGAGAAAAAGCCAGGCGAGGAACAGGGCGAGAAGAAAGAAAAGAAAGAAAAGAAAAAGTCACGCCCCACAGAGCAGGCCATCAAATTTGACGACTTGTAAACCGCGCCAGGCTCTATAGTGACAGAAAAGAATAAACACAACCAAACAAAAATCGGCGATTTTCTGAAAGATGGGAATCGCCGATTGTCATTTCAAAGAAACAGGTATGGCAGAAAAAGAACACTCAGCAAGCCAGTCTGCAGAAAATCATATCGACCTGGAAAATCCTGAGTTGCAGAATGCACTCCAGATTATACAGTACACCCGGCGCTCACTCTTCCTCACAGGAAAGGCAGGCACCGGCAAGTCCACTTTTCTGCGCTACATTGCTGCCCACACCAAAAAGAAACACATCATTCTTGCACCCACCGGTATTGCTGCCATCAATGCCGGAGGAAGCACCCTGCACAGTTTCTTCAAGATTCCCTTCCATCCGCTGCTGCCCAACGACAGTATGTTCAGCGTGCGGAATATCCGCAACACCTTGAAGTACAACTCCGAGAAAATTAAGATCATACGCGAGGTGGAACTCATCATCATCGACGAGATCAGTATGGTGCGTGCCGACATCATAGACTTCATAGATAAGGTGTTGCGCATATACAGCCGCAACATGCGAGAGCCTTTCGGTGGCAAGCAACTGCTTCTCGTGGGGGATATCTATCAGCTGGAACCTGTCGTGAGAGAGGAAGACCGCAGGCTTCTCTCACCTTTCTACCGCAGCAGTTTCTTCTTCGATGCCAAGGTGTTCGAATACTTCCAGTTGGTGAGCATCGAGCTGAGAAAGGTTTACCGACAAAGCGACCCTGTGTTTATTAGCATACTCGACCACATTCGCACCAGTCAGGTTCCTATGAGCGACCTTCAGAAACTCAACCAGCGTGTGGGAGCCCGACTTGACGAAAGCGACAGCAAACTCGCCATCACCCTTTCCACACGCCGCGACACAGTAGACTACATCAACGACAGTCAACTCAAACTGTTGCCTGGCGAGCCTACCCTCTTCCGAGGCAATATCCAGGGCGAGTTCCCTGAAAGCAGCCTCCCCACCCCAATGGAACTATATCTGAAGACGGGCGCACAGATCATCTTTATCAAAAACGATATAGAGCACCAATGGGTCAACGGAACCCTGGGAACCATCATCGGTTTCGACGAGGACGATGATGCCAAGATATACGTGCGAACAGAAAATGGACAGGATGTCATGGTGGAGCCTGCCGCATGGAGCAACATGAGATATCACTTTAACGAGGTGGAGAAAAAGATAGAAGAGGAAGAGATTGGCCGTTACGAGCAATATCCCTTACGGTTGGCGTGGGCGATTACTGTCCACAAAAGCCAGGGCCTTACCTTCAATCAGGTGAAGATAGATTTCACAGGGGGCGTCTTTGCCGGAGGACAGACCTATGTGGCACTGTCACGTTGTACCAGTCTGGAAGGCATCAGCCTGCAGGAACCCATCAGACAGAACGAGGTCTTTGTACGCAACGAGGTGAAGCAGTTTGCCCGTCACTACAACGACCAGTCTACCATCAACACGGCTCTTACCCAGAGCAAAGCCGACAAACAATACCATGATGCCGCAGCAGCATTCGACCAGGGCGACATGCAGGGAGCACTCGACAACTTCTTCCTTGCCATACACAGCAGATACGACATCGAGAAACCAAGTGCCAAACGACTGATACGAAGAAAATTGGGAAAGGTCAACTCCCTGATAGCTGAGAACGAGCAGCTGCGCGAAATCATCAGGCAGAAGGAGGAAGAGAAAAAGAAACAAGAGAAATTCCTGAAACGCCTGGCAGCAGAATACACTTTGCTGGGCAAGGAATGCGAGAAAGAAGGTATGTCGGCTGCTGCCATCGCCAACTACAAGAAAGCACTCGAACTGTGCCCCGAGCATCCCGAGGCTAAAAGAAGACTAAAAAAGTTGAACCCGTAAATGGATTCAACTTTTTTTTCTTTTTATCTTGTCCGCATTCTGATTCAAGATCAGTTCTATTTTCCTATCAGTTTCTTATTGACCTTGAAGCGGTCGAAGCCCAATCCATAGACACCGATAACAGCACTCTGGCTGACAAACGCAGAAGGGTCAATCTCATCTATCAGACGGAATATCGTCTGCGACTCACGCTGACGGGCCAGCACAAAGAGCATGTGCACATCCTTGCCACTATAGCATCCATGACCGTCCATCACCGTACAGCCTCTGTCGGCAGCTGTATTGATGGCGGCACTCAGTTCCAGATACTTGTCCGAGATGATGAAGAACTGCACCGATCTGCGAAGTGTGTTCACCACATGGTCTACACAAACTGAGCAGACAAAAAGGCACACATAGCCATAGATCACCATCTCCCAGTCTTTCAGCACCAAGTAGGAACTCGTGACAATACACAGGTCGCAAATCATGATGGCATGACCCAACGAGATGTTGTAATACTTGTTCACCATGGCTGCCACCGTATCTGAGCCACCCGTAGAACCATTGCTCGACAATCCCAATCCGGCACTGCATCCCATGAAGAAAGCTCCCACCACTGTTGCCATGAATGGCTGGTCGTGCAAGAGCGTGATCTCGTTTCCGCCATGACTCTCTATCAAGCGGGTGACTACGGCAAAGACTGCCACGGCATACACCGTCTTCAGGCAGAAGCGCCATCCCAATGCCCTATAGGCCAATACCAAAAGAAAAATATTGAGACCGAAATAAGAAAACGATACAGGAATACCGAAGCCCCAATACAGGATAGAGGCAATACCGCCTACACCGCCCATAGTGATATGGTTGGGAAGCAGGAACACGTTAAGACCGATACTTCCGATAACCATGGCTAAGGCTATTACTATGTAATCACGTATCTCATGAATTTTTGTTTTCCTCGTCATGATGCAGTTTTGATTATTTTTTGATTTTGATGTGTATATTATTTGGTATATTTCTTGCCAAGTCCCTTGGCGAGTCCACCCTCACTGGTCTCCTTGTAGAGCGAAGGAAGATCATGACCCGTCTGGCGCATCACCTCCACCACTTTATCAAACGACACACTGTGATGACCGTCGGAGAAAGAGGCATACAAGTCGGCATCCAAGGCACGGGCCGCAGCAAAGGCATTACGCTCGATACAAGGTATCTGAACCAGTCCGCATACCGGGTCGCAGGTCATACCCAAGTGATGTTCCAGACCCATCTCGGCAGCATACTCCACCTGGGCAGGACTTCCACCAAATAACTGGCAGGCTGCAGCCGAAGCCATCGCACAGGCCACGCCTACCTCACCCTGACAACCCACATCGGCACCACTTATCGAAGCATTGTGCTTGACGATGTTGCCCACAAGACCGGCAGTAGCCAAGGCTCTCAAAATGCGCTGTTCGCTCATGTCGTGAGCTTCCTGCATGTGATAGAGCACCGCTGGCAACACGCCACAGGCACCACAAGTAGGAGCCGTAACTATGGTTCCTCCCGATGCATTCTCCTCGCTCACTGCCAGGGCATAGGCATAAACCAAACCTCTCGACTGCAGCGAGGCGCGATAGCCCTTGGCTTTGGTGTAATAAGTGGCAGCCTTACGAGGCAGATTCAGCGGACCCGGCAACACACCCTCATGGTCGAGACCGCGACGAATGGCTTCCTTCATGGTCTGCCATATCGTCTTGAGATAGTCCCAGATTTCCTTGTCCTCACATTTCTCCACATATTCCCAGAAAGAGCGGCCGTTATCGTAGCACCAGCTCTGTATATCGCTCATCTTGTTGAGGTCGTACACTTCGGAAGCTCCCAGTTCATCATGACCGTCAATGCCATCCGAAAGGGCTCCACCGCCAATGCTGTAAACCGTCCACTCGTCTATAATATCACCATTCACGTCCCTGCCAACAAACTTCATTCCGTTGGGGTGAAAGGGCAAGAACACCTGTGGCTTCCAGATAATGCTGACAGTGTGATGTGGATGAAGCACCTCCTCTATGGCGACATCCGTCATGTGTCCCTTGCCAGTGGCTGCCAAACTGCCATACAGAGTCACCTCATACGAAGATGCGTTGCTACAGCGTTCCAAAAAGAGTTGGGCAGCACGCTGGGGTCCCATCGTATGACTGCTCGACGGCCCCTTGCCTATTCTATAAAGCTCGCGTAATGATTTCATATTCTATACTAACTTTCTGCTTGTTTAAAACAACTATTTTCCGATCTCGTTCTATCAAGTTGCAAAATTACAAATTTTAATAGAAATATCGGCAAGTTTAATCAGAAAAATCAGCAAAGGCAAATAGAAATAACTTCTGCTCTCTTCTAATCTTCAAATCAATCCACGACAAGCAAACTGTTTAAGTTTCGCAAGTTCAGAAGTTAAAGGAGTTAAAGGAGTTAAGACAATAGTCTTTTTGGCATAGTTTTTAAGCAGCAAAACATACGTCTTAACTCCTTAACTTCCTTAACTCCTTTAACTTCCTGATATGCGAAAGTTCAGTAAACTGTTTAAGAACGTCAAAGAGAAACCCCAATTCGGGATAAAACCAGAATCTATTCATTATGAATGAAAGATTTTAGGCGAAAGTATTCGTTCTGAGTGAAAGGTTTTTGATAAAAGTATTCATTCAGAATGAAAGTTTTTGGGCTTTCTCTTGCTGCTTTCAGATATTTTTCTTATTTTTGCCCACGAATCATAAAATAGTGGAGCAATTCATAAAATAGTGGAGCAATGAAAGAACTGTTAAAACAAATTATATTTGAGCAGCAGGAAAACTGCAAGCATCTTATGCAGGATGCCATCCCTCGACACATAGAAGAGGAATGGCTTACCACCTCGGAAATCCTTATCATAACTGGTGTAAGACGATGTGGAAAGTCGGTGTTGCTGCAGCAACTGCGTGATAAGTTGGAGGAGAAAGATTTCTTCTTCAATTTTGACGATGAGCGTCTCGTAAACTTTAAGCTTGAAGATTTTGCAACCTTGCAGGAATGCTTCTTTGAGCTTTTTGGTGAGCAACACACCTATTACTTTGATGAGATTCAAAACATTGCGGGTTGGGAAACCTTTGTGAGGCGCCTTTACAATGAAGGCAATAAGGTGGTGGTGACAGGCTCAAATGCCCGGATGCTGAGCAAGGAGATGGGCACTCATCTCACAGGGCGTTATATCTCTGTGGAGGTTTATCCTTTCTCTTTTGCCGAATACTTGCAGCTGGAGCATATTGAGCCTTCGCAGAAAGATTTCTATCTGATGGCGAGCCGTTCCAAACTGCTGGGTCATTTCCGTGATTTCTTGGAGAGGGGTGGTTTCCCGAAATATCTTCAGACGGGTTCCGTCAGTTACCTGTCCTCACTTTATGAGAGCATTATCTTCCGGGATGTGATGGCTCGCAATGGTCTTACAAACGACAAGGAAATTAAAGAACTTGCATTTTATCTTGCCAGCAATGCCACCCAGCGTGTTACCTATAACTCGCTGGGAAAGATAGTGGGCATTCGCCATCCCGAAACCATCAAGAACTATCTGGAATATATTCAGCAAACCTACATGATATTCCAGTTATTGAAGTATGCTCCATCGGTAAAGACCCAGATGTTGAGCCCGAAGAAGGTGTATTTTATAGATAATGCCATCATCAGCAGGATGGGTTTCAATGTCACGGATAACAATGGTGTAAAACTGGAGAATGCCGTTTTCATCGAATTGCTGCGAAGGGGTTACGACTTGTTCTACCATGCCGACAAGAAAGAGTGCGACTTTGTGGTGAGAGAAGGTGTAAGGATTACCCAGGCTTACCAGGTTACGGTGAAGATGGATGATGAGAAGACTCGCAAGCGTGAGATAGAGGGCCTGCAAGAGGCGATGGAAATCTATGATTTATCAGAGGGTTACATCATTACGCTAAATGAGAAAGAGGAGCTTACCGTGGATGGGAAGACGGTGCATATAATTCCTGCTTGGGAATGGATGCTGAAGTAATTTTCTTTTAGCGGGAAGGTGATAAGAATAAAAGTTTAAGGGCAGAAGAACAACTGGGGTTAACAGAGTTAACAGTTAACAGTTGTTTTTCCGCTCTTTCTTTGTTTTCGAACATCTGTTCCCTTTCTTGTGTGCCCCCACATCTATCTTTTTTGTTTTTCTCACTAAAAGTTCCCAGAAAAGGAGTGGCATTTCAAATATTTTATATACCTTTGTACGCAGATACCCGTTCGCTCACGCCGAGTTGATGCTTTCTTTCTCAAAAAGAGAGATTGTTGAGACGAGGACTTGGGAGGGTAGTGGTATCATGACATAATATAAAAGTGCGTTTACTAGCGCTTGGTACTTGACTAACTGAAATCTGGCAGTTTCAAATTCATGTCAAAGACTATGCAACAGTAGATGCTCTCGGGATGTGTATATTCGCATCCCTTTATCGGTATGGCACCCTACGCAAATGTAGGGTGTCCAAATCGGTATAGGGAATGGTGTATCATATCGGCGTGAGCTTCGAAGTTGTTCGTTTCGATAAGATGGGCTTGCCAGGGCCTCTGTTCATGAAGCGAACAACAGGAAAGTTCACGCTTTCTTTTTATTGTGTGGTTAACAGATTGTTTCACATAAAAAAGTTAGAGTATGGTACAACCAAAATTATCGTTTGATGTTGATGAGGACAAGATAGCAGCGATAGCTACTTATGTTCGTAATCACGTTTCTTCAATTACTTTTATGGGAAGAATGGAAGGTGTAGAAGTCAAAAGTGCTAATATGGAGATTGGAACAGTGAGTTTGTCCCCGACGGATAAATCGTGTTGGAGTATAAAAGGGCATGCTCGTTTAGAGTATAAAAAAGGTGAAGGCATTCTAACACAAACCTTCTTGTGCTCTTTTGATTGTCAATTAAGTAGAGGAATGGATGGAGAACCAATTGTTAGTAATCTTACAAGCGTTCAAATAGGTGATGCATTATAAACTTTAAAACTATTTAGATATGAGAACTTTTTCGTTTAAAGATCTGTTGTTGACAGCAGTATTTATGTTGTTTGGGTGTTTGTCGATTCAGGCAGCAGATGATGAATTGATAACCAAGCAAATTACAATTAAGTTGGAACAGGCTGGTACTTTGCCAAATAAGATAGGAAGTACAAAAAAGTATAAGATTACGAATCTGAAGATTATAGGTGAGATAAATGGAACAGATTTGAAATTGATTCGTGATATGGTTGGAGTTGGTCTTATTGAGGGAAATAAAACGGCAGGCAAACTATCTGCATTAGATTTATCAGAAGTGAAAATAGTGAGTGGAGGAGAGGCTTATTTAAGAGCAGAATATAGTGGCTATCCTTTTTACACGGAGAATGACAAACTTGGTGAAAAAGTTTTTATGAACTGTTATGGCTTAAATAAGTTGGTTCTTCCTTCAAATATAGTAAATATAGGTGTTAGTGCATTGAAAAACTGTCGTAGCTTGGTTCGCTTGGTGATTCCTGCTAGTGTGACTGAAATAGAAGATTATGCTTTTGTTGGTTGCAGCAGCTTGGCAAGTTTGTCGGTTCCTTCTAGTGTTACTAAAATAGGGCATTATGCTTTTAGTGGATGTAGCAGTTTGACAAGTTTTGTCATACCTTTCGGAATTACTGCTATATATGACGGTGCTTTTTATGGCTGTAGTTCTTTGGCAAGTTTGGAAATTCCATCAAACGTGACAGAAATAAATGATTATGCTTTTGATGGTTGCAGCAGCTTGGCAAGTTTGTCGGTTCCTTCTAGTGTTACTAAAATAGGTAATTGTTCTTTTGAGGGTTGTCGTTCCTTGACGAGCTTGGTGATACCCTCTAGTGTTACGAAATTGTATAGTTATGCTTTTAAAGATTGTAGTGGTTTAACCAATTTGTCAATCTGTTCATCTATAGATTTTGGTGCTTCACCTTTTAGTGGGTGTAGTAATTTGAAAGAGGTAAATTATTATATAAATGATAAGTTGGAAAAATATTTAGAGACTGAACATTTTAGTCTTGGTATAAAATGTAGTATCAATTATTTCCTTAATGATATAAAAGTTACACAGATAGTTATTCCTTCTAGTGTATCTTCTTTAGGAAGAGGTATCTTTTTAAACTGTAGAGACATAACTTCTATTACGGTTAATTGGTTGATTCCTGCTAAAGTTGGAGACTCGGCATTGAAAGATGTAGATAAGAAAAAATGTATTTTATATGTTCCGCAAGGTAGTTACCAAGATTATTTCCTAGCTGATTTTTGGGGTGATTTCAAAAACATTGTAGAATTCGATCCAACAGGTATCGACAAAGTTGCCAATTCTAATTGTGCCAAGGAAGTGTCTCGTTATTCCGTAAACGGTCAGCGATTGTCTGCTCCAACCAAGGGCTTGAACATCGTGAAGTACAGCGATGGTAGTGTGAAGAAAGTTGTTGTTCAATAAATGACAACAAGCATCTTAGAGATGCTATATGGGAGTGCTGTGGCTTACTAGGCACTCTGTAATTAGATTCTGTAAGCAGGTGAAGACCTATTTTAAACTAACCCTAAAAAGCGAAGACAATGAAAAAGTCAACGTGGATTAAGGTTCTTTTGTTGGTGGCCTTAATGCTGTTATTCAGTTTGAAGGCTTACTAACAGAAGCTTTCATTGGGGCACGAGTAATCGTGCCCCTTTTTCATTTCATCCTCAGTGCAACCAAGTTTTAATCATTACCTTACGGAACATAATTTAGATTAGCTCAATGATGCAGCAAACTTGCCACTTCATCTGGCAATATTACCTTGCAAGGCTGAGGACCAGGTAATGGCCTTTCTCTTAGGAAAAGGAGGTATATTACATTCTTTCCCTGAGCAAATGGGGCGAGAGCCACCTTTCTCTTCAGCTTTTCCAAGAGCCGGTCAGCATAATCAGGGGCTGTCCATTTACATTCTCCTACAAGTATTGTGTTCTTGTCAACGAGGTCTTTTGCAACAACATCAAATTCAAGTTCCTCGTTGCCGACAGGGGTTCTCTTTCCTTCTTCAAAGATAGGAACCTTGCCCCACCAGCGTGAGGCTTCACCCCATGTGTGACCTTCTATGTTGCTACCGCTGACAGCCAACTGACACAGTCTTTCCCAAACCTCGGCAACATGACCGTTGAATCCGTCATTGATGAATTTCTTTGCAATGTTGCCACGCCCCAAGGCAATCATAGACTTGTTTGGTTCGATGAATCTGTAGTAGAAAGCCATGAATGGGTCATCTATCCGATAAAGAATCTTCTTTGTCTTCTGCGGATTTTCGCCAAATGGTACTTCCTTTCTGAGGAAAGTCATTTCAGTCAGAATTTTTATCGGTTTGGCAAGCTCTGCCGTAGTCTTGCCAAGAGCATCAGAAATGCTGGAATACTTCTGCTTTCCACTACCCACCGCAAGCATGATTGACGAATAGGGTGCGATATCTGATACCTCATCCATAAACAGACGGGTAGGCTCGTCATAGAGATTTCCCATTTCGTCTAATATCAGTTCTTGAATGGCTTCATCCAAAGAGCCGAATCTTTCTCGTTGACTCCAGTACTGGGGCACTCCACCCCATATAGAGTACTCTTCTACAAGTTCCTTGGCTGAGGTGTTGATGATTTCTTGCCACCAAGGCAGCTTGACAGGACGCAGGATGAAAATACGGTCAGCTCTACCATAAAGAGGTTCTGACCCTTGTAAGAGTCCGTGCATCATTCTCTGTGAAGATCCGCAGATGATGATATTGCAGCGTAATTCATTTACTCCGGTAATACGTCTATCGAGGATTCGTTGTAGAGTAGAAGGTAAGGCTGGATCTTTCTGAACAAGATATGGGAACTCGTCCAAGACAAGTGTTGCATTTTCCTTGCAGCGGTAGTTGAAAGCCATGATGATGTCTTCCCAGGAAGAATACACAGGACTGTCGAAGCCCGGATATACTGTGCCTATGGTGCGTGCCAACAGACTTAGTTGGGTAGTCTTCTCACTCAGGTTGGCTTCAAAGTAAATGTCTCCATCCTTCAACACTCTTCTGATGAGAGTTGATTTTCCAAGTCTCCTTCGTCCGTATATCACAATGAAGCTTGAAGCGTTAGACTCTAAAGTTGTCTGTAAAACAGCTTGTTCCTTGATTCTATCTACGAATTTCATAATTAGTGATTTTGTAATTACTAACTGCGAAATTACTAAAAAATAATATTGGGATTATACTTCGTTACATATTTATATGGAAAATTATGTATATTTAATAATTGCTGAAGCTGATTGCCCTTTAAATATTGTTTGAAGACAACAAAAGAAAGTCTGTCAATATTCAAAAAAAAGAGCGGAAAACAACAGGGGTTAACAGAGTTAACAGTTAACACGTGATAAAAACTTTAGCACCTACTCTTCCAGTATGTAAAGAATGTCAATACAAACTATGAATAAGAGAAAAGATTGACAAGCTGGATGAGGAATAAAATCACATAAGCCGTTCTGTCAGAGACCATCAGGTGGGTAGTCTTGCCCGTCAAGTGGGCACTCAGGGACCAAGCGATGGGCATCGACAGACCAAGCGATGGGCATCAGCTGAACAAGCGTCGGGCATTTATTGCCCATGCGGTGTGCACAGAGTGCCCAAAAGTCGGACGATTTTTGGGCACTCCTTGCAGGTCGGCGGTTTTGCTTTTATGCATAATGCCTCATGACGATTTTGTGATACTTAAATGACGTTATTTATGATACTTCTATCAGATTTATGATACTTCTATGATACTTCTTGTAAGATATTTCAAAATGTATCATTCTTCTATCTTATTATATATCAGTTGTTTATCTCTGTGTTCAGCAAAAGGATGATACTTTGACACTTTTTTCTTCAAAATTACGCTAAAATCTGCCGAATAGCTTAAAATGAGCGATTTGTGAGTGTTTCACCTCAATGGAGGTAATGATTTGGCAACAGTGCTATTTTCTGCAA
>ERZ1027238.197-NODE-197-length-21854-cov-51.821597_pt1 | contig 21854 bp, 7 predicted proteins | sample MGYA00519477_ERZ1027238 | MGnify/ENA primary metagenome ERZ1027238 (study PRJEB26926, sample SAMN06164638) | human gut metagenome | biome: ENVO:00009003; feature: ENVO:2100002; material: ENVO:00002003 | host: Homo sapiens | place: USA | collected 2012 ...
ACAACATCACCTTCGTGTTCATGGGTATGTCATTCCTCTGGTTGGGATGGTTCGGTTTCAATGCCGGTAGTGGATTGGCAGCTGATGGTCTGGCAGCCAACGCCTTCCTCGTAACCCATATCGCAACAGCAGCGGCAGCCACCACCTGGATGCTCATCGACTGGATTGTGAACAAGAAGCCAACTACGGTAGGTGCTTGTACCGGTGCTGTTGCCGGACTGGTAGCCATCACTCCAGCAGCCGGCAGTACCGATATTTTCGGAGCTTTCTGCATCGGTATCATTTCCACCATCGTCTGCTTCTTCATGGTAGCTGTAGTAAAGGAGAAGTTCAAGTATGATGATGCCCTCGATGCCTTTGGTGTTCATGGTATGGGTGGTATTCTGGGATCTATCCTCACCGGTGTCTTCGCCACTCAGTATGTAACAGGATCCGAAGGTGTACAGGGTGCCCTCTATGGCGACTGGCATCAGCTTTGGGTTCAGGTTGTAGCCACCGTGGTAAGCATCATCTATAGCGTAGTAGTTACCTACATTATCTTCAAGGTAGTAGATAAGAGTGTAGGTGTACGTGTAGACAAGCGAGTAGAAGAGGAAGGTCTCGACATCTACGAGCATGGTGAAAGTGCTTATAGCAACTAATTGCGAAATTCGATTATCAGCATAAAATTTAGGTCAATGGTGTTTCATTTTGAGGAATGAAACACCATTTTTTATGATAAATCCTCAACTTGCACAATGAAAATGCCTCAACTTGCACAATGAAACGCTTAAGTTGTTGATATTCAATAACGTTATCCCCACCATTTTCCCTAAGAATTCCTATATATAATAATGTGTAATCCCCTTTTCTCCTTAAATCTTCTTGTTCTTTCCCTTTTGGGATAATTTTGCGAAAGTAATCAAATTAGCAGTTGGTCTGTGAACGCTGAAGGTTGATACTGTTTTGTCGGTGTAAATGTCGGTGTAAATTTCTTTTTGGCGGTAATAGTGGCGGTAATGGTGGCGGTAATACCGATGTAAATGTCGGAGACATGACGGTAACATGTCGGAAAGGAAAATAATTGAAAACCAATACGTTATCGTTTTATGGAAAGTTGGTTACCGACAATAAATGTCGGAGACTTTGTCGGTAACCATGTCGGAGACTTCAAGAATGGAGAAAAAGATTTGCCGGTAATGAAAATAACAGGTATTATAAGGTACGAAGGCAAGGTTCATGTCGGTGTAAATTAGCTCTAATTGTCGGTGTAAATATCCGAGTTCCAGAAAAAGTTAAGCACAATGCTGGGATGATTGTGCTTGAGCTTTTATGAATAACTATTTCTTGGATTGTTGCATTCTTTTGGAACGGTGGCATTTTTATCGTAACGGTCAGTCTCGTAATATAGCCGAAAAAGGTTGAACGAACGACCGCAAGAACGACCGCAACGACTGCAAGAACGACCGCAACGACTGCAAGAACGACCGCAACGACCGCAAGAACGACCGCAAGAACGACTGCAACGACCGTAAGAATGACTGCAACGACCGCAAGAGCGACCTATATTTTTAGTAAAGTTCTTTTTCGCCTTTCTCAGTTATCTTCCATTTTTTTCCATTCGATGATTTTACTATAAGTTCATCTTTAGCCATATTGATAAGAAGGCGCCCTATTTTTCGTAGCTTTTCTTCACGAGTGTTGTTTGCGGGAAAAACATGTTGAAGGCTTTCAAATGCGTCTTTACGCCAAAATCCTATTTCGCCTGCGTTATGTGCCAATTGAAGCAATAGCTTTTGAATGCTGTTTTCTGCAAGCCCTTTCTCTTTGGTATAATGCCCTATCTGTTTCGTCAGTTTGGCAACCTTTAGAGATATAGTATAATGTGGAGCACGTCCTTCAATCAAACCTTTATCAAGTAGATGTTTGGCTGCATCTTTGGTAATAGGGTGATGCTTCTGTACCGCATCCAGCCAAAGACACTCCTTTAGTGACAAAGACTGGTTGCTCTTTAACAAGTTGGTATATTTCTCATCTATCATCTTGCCATGGATGGTTACGCCAACAGTACGATGTTCGTTGTCGATGTCGTAATCTGGCATTGGAAAGAATCGTTTGCGTTGCTCTGTGTAAATCTTCTTGATTCCACGCCCCACGGTATCTATCATATTGAAGTTGACCATGCCCTTGCAAAGACAATCGTTACGATAATGAAATTGAGGACCTTTATGCTCCAGGGCATTTTCTATTGTTCCTGGAATGAAACTGCCACCATTACCATAATATAAGGTACTGGGACCTTCTACAAAAACAATTCGCTGCTGTAAAGTGTAATCCTGATGTGCGATGGCGTTATGTAAGGCCTCTCGTATGGTGTATTCGTCATACTGTTTCATGGTGTCAGGGAACAGGGTTCCACCTGGCAACTCACGCATAGTCTTGTTGCGTATTTTGCTCAATACCTTATCTACTGTCAGGATGAAAGGTATCGTAAAATGCTCGTAGTCCTGGACAATACCTTCTTCATCTTCCCATGTCCAAGTGATTTGCGCTACTGCTGGATGAATCTTTTGGATGGAAAGTGGTTTGCCCAATAGTAGAATGGCTGCACGAGTGAGTTTGCCTTCTCGCATCATCATACTATTAGCCAAGAACTCTTCTGTACTCCACGTATCTATTTCTTCGGCTGGAATACTTGAAGAGTGGACTTTTTTGAACATGACTTTTGCTGTAGCCACAGCCAGTTCATCCAAGTCGTTTATATTAGCATTTGGTACAAGTTGAGCTGTCCAATCTGGGATTGGTGGTTGTTGGCGGATGGCATCTTGTTTAGCTTGATTTAGTGGTTTTAGACTTTCACCATCACGACCATAAGCTACACCTTTCCAGTGCATCACTATATTGCGTGGTGATGCTGGAACCTGGAAAAGCAAAACACGCTTACCTTCAACCTCAATAGGTACAATATCCCTAAAGATGAGGTTGTCTGTAGTATGTTGAGACATATCTTGTTTCAGACGGTTCAAGGCTACTTCACCATCTTTGAAACTGGTGCCAATGATTTGGTGTTTCTTGTCCCAAACACCGAAGACTATCCAAGCGAACTCACGTTCTCGCAAGTTTGCTTCATTGCTAAGGGCGGAGAAATACTTTCCCAACTCGTCAATATCGAAGTTGTTTTCTGCCTTTTTGAACTCTACGACCTCATTTTCTGAGTGCTCCCAGAGTTGGTTGAATATCTCATTATAATTTTTCATCATTGTTCAATATTTAATTTTTATACAAAGGTACGAACTTTTCTATAATAACTTCAATAATTATAGAGTAAGTTAACAAATATATACCACTATTCATTCATAAAGAACGAAATCGGAAGGGAAGCAAACATTTTTTGTTGTTTTTTTGGTAACTTTTTGAAATAGATTTCAGCTATTGTTTTATTTTCTAATAATAAATGTATAGCAGTTTTTTCTTCATTGCTAATTCCTGAATCTTCCAAAAGGTTTATCAATGAATATTTTTCTTCCGAAGTTAAATTTCTCTCTCTCTTTATGATTTGAAAAAAGTTTATTGTATGGCAGATTTTATTCTCTGTAGTTTTATCCAGAATCCATTTTGATAAGGTTTTGATACCTTGTAAAAGCTTTGGATTTTTAATAGATAAACTGTCGTATGTTTTTAATGCCAATAAAATGTCATTTGTTGCTCTGTTGTAAATGTCATGATTGTATTGTGAAGCAAACTCATAACTTGAAACAAGGGTTGAGTAATTGATATTGTGTGCAGTTGTAAAATCCTTATTGTAAAATATAGGAGTAAATGGAGAACTTATAAGCTTGTCGCCCTTTGAATTTTCGTATGCAAAGACTAATTTATTTGCATATTTAAAAAACTCTTCGACTTTATATTTCCCATTGGACAGTTTGGTGGCAAACAATAGAAAATGGTATTTCCCTATAGTTGCTGTAGTAATTGGATTTAACTCGTGGTTTTGAAATATTGGCTTTTTGTTGATGATAGCTTGTCCCAATAAATCTAGGCATGCAGCATCTTCATCGTTTAAATCACCGATGTTTACGTCTGCTGTAATGCCCATTTGCTCGTACAGCATTTTTGCTCTATACCATCTTTTATATTCTTCTTCAACTCCTTTGTAGTCTGAAGGAGAAATCTTTTTTATTTGAACTTTGTTTTCTCCATAGCATATGGTTTTATTCTTTAAGCTATCACGCAAAAACTCTAATTCGTGGAGACGAGTACAAATGTGGAGATTGTTAGAATTAAATTTTATACAATTTATCTTCTTATTGATAATGATAATTGTTAAGAAATTACCAATATTTACAATTTCTATATCTTTATTTTGATAAATGTCATATTCTGTGTAATATACTTTTTTTGCAACTTTGACATCTTCTTTTACATGGATGCAACTATATACAGTATATGGTTGGTCTCCGATAGGATATTCAGTGCTTACCCCATTTTCACCAGTTTCAGCATAAAGATATATTGGTTGGCTAACGAGTTTGGATAGTGCTTCCTCTTTAGTTTTGCATCCAGAAACTGTTGCCGTTATTTTATAGCCATATTTGTTAACTTCTTCAAGAGATAAAATCTTTTTGTCTGTAAAAGAAATTTGCTTTTTACAGTCACGATGGAAGTCACGTAAGTCATTTTCCAAAGATGTTGTCTCTTGATTGAATGGTGATAGTCTTACTGATACTACATTCTGATTATTTGCCTTTTGGATGTATCGTCTTAAATCTATTGGTGCTAGCTTTGCAAAATACACAAAGTTTCCTTTCTTTGTTATAAAAACAACAAAGTAAAGTACGCCTCCATCTCTCTTATAGGCATGTAAGTCAGTTAGTCTGATAGGGTATGATGGGGTATTGGGAATTTTGTTTATAGTCTTCCCTTTTACCTGCACTGCAATACGAATCGTTGTTTGACTTTTATTTTGCAAATAAATGAAACCATCCCAATGAGGCTCACGGTCATTTTCTGAAATGCATGGATCAAAAAGACCATTTTTCAAAAAAATGTCTTTTACTGCTCCTACTGCAATTTGTTCTATTTGTCTACTATTCATGTAATTTCTAATATTTTTTATTTAAAATAAAGATGCTATTAAAGAACAATTTAATTTTCTATGGCACTTAATGTTTACTATAGTTATAATTCAATATAATAAGTGTTTGCATATCTTATTTTTATGTATTTTAGCTTGGGATGTGTTTGTAAAAGACATCTTAGCAAATATAAACTTCTATAAATGGATTTGCATAATGAATGCTGTTTAGCCAAATATTCGTTTGCATAATCATTTGATTGTATTCTATGAGCTGGTGTTTGTCTTTCTTTTCGCAATTGCTTTAATGGATTTAATATGTCATTACAAATACTTTTGTTTATATGATTGATCCACTCGTTAAGACAATCTAATGTTCCTCTTGTATTCCCATTGTCTTGTTTTATAGACATAAATGTTTTAAAGAAATGTACGTTAATGTTTGATATTACGATTTTCTCTAATAATAACAAAAACTGATTGTAGCTTTCGAGGCTAGGAAAAGGAAGCATATCAAATTTTTCAAGACTTTCCTTTATGTATGTATTTTTAAAGAGAGATATACCGAAAGCTTCTATTGTTAAGTCGTTTATATTAACAATTTCTTTTAATATGGCTCTGTAAATTGTGTCAGGAAAATGCCACGATACATTGAAAAGATTATCTAAGTAATCTTTTAATATTTTACAATTTGTTGTCTCTTTTATCATATGACCAAACCATATACTTTGGTTCATTGAAGACATGTTTTGTAGGTCTCGTGGAAATGCTACAATTACAAAATCCTCTTTATTTCTACCGATTCCAAAGGTCTTTAAATTTATGTATTGTGTGCTATTTATATCAGCATCAGAATGAATTTCTCCTTGGTAATCATTGAATTTTAGATTCATTCTTGGGTCAAATGCATAATGTTGCAGTACACTATATTCAAAAAAGCAAGCTTTTAGCTGTGGATACCCAGTTGACATTTTAAGTTTGAAAGGATATTGTACAAATTTAGAAACGTTTATGGTCTTCTCTAAGTAGTTTGGAGAAGGGTACAAAAATAATTCTTCATTAAGAGAATAGTTTTGAACGTATTCAGTTTGTTCTTTTTTAGATGGAAATCCAAATCTAATAATATTGGGATTTATATCAAATTTAGAAGAGAGTATACAAATGTCTCCCTTCTCAATGAGTTTCAATATAACAACTTTTGTATTTTCTTGGGGACATGACACTACCGAACTTAATGGCATACCATTAAATTCGGTAGATTGAGTATAGTATAGAAAAACCTCATTTAGAAGTTTCTCTGTAGTCAACTGTTGTTTGATAAATTTATTCATATTATTAAAATTATCTGTCAAATCCAAATTTATTCCATGCTTCGAGAACGAGGCGTTTGGTGCGGTATTCTCCGTATTGGCGCAGCTCATTGTCTTTCAGCACACGGAAGGTCTCGTTGATGCAGCCTTTACCACAGACATCTTCTGGGTCTAGGATATAACGGAGATCTTCAGTGTTGAGGCCATAGAGATGGGCAAAGATGGCATCAAGCTCGGCTTGAAGGATGGCTCTGCGCTCAGGATTGTAAATCCAAGGCTGCTGTGCCCCCAACTGTGGCAGCTCAGAACGCTGCTCTTCGTTCATTTCATCCCATAATTCTGATGCCCAACCATCCATATCGTGATTGAAATAGCATAGCTCGGCTACTCGTTTCACGATCTGCCATTGCATGGCAGATGGGATTTGGTCGAGGGTGAGAACAGGAAGCTGTTTAACAATATATGCGCTCATATGAAGGCGACCACATTTTTGCCTTGTTGCATAGTCGAAGACGAGCGAGGATAGCATACTTTGTAGAACGCCTTTGGCGTTGGGAATACGGGCAACAACGAATGTTCGTTCCGTTGTTGCTGTTGTTATATCGCGAAAAGCGAGTAATGTACTATATTTCCATTTTATTTCATTTTCATTGTTTGTCTTATAGAGCCTTTTATAAACTTCTTGTATAGGAACCCAATACCATGGGGTAATGGTTGAATTTGGATTACTGAGTTCATCTAAGGAGGTCTCGTCTAATGCAAAGGGACGGTTTCCACTTGTTGGCCAATATGCGTAATGATGATTGAATAAAGTAAACATCTTACCTTCATAAAGTGGAACGTATGTTTCATCATCTACAGTTGTGAATGTGTCGCCATCCAAGCTTGCACCAAGTTCTGTCAGTTGTGTATAAGTTCGGAAAAGATAGGAATCGTTAGACATATGAATCATGCTTCCAAACTTTACATTCCAAGGATTATCTCCCGTAACTTCATTATATAAAATAGTGGAGTTTCGGTAAATCTTAGCATTCAGCTTTGCGTCACGGCTTGTACGGAATACTGGGCAAGTCTTTGTGTTTGGATTAAGACGTGCAAAGTCGCTCGTCTGCAAAGTATATATGCGGCGAGGGTCAAGCAGGTGATCAAGGCGGCGTAACCAAAAGCCAGCATTAACAGACCTTGGATTAGTTTGTTGTTGTTGTGCAACCAAAATGCAGAATTTATATTCTGGATGGATATCAAACAATTTTTCTCTGTTTTCGAAATCAAATAATGTTGTTAAACGATTTTCATTAATTAACTTTGCAAAAAAAGCTTTGTTGCTATCATTTACAGCAATACCAGTAGGCAATACAAGTCCCCAAGCCTCTTTTGAGAAAGAGAGGCATAACTCTGCAAACATAGGGTATAGGTCTATGTCTCCAGTTGCAGTCAAATCAAATCTTCCTGCTAAGCGAACGAAGCGGCTAAGGGCTTCTGCATCAGCAAGGGCCTTGGCATATTCCTTATATAATGTTGGGTCTGAAGTCTGTAAGGCTTCTATCGCTTCTTTGCGTTGACTTGCAGTGCCAGCATTTACAATGTCGGCACGATTATGACTTTCAAACCATTTCTTGTCTTCCACCTTAATCTTATCCCAAGGTGGGTTACCGCACATGACGTCAAATCCCTTATTGGCTGCAAATACCTCAGGGAACTCCACGCACCAATGGAAGAAACGCTGTTCATCAGCCATACGCTTTACTTCCGTCTTGAAGTCGGCAGAGAGCTGGCGATAGAAAGTAGGCAGTGGCTTGCCTTTTTCAAGGCATTCCATAGCATTAATTTCCTGAAGCGCACGCATCACGGTCTTTGTATATGGAACCTCTGCTTCCAGAAGCAGTTCTTTATTGCTGCCTCCATTATCTTTATAAAGTTCGTCTTTTTGAACAGTATGGTAAAATGCACTGGTATAGATGTCGCATGCACGGCGCAGACAATCTACTCGTGCAGACTCCATCAGCTCTTTCCATCGTTCCTGCTTGATGATTTCTTCCTCTAAAGTATCTTCTGGTAAGTGGTTGATAAAGCGAATCTTATCTGCTAAACCAATCTGGGCAGCAGACATGTTTTCAACACCAAAGGAATCTTCCAAACCTAATGTAGGCTCATTATCTAAAGTTCCGTTTACTGCTTTTACGGCTTCCTGGTTCAGCTTCTTCAAAGCCTTTAAAGTATCTTTGTCATTTGCAGTCAAAGCCTTGTCTGGTACACCATCTATCAGCATCTGCAAGTCGGAAACTCCCAATACGGAATTACCGCAACGGATATGATGATCGAGGAATGAAAGTGGCTTGCCTGCGCAATAACCTTCAATCCACAAAACTACTTTGCAAAGTTCTACGGCATCGGGGTTGTAATCTACGGCATAAACACAGCGGGAGATAACCTCACGAAGTGCCTGACGATAATCTAGCGAAGCCGGGTTGTCCTCACCTGTGCGGAGGGTACAGATATACCAGGCAATGGTGCGAGCCATCGCCAATACAATATGTCCGGAGCCACTTGCTGCATCACAAACCTTCATATTGAATAATGCCTTTACCTTCTCTTCTGTGGTAGTCTGTGCAGCAATCTTTTCCTTGATGACTGGCTCGAGTGTAGTCTTGATAAGATTCTGTACCAAGTCTGGACGTGTATAATAAGAAGAAGTGCTTTGACGGTCTAAACCGCCAACGAAGCCAAACTGCCAGTCGGAAGCGGCAACACCCGGCTGTACGAATGGGCGCATTTCGAGAATGCCCTCATATACAGAACCAAACTCTTCTACGTCGAGAGAGGAATAGTTGATCTTTACTTTCTGTTGACGCTCGTCTTCAAACTCGTTGAGAGCAGAGAATGCAGCGAGCAAATCCTTGTTGCTTACCTGGCATTGCTTCAGCCAATGCAGGGTTTCTGTGCCAAAGAGTACACCACCCAATGGCTTGATGCCCAGTTTCTCGCCAAAAGTATCTGGCTCGAAGAGATGGAAAGTATCCATCAATCCCTGCCATAGGTCGGAATACTGGCGTTGTTTCAGGTACGCCAATTCCGAGAGATGGCGCAGACGGCTTGCTGCATAGAACTTCTTGTAGATGTCCTGCCACTGGCATAACTGCTTGTAATCTGGAGCATCAGGTGAATCGGGAATCTGATAAACCAATCCTCTATCCTCTATGATAAACAGGAAGAGGAGACGGTAGATGAAGTGGATGAGTTCCTTGTTGAGTTGGGTTGCATCCATCGTTCCATTGGCGAAGGCTTCGCGTAATGCGTCATTACCTTCACCTTCTGATGTCAATACGGCATTTCCGATGGTTTCCATCGTGGTTTGCACGGCACGAGACAAACCATTGCGAATGCGGTTGCCTGACTCGATGCTCATGTTGAACCAGCGTTCCATCACGCATGGCTCGTCACCACTTGTGCGGAAACGGGAAGCGTGAAGCAGACGGAACATCAGGCAAAACTCGGTGTATTTGTCTTCCTCCAGCATACGGCGGAGGTCAAACTCTATATAGGTGAGCTTCACCAGCTGTCCGGAGTTGCGGATGATTCGCAGGATTTGTCCGTTGCTGATGATGCCATATACATTCTCTGTGGCGTTGAGATATTCGAGCATAGTGGCATGAGCCGATTTCTTGCGCATACCGCCTTTGGCACGATAGTCGAGTGAACACTTGTCCAGGGTATCAATGCTTCCGTCGGCACTGATACCCTCACCTATGATAATGAATGGCATTTTACCCAGGTCGTGGCAGGTATAGCTAATGTCGTAGTTGGTGCCAGCCACTTCTATATTGGTAGCCTGGCGATCGAGCGAATAGCCTAAGCTTTGGAACAGTCGTTCCATCAGATCACGGGCACGACGGGTTCCGTATGGATCCTTGTTGACCAATCGCTCATTGTTGGCACGTTCCTTGTAGAAGTTCCAATCGTTGCGCAGGCTGCTCCATACGTAGTCTATGGCCGAAGATACGGAAATATCCATTCCGAAATCCTGGTCACGGTTGCCGTTGAGCGTGTTGTCGCGCTCTATGTTATGTAGGATGTCATCAGAGAGGAGATGACCATATATATGAATACTTGTATAGTCCATAATGAATTAGATATTTATTTGTGGCACAAACAGATAAGCAGCAATCACATCCATTGGCAATACAGGTTCTACCACTTGGTACTCTGATGCCTTCAGGTAGGTGCGATACTTGGCGAAAGCTTCTACCAGATGTGAAGCTCTTTCCAGGGCTATCTCATCTGTGTGTTGGCGAAGTTCTGTCTCATTGTTAATCCAACGGATGGCATTTGTAAGAAGAGTCTTCTGTGTAGGCAAATCCATATCGCCAGATGCCATTGAGTGCAGAAAAAGCTGTTTGGCTTCTTCTTGTGTAAGGAAATCGTGGTTTTCTATCTTTCCACGATAGCCCACAAATATCATTTCTTCACCCACCAGTTCTCGGTTCTCTATCTTTTTGTCACGGATAACACTACGAACACGCATCAATAGAATGGTGGTTCGTTTCTTCACTTCTGTTGTTGCCATTACCAAAGCTCGGCATGCTCCCAATTCGCCACCATTGACGGAATCGTTGACAACGGCACGGCTCAAATCCTCTACGAATGTATGATTGCGTCCTATATACATATAATGCTTTGGAGTTGGGGAAGCAAAAGATATGCGCACAAGCCCTTTGGATGTTGCCTTGTCGGCGAAGTAGTGGCGCAGATTTGCAGGTAACTCCAGAAGTTGGAAACTGTAACATAAAGGTATATCGTCTGTATGAACGTTTACACCGACATGCAATAGTTGCTCAATCACAAAGTCACGGGTATCTTCTACACCTCCAATTACCGATTTGGCTTCTTCCAAGGATGCTGTCAATCGGGTTGGATCCATCTGCTTATTGTTATGAGCAAAGTAGGTGTGAGAAATCTTCTCGTTCTCTTCCATCTTTTTGAGTTGAATCTCAAGTTCCTCTTCCTGTTGCTTGTTCCATTCCGGGTCGTTATCGAACAGGGACTGCTCCATATAGTCGGTTCTTGTAGGAACCTTGGCATCGAAAATTCGCTGCATGATATTTTCCATTAATGAAGCATCATTGTCTGCGATAGGCAGATAGACACCCAACTTCTTGCGTATCTCTTCTTGTTTTTTGTATAAAACATTGAGCACGATATCGTCCACCGGATTGTTCTTGGCATGAAGCGTGGATATAAGGACAGCATCGGCAGTTTGTCCGAAGCGGTCGATACGGCCATTACGTTGTTCCATGCGGTTTGGGTTCCAAGGAAGATCGTAATGAATGACAGCCTCAAAACCTTGCTGCAAGTTGACACCTTCCGAGAGGCAGTCGGTACAAACCAATACATGGCGGTCTTCTTGTGCCAAGGCGTCGATCTTCATCTTGCGTTCCTCATCAGCCAAACGACTGGTAACCACACCCACAACTACCTTTTTGAACTTTTTGTTGCTTGCGAGCTGGTCTGTGATGTATTTGCCAACATACTCTGCTGTTTGGATATACTGGCAGAATACGATAGGGTTCATGCCACTGTCAAGAGAGAACTTCACAATATCAAGAGCCTGTTTCACCTTTTCATCACCATCAGTTTCCTTGATGTGTTCCAACTGCTTGATGAAGCTGTGGAACTCTTTCTTGTCTGTAGCGCTGGTTGTTTCTAATGCTTCAGGAACAACATCGTCGGCATTCAACAAATCCTTCAGAGGATCATTGAATATATATACCTGCTCGGATTCATCTTCAGTATTTGCTGATGATGAATCTTCCCTTTTGTCTATCTTGTTTTGCAACATACTGATACCAGCATCTGGGCTTGACATTACTCCACGCATCAAGGCCAGAAGATCCCAGTAGATATAGCGCTGCTTGCGTTTGTCTGCTCCCGATACCTTCTGGATGCCATGTTTTACATATTCTATCAGGTGCCCCAACAAATTGCGATAATCTGGAGTGAAGGAGTATTCATCCTTGTCGATTCGGACACGCTCAGGGAAGACAATTTCATTGCCTAGATACTGCTTGATGTCGGCACGGCGGCGTTGTACGAAGTAATGGGACAGTTCCTCGCGCTCTGTAGCGGTTTGAAGCTGGTAGTTCTCGAACTTAGGATTCAATAATCCGATAAGGGACTGAAACTCTTCGCTTTGACCGCTATGAGGAGTAGCTGTCAGCAAGACCAGTTGCTGCTCAGGCTTATTGGCCAAGTCGCTTAACAAGCGATAGCGCTGTTGCTGGTAGTTGTTGGCGCCAGTTGGCTTGGCGCAAGTATGGGCTTCATCAACAATCACGAAATCCGGGCAATGGTCGAGGAAGATATTTCGCTTATTGCCTTGTTTCACATAATCAATGGAAATAACCTGGTAGGGGATGTCACGGAACACATTCTGGTCTGGACGCAGTTTTTTCTCCAAACGGCTGATGGTAGAAGAACGGATAATCTCTGCATCCAAGCCAAACTTGTCCTTGATTTCATTTTGCCACTGCTCGCAAAGGTGTGGCAAGCATACTACTGCGAAACGGTTAATTTCGTGGCGGTCGAGTAATTCTTTGGCAATCAATAATGATTCCAGGGTCTTTCCAATACCAACGTCATCAGAGATGAGCAGTCTGATCTTTTCTTGTTTGAGTGCAAGAATCAGCGGAACCATCTGATATGGACGTGGCTCGAAAGATAGTTTTCCAAGACACTGGAATGGACCTGCTATATCTCTGAACGATAAACGGCAAGCGTTATAAAGCACCTTTGCAGATGCCTTATAACTGTTTTTTCCGATGTCATCAGCTGTAGGCCGACGAAAATTGTAGGAATGAATCTGTAGTTCATCCCCATAGAGAGGAAGGTAGAGACCGATGGTTTCGGCATCTGTACCTCCTAATGGCTTTATTATCATAAGCTCGTCCTCTCCTGATTGCTGAACAACCCAAGGACGATTTCTGAATTCAATCAGTGTACCAGTCTTGTAATCCATATCGTTTATTTTACTGGGGTGAATATATCTGAATATTGATTGATGAAGTCTGCCAATGGCGTAGCATAATGCCAAGCCAGGACAACGAATCCTGCATCTTCGAGTACTTCCCGTTTCTCTCTGTCATCCTCTTGTATTTCAGGACGGTCGTGTGGCGTTCCGTCGCAGAAGACTACAATGCGGTCGCCATACATGAAGTCTGGCTGTACGTAATATTCTTCCGGGAACATCGGCTGTGCCTTGTCTGGCAAGCGAAGATGATGCTCATGCAGATATTTTAGAAACTTATATTCAGTAGAACTGTTATGGTCTCTTGCAGCTTCCAGTGCTGCATATTGCTCATCATAGCTGAGCGTTTGCCCAGCTCCGTGCAGCTCTACCTTGGCTTCTTGCATCAACTTTAATGTACTGTAAATCTTGCGAATATCAATCTGCTGATGATATGGCTGATTATAGTAGTTGAGCAGGTTGGAATAATCTGCAGGAGTAAGCTCGTTGAGTTCGTCGGGTGTCAGCTCTGGCTTGTTGAAGCAAATATCGTATGCTCTATTGACCACATCCATATAAGCCGTAGGTTCATTGACCAAACGACTCAGTACTCCGAGAGAGCCTTCCGCATTCTCATAGATAAGAATGTTAGGGGTCGCTCCTTCACCCATGACCTCAGCCCCCATCTCGCTACCTTCTATTTGGAAGACATCCTCAATGGCTTGCTTGAAGGCATAGAGGAATGTGCGCACAGCGTACTTGTCTCTTAGCAGCAAGGCTTGTAATGGCTGGATGTAGATGGCATTGGCTGTAGTCTCAGCGAACAACTTCACAAACTTAGTTCTGTCAGCCTCCTCTGGATTCTTGTCTGCTTCGGCTTGGATGCGTGCCAAACTGCTGTTGCTAATCCAGTCACCTGTCTTCGTGTCGAAGGCAAAGCCATTTCCATTGCTGTCATTTCTTGATTCCAAGATATAAGTCAAACGGCATGATGGAATGTAACGGATGTTTGCCAAGTGCTCACCATGTGGCGATTTTAGCTCACATTCGCTGATGGAACGTGAATCATCACTTGCAAAATAGGTCTTGGTCTGATAATATTTGCGTGAACGTTCCTCTTCTTGACACGTTATCTTTTCTGTTTCAGCTGCCACCATATCTTGTGCCTCTATGCACATGCCAGGAATGAGCTTCGCCACACCATCGAGCGATTCACCAGTAATGATGTCGGTATGATGGGTAGTGTTCTCTTCATCCTTATAGGCCACACCCGTCTTTGGGTTGTAGAAGAATTTATGCGGAATGATTTCCGATAAAATCTGCATACGGCTGATGCGGAACTTTCCACCATTATTATATATGATGTTCTGAGGACCAAACTCGCTTAATGCAAGACGCTTTGGACGGCTGAGATATTCCACCTTATCTGACTTATACTGTAACAATGCACGTTGTGGCAACTTAGTAAAGTTATAGCCAGGCAAGAATCCCTCACTTGCTAGATAGCGATAAGGGTAGAACTCGTTCTCTTCCTTGTTCTTTCCTTGGTTTACACCCAACAACATGTCACGAAGACTCTCTCCACGGAGTTGTTTCATGTGGGCATCACGCTTCTCCTTGGAGTTCTCACCGTAGATGCGGTTATTGATGACAAGGCTTGCTTCCTCAATCTGAGTTTGTGCTTGTTTATAGAGAGAACGCCAACGTTGGAGGGCTTTGTCGAAATCATGTTCATAATTGGTAAGAAGATGATCTATCCAATGCTCTGTAAACCAAATAGGACGCTCAGACTCCATACGATTCTTTAAAAAGGTATCTTCCATGATTTGTGTGAAGATACGTTTGATTTGCTCCTTGCGCTCTGGAGTGAGTTGTAGGGATGCACGAACCTCATCTTTCAAAGTGATGTTGTTGATGTCTGTATAATCCACTAAGTCTTTGATTCCGTCAGACAGTTCCTTGATAGGGCATAATGACAGAATGGTAGAATGGAGGTGGGTACGGAATAGTTCTTCGTTTACTAATTCCATTCTTGGAGCCTTTACTTCTCCCTTTACCATCTTTTCGGGATGGCTGAGGTAGTAGTTTTCATGAGAGTTGCGTGGGCGACAGTAGGTGTAAACCAAAGCTGCCTGTCCGCTACGTCCTGCACGTCCTGCACGCTGAGTATAGTTGGCTGGAGTAGGAGGCACATTGCGCATACCAACGATGGAGAGGTCTTTGATGTCGATACCCAACTCCATAGTAGGGGAGCAATAAAGGACTGGGAATTTTCCTTCTCGGAAATCCTGCTCACGCTGTTCACGGTCTTCTTTTGAAACTTGACCTGTATGGTCTTTTGCTTCCAGGCATACATCTTTGAGAGGTATGCTTTGGTAGAATTGTTGGAAATAATGGTTGGGTTCTTTGTCAAGTATCTTACCACCCTCTATGGTACGGAATCTTACAAAGTCACGGCAAATGTGTTGCTTGTCGCCAGCTTGCCAAAGTATGCAACCATAATCCAGTTGATAGGTGCCATTATCGAATATGACATAGTTTGACAAAGCTTTGAATAGCCTTGTCATATAGTGTTTGTAATCTTCTTCTTTGTCTATATTACGACCAGTTTGCTTGCTGATGTAGTCTCGAACGAAGATGCCTAATTTACTTCGGTAGCCACCACTTTCCAAATTATATGCATTGCGTCTGTGAGGGTTTTCAATAAACAATTCGTTGGCTTCGGCAATCTTGTCGCTTTCATCCAGTGTCCAAGGTGCTTTCAAGTTTTCTCTTACAGCCTTGGTCGTATCCTTTACAGCTTGTATGGTTCTCTCGCTGCTGTAGATGCACAGCTTATGGCGCAAATAATCCAATATCTGCGTGATGAATTCTTCTTTATGCTCATCGTCAAATCCCTCTAACTCAGGAATATCATATAGGCGTTCTGCACCATTATCGCCCGTAATTTCATCATGAAGATACTTGTAGCCAATGTTTAAAAGTGCACAATCTTCGAGGTTTGGCATAATTACAGTCCAGTTGCCAGCAAGGTCATCATAAATGATGGTAGATAGATAGCGTTCCATGATGTTCTTGACATCGTTGGCACGCCCTCCACGAAGTCCTTCTCGCTTGGAGTAGTCATCTACTTGAAGGTGAAGATTATCTAATACCATTCTGGCAATTTTAGTATTATCGATAGCCTCTGTTGCATCCTTGATGGCATTCCAAATAGCAGAACGTACTTTACCTATACGGATGAAGTCATTGAAGTGACCTGCTTGTAATGCAGCATCTTGGCGAGCATCGACAAAAGTTAATACTTTACGGTCGTTTTGAGTTATCCCCATCTTTTGCATAAGGATGATGTCTTCGTATGACAATACTGTTGTAGCAGTACTTCTACCTTCACCGCCTATTCTTGACAGTTTTGAGTATTCCGACTGCTTGCCTTTATATATGGCACGAGCTGTTGGGTCGTACATCAGTGGAGAAGGTACAAATACAGCTTCCATATATCCCATACCGTCAAGTGGCTCAGTTGGGCTGTAGGCACCAGATTGTGTCACGTAAATCTTTTGTGGAATACGTGCTTCATATGTCTTCTTCAGTTTTCGTACACCTTTCTTGTTAGTGGTGTACCAGTCAGAAGGTATGTCATCGGAAGTAATATCCAGCATATAATCATCTACGGATTCGCCATGATGGGGCAAGATGATATAACCGTCATTGACATCGCTATCACCATCACCAGTGGCATAGCCGTCAAAGTTGCGAGGCATAATCGTGCTGCCGATAATCTTTATCACATAAAACTCATGACCACTAAGACGGCTGAATACGACTGGGTAGTACATGATTTTTACGTCACCATGCGACAACTCTTTACAGTAGAGCTTTTCTTCTACTGTAATCTGACGGCTGGCTTGGTCACCAATGGTAAGATACACATTTCCTGTCTGTGGTATAAATTGGTGAATCTTGTAAGGGAGTATAGATGCTCCATTACTTAAATTCAGTTGATTGCACCAATTTAGTAAGTCAATAATGTGCTTTTGGCATTTCTCTTCTTCCTCTCCAGTTTGCAGTGAGAGTTTTTTTGCCATATCTTCTATGGCAATAGGTTTTCCACGAAAGTATTTACCTTCCTTCTTTTTGTATTCGAGTGCTATGTTTTGCTCTATCCAAATGGCGGTAGGATATTTCTTGGCATCATCTATGTCGGAAGAAGTTGGTATGGGTGCATTGATGCAAGCACGCAATTCTCCATCCGATGGCTCCTCATCGGATAAACCTATGGCAAGTGTTTCATCAATTACTTGCTCTTTTGTATATGTGCTTCCGAAGATGCAGGATGCCACTTCTGCTACTTTTTCTCGCTGTTGTACATAACTTATGCTGTCATCAGCTACCATGGTAGCTGATGTTCCGAAGCAAAGAACTTTTCCTGATGCAAGTGCTTTGATTCGTCTAATCAAGAAAGAGACATCACTTCCTTGCATGCCACGGTAAGTATGCAACTCATCGAATACCAGGAAATGTAAATTCTCTAAGAAGCACTTTCGCAAATCTTCTTCTTTGCCAGCACGTGTCATGAGCAATTCCAACATCATATAGTTTGTTAATATGATGTTGGGTGGTGTTTGCTGCATCTTAGTGCGAGCTTCATCGTTTTCTTGTCCTGTATATTTGCCGAATGTAAAAGGGCATTTGTTGCCAGTCTTTTCTTCGTAAGTGGACTTGTAGCGACTAAGCTCTTCTGCTTGTGAGTTGATGAGAGCATTCATCGGATAAACGATAATGGCAATCGTTTTGTCCTTGCATACTTCTTCGTTTTGTAGAACATAATTGAAAATGGTTGCCATAAAGGTGCGTGACTTTCCTGAGCCAGTACCAGAAGTTACGATAAACTCCTTATCTTGGCACCCTAATTCAATCGCATCTTGCTGATGTTTATAGAATGGTTTGTCGAAAAAATACTCCAGATCGGGATGGATAGGGAATCCCTTGGCAATAAGCTCTTTTACGCCTATTCCCTTCTCGAAATTTGGATTGAATTGAATCAAGGCTTTAGGCCAAAGCTCTTCGTGTTTGATGGAATCGCTGACCTTTTCCTTGATTCGTTCATCCTTTATGGCAACAAAACTCTCCAGGTAACTTTTGTAGCTGCCTTTCAAGCTTTCGTATAATTCAATAATATTCATACTCGTTAATCTTTAAACTGCTACAAAGATAATATTTTTCTTTGTAAATAGCGCATATATTAAGGAGGAAAGTGTATTTTCTTTGTGATTTTTTTCAGTTTAGGGTGAAAAACTCTATGTATGAGGGATAAACAAAATATTAGTACTGTAAACTTAATGGATAGTTCGCCGAACTAAGGGATGAGATACTGTTGTTTATAGACGAGTTTATATTTGATGCTAGTTCTAATCGTACCTTTATGGAATTAATTCAGAAGTACTGATAGCTTTAGTATTATACCGCAATTTCTAGTTATAAGTGTTCTGAATGTGTCTCCTCCTGCCACAGCATTCGTCTCCTCCGGTCACTGCATTCGACTCCTTCAGCTATCGCATTCGTCTCCTCCGGTCACTGCATTCGACTCCTTCAGCCATCGCATTCGTCTCCTTCAGCCACTGCATTCGTCTCCTTCAGCCACCGCAGCCGTATGTGTCAACTCAATGAAGTAAATGAACTCGTGAAATGAAGTAGATGAAGTCGTGAAATGAAGTGGATGAGTTCGCATAATGAAGTTCATGATTTCTGCACAATTGTCAATACATGCAAATGGTAAAGCAAAAAGTGGTTTACTCCTACCTTTATGATTCTTATACGAAAATGTTTTTCTGTTTCTATTGCCACATATGTCACCAATGCATTTAACTCTCTGATTATAAGTGAATAATGCGTGGCAGTAAGCGGTATTTCTGTTGCCACCTAATGCCACGCATTGCCACGCTTTTTTTATGAGGGAATGAGATGGAAGGTGAGCAGGTTATTTCCTAACTACCAGATACTCAGTGCCAAATCTTGTTCTTCGGTTCTTCAAACCTTCAATATTCTGAAGCTCTCTGCCCAATTTCTGTATGCTCGAAACCTGGAGAGAAGAGCCGAATTTCTGCTTCAAAATGTCGAAAATAGCGGCTGCCATCAGGTATTCGCCATTTTCTGGGGTACTTGCAGGCTCGAAAACCTGCAGAAAACATTGCTTGATAGGGGAAATCTGCTCAAATTGTCTGTTATGTTGCATGATGATGGCGGTTTCCTTGGCGTCGAAATAGGATTTTTCGCCACGCTCCAGAGCTTGCATCGCCTGCGCATAAAGCTGCTCATAGTTCAGTCTGCCACTCACATCGATAGGCCCCGTCAGTTCTACTCCCAGGAAACGGCGGTTGCCGGATGGGTCGGAAAGAATATCGGTCATGTTGCTCGTGGCGATGAAGGAGGCTAGACGAGGAAATTCCTGTACATGACTTCCGTATGGCGGCTTGATTTTTACCGTAGGCAACTGCAGCAGATTCTTCAGAAATCCCTGCTGCACCTGTGGCGAAATCTGATTGAACTCATCGAGATTGATGAGCAGAAATTGTGACATCGCCTGCAATACCTGACGCTTTTCTGAGAGAATCATATTGTCGCTGAAGCCCCACGATAATTCGGTAGGGATGAGACGGCGGCAGAAGGTGCTCTTGTTGTAACCCTGCTTGGAAATGAGCAGCGGCATGGTGCTGTTGCCATATTGACGGCGATACATGCCGCGCCACTGGTTAACCATTCCCAGAAACCAGGTGTAAAACCAGTCTTCCCAATAAGGATTGTTGGTGGGTACGGTTCGTGCCAGGGCACGGATGCGGTCCTTGCCGTCCCATTTTCCCAGACAGTCATAGAGATAGGACTCTATTGGGCTGTAGTTTCTGATGCGGTCTGACTCTAGAAAATTCCTTACATCCTTGATGCTTACGTGGATGTCGGCTATCTGAACATCCAGTGTCATGCTTTTCTGCACACGGGCATCCACCGGTCTGAAATCGCCAACCCATGAATTGTTCGGGCGGTATTCGGTATATTTCATCACGGTATTGTAACGGAACTGGTACCGGCTCTCCAGGTATCTGATCATCTGCAGAATTTCGGCACGGCCTTTTCTGCCTGAGGCTGATTTCTCCGTCTTCCTGTCTTTGGAATGGGTATCGTAAGCGGTGCCCACTATCTGGCGGAGTTTCTCTTCTGTCACATGTCCCCAGTTGTTGCGGCGGATATGGATGAAAGCTTCTTCTTCGCTGAGGCCCATGTTGCAGAGCTTGATGGCGATGGCTGAGAAACCGGCAAGGAACCGGTCTTCATCGTTCTGCCATGAGATGTTGGCTTTTTTCATCTCTTCCTTCGTCTCTTCTGCTGCCTTGCGGTAAAGAAACTCATAGTCATCGTATGTCTTCAGATCGTCTACATTCTTAGGGGCTGAGGCAACCTTCTTCATATTTTGGGAGATGCGCATCGCCACAGCCTTGCTGTTATAATAAGGAGAGGCATCCAGCGTAAGCATGAAGTTGGATGTCAATGATGGCTTTTCGGGTTTGATGGCTGCCTGTACCTGCGACTGGTAGAGCGTCTTTACCTGTTCGTAGGCAGACTGGTAGAGTAAGTCGGCGTCGGTTTCTTTTGTCGGGATTTTTCCTTCTTCGTTGCAGATGCTTACGAGCACGATGAGGCTTCTGCCGTCGGCTCCTTCGAAGGCAGCGAAGGTCATCGGCAGCAGACTGACCGTCTTCTTGACGGCATCTTTTTCCTGCTCCGACATGAGGTTGATGAAGTGGAGCATCACCAGCCCGTTTGATTTCTGGAAGACGAGATTGCCGCTTTCATCCTTATTGAATTCTGCGGCTGGATAAACGTGCTGCCATTCCTTGATGCCTTTGTAGTACTGGTAGTCGGCCTCCATGAGCGGCACACTCATTCTGAAATTGGTGATACTCAGCTTGGCATCATCTTTAGCGATGCGCTCCAGAAACCGTTCTACGGTTTTCGAACTGACCATCAACTTGTTCTGCTTGTTGATTCTTGTAATAGTAAACTTCATATTTCTGCTAATTTATTGATAGGGTGATACTTAGGATTGTCGATGACTTTGCCCAGCTTTGCCCAAGGCGTTGGGCAAATGTGCCCAGCTACGCCGGTCATTCGTGACCATCGTGTCGGTCATCCGTGCTCAATTGAAGCAATAGTTCCATGAGTTGTAAACATCTCCTTTAGCGAAGTAGAGTCTGACTAAATCTGCTTGTGTCATAGGTTTTTGGAATTAAAATTATATAAAAAGTGGTTTCACAGGAGTCGTAAGCTTCTAGGTGGAATCGGCAGGAATTTTTCCTGTTGGTTGCAAAAATACAAAAAAATGTTCGAAACCGCAAGCCTTTTTCTCCACTTTTTTAATGTTTTTCAAGTGGAAACTACAAGTTTTTTATAAGTGATTGAGAATGAGATAAGTTTTTATCTCATAAAAAGAAGAGGT
>ERZ1027238.203-NODE-203-length-21482-cov-9.172493_pt1 | contig 21482 bp, 17 predicted proteins | sample MGYA00519477_ERZ1027238 | MGnify/ENA primary metagenome ERZ1027238 (study PRJEB26926, sample SAMN06164638) | human gut metagenome | biome: ENVO:00009003; feature: ENVO:2100002; material: ENVO:00002003 | host: Homo sapiens | place: USA | collected 2012 ...
AAGGCTATTCGTCGGCAGCGTCAGATGTGTATAAGAGACAGATATAACAGAAAGCATGCTGTTTTTCAATTCTTATTTTTCATATTCCTACCAATCCAAAATTCGAAATTGATTTGAATTCAAGTATTCCCCACTTAAGCATTTTGTACAAATAATAATGCCTTACATAACTTTCAACTGTTGCAAACTACTATGCAGCTGCGTCCTCCACCACTACAAACTGCAACTACACTTATGACATACCATATACCCTTTTATTTAAGAACAAAAAAACAAACCGATTTGTGGTCGATTTATCTTAGGTAAGCACTTTTGCAGGACTCTCCTTTCCTGCGTATTTTATCAATCGAACATATGTCAGAATACCTTTTTGTATACCTCGCACTTTTAGCAATGTATTTTTAAGGCTTTTTAGAACAACTACGAGATACAAACTTTGCGAGTTTCTCGAGTTATTGCAGTGCTTGCCAAATATGCATGCAAGCATGCGATTTTTCTCGCTACTCGCGTAAATAAAAAATGCTGTAAAACCATTATCTGGCTTTCAGCATCTTCTATGGGTTGGGCTATTAAATTATTAATAGTGAGCAGTTCATAGGGGAATCGAACCCCTGTTTCCGCCGTGAGAGGGCGGCGTCTTAACCGCTTGACCAATGAACCGGACAAGTGATACTATAACACGACGCCCTCTAAATTGCAAGCACTTTTTTTAATTTTTTTGCAATTTCAAAATTTCAACCTTTTTTTCAACATATCTGATTTTTTATAAGCTGCATAGAAGCTTGGCTCTAAATTTGTCCCTATGCAGCCTTTTTATGCCGACTGTAGCACACCCAGTATTCAGTTTTACGCAAATTACCCTAGCAAAATAGAGCTGTCACATGACAGCCTGTTTTATCTATCTTCCATTTATGCAAGATGTGAAACCTCTTCCCAGAAGAAATCCTTCGCATTTCTATACTTGAACATCCGCCGGGGATATGTATTTATCCAGTCCTGCACCTGTTCCAGTTCTGCAGGTGATACCTTGTCAAACTCCGTTCCCTTCGGATAATGCCGTCTTACCATCTTGTTGTTATTCTCATTACTTCCACGCTCATAGCTGCAGAACGGATGACAATAGTATAACTTAGTTCTGTCCCCCTGTCCATAATAAGACCGTTCTATTCCCCGGCAGTCGGAAAACTCCTGTCCATTGTCTACCGTGATTGTCCGGAACACCTTCTGGAAAAGCTCTGCTCCCCAGCGTCTTTCCAGTGCATCCAGTGTACGTACGACTGATTCCGCTGTCTTATCCTTCTGCTTAAAGATAAGCTCATATCTTGTCTTACGCTCGGTCAGGACAAGAAGTGTATTCTTCGGAGCTCCCTTTTTCAGTTTTCCAATAACGCTGTCCATCTCCCAGTGTCCAAACTCGATACGGTCATCAACGCTGCATGGTCGCTTCTCGATACTGTCCCCTTCTCTTACACGCTTCTGTACCTTCACCTTATGATACATCCGCTTCTTATACCGTTTTGCAGGCAAATCCTTGTTTGTCAGGGAAAGGAACACGCCTTTGTCAATGTAGCTGTAAAGGGTCACAACGCAGATACTGGTATTAAACTCCTTATCTTTTCCGCTGGCTTTTAACTCACCCAGTACCGCTTCCGGACTGTACCCTTCTTTCGCTATCTTCTCTTCAAGATAATTCGCATAGGCTATGTCATTCCCTATCTTAAGCTGCGTACCTCTTACCTTAAGGTTCTCTTCACATCTCCGCTGTGCTATCTCCGGACTGTATCTCATCTCATCCTTAAGGTAATCCCTTTTCCGGTGCATGTAGCTTCCTCTCCGCAGCTCATTATATACTGTACTCCGGTTCACACCAAGCTGTCGTGCTACTTCACTTTTACTGTGTCCCTGTCTCAGCAACATTTCCAAGCGAATCCTGTCTTCCCACTTCAACTGATGAAACCCTTTCATATGCTCACACCCCTCTTTCGTACTTGCCTTGTCTACTTAAAGCTTATCCCAAAATCTTCCAAGCGTCAACTTTTTGCCGCTGGTAATTTCTTCCAGTTTTTCCGCTGCACCTGTCCTGTGTCAGAATGTTTCAGTTGTAACATTGTAGCAGTGTTCCAGTCGGTACGGATGTCCAAAATTTGTCCCAAACGTGTTTCTGCGTGTAACGGATGTTGCATCATATCACCTTTTCACCTGTGTTTTTTGTAGCAAAAATGTATTTATTTGTTTCAATTTGTTTCCGTTATGCCGGAAATTTCATACTTTCACCTGTGTTTTTCGTTGCAAATATGTAACATTTGAGCCAAAAATCCCCAAACCGAATTTGCAAGATACGCACTTTGTCCTACTTTCTTAGAAAGTAGGAGTGCATCTTGTCAGGGGACGTCCCCTGAGACCCCGGAAGCCATATAAAAGGGCATAAAAAAAGGAGCAGCTCCCGGAAGGAAACTGCCCCATTTTTCATCTGTCGTATATTATATTTTTACTCGTTCTGTTCGTTCTTTCCGTCCTGTTCCTCCTGCTCTTCCTGTTCTTCTTTCTGATACTCCTTTTGTGCTTTCTTTTCCTCATAAAGCATATACACTCCAACTCCGGAAAGGAAAAGAACAAGCAGCATAGGAATCACTAACGTATTATCTCCGGTCTTTGGTCTTGGAGCTGTCGGCTGTTCCGGTGCAGGTGGATTTGTAATGTCAACACTCTGTGCTGCAGCGTCAAGGTCATGGTGTACTGCAACCTCTTTTCCGTCACGATAGCAGCTCTCAAAAGCTACCACGGTTTTTCCACCCAGTGCCGAGCCATCAAAGGTAAAGGTAAGCTCCACGCTTCCATCCGGTTCGTCCGGTGTAAAGGTTACTTCCTGCGTTACCTCTTTTCCGTCAATGAGCAGCGGTTCTCCGGTTGCCTTATCCATAAGGCTTCCCTTCATGGTGTACTCTTTGCCCGGAATCAGACTATGATATTCCACGGTATCAGTAAGGCTCATTTCCTTGTCTGCCTTTGCTTCGTGCTTCTTTGTCACATCATCCAAAAGATTGGTATTAATCTTCGGGAAATAAATGGTCTGCTCCTTGTCCTTGATGTTCTCATGGGAAGCAATGTTTCTTGCCCGGTAATATACCTTTTCAAACACAACCACGGATTTTCCCTCAAGGTCGGATGCATTCAGGGTGTAAGTCATTTCTACGGTTTCTTTGTTCTTTGTTGCAGTAAAGATATGTTTTGCTGTTACCTGCTTTCCATTCACCAGCAGCGGTGTATTTGTATCTCTGTCCATCAGAACACCCTCGACACGGTATTCACGCTGCGGAATAACACCGTCCAGCGTTACCTCGTCTGTGATGGAAATTTCTTTCTCCGCTGCAGCATGCTGCTCATCCGTGCCGGTGATTCTTGCCTTTGTAGTTACCGTAACAGGCGGTTCTTCGCCCTCATTTTCAATGTTATTTAACTCTACGGTATAACCGTTCCGGCTGATATGAAGTGTTCCGTGGAACATTTCCTTGCCAACATTAGCATAGCTTTCCAGCTCATCCATGGCATAATCTCCATATGGCAAAGCTCCCAGGGAATCATCCACTGCTGCCATTGAACCGCCTGCTGTCTGACCAAACCAGATACCATCATCTACACCACCGCCATTGGTATTCTGTGAATGTGGATTCCAACTGCTTTCAGATGAATAATAGCCGTTCTCGTCTGTGGTAAAGGTATGCTTTTCTCCGGTGGCAACGCTTGTTACCTCAAACTGTACGCCCGGCATTCCGTCCTGTGTCTTGGAATCAATCTTTCGTAAGGAGAAGTCCCCACGCTTTACCCTGTCCTTAATGGCGGTATCTTCCAGTGTCAGGTCAACATACTGTCCGTTTTTCTCAATGGTAAATGTCCGGATAACCTCACCAGCAAGAAGATAGCCTGCAGGTGCTTTTACCTCGATTGCCATATACTTTCCACTCGGCAGCGTATCGGCTGCAGTCTGTGCTGCTCCGTTCTCATCCGTGGTAAGCTTCGTGACAATCTGTCCCTTGGTATAGGTCACTCCGTTTACAATAACCGGATTTTCATTGGCTGTGACAATGTTAACCTCTGCTCCGGCAAGGGTTGCCCCGCCCATCGGCGTGGTATCTCCGGTTTCATAATCACGTTTCTGCAGCTTCACACCGCCACGGATTACCTTATCCTGCACTCCCTTATCCGCTGTAAGGTCTACAATTACCCCATTCTCACGGATAGAAAATGTTCCCTCTGTTACTCCGGAAATCTGATAACCTGCAGGAGCTTTTGTCTCTTTCCACTTGTAATCACCATGTGGCAGTGCATCCGCTGTGGTCTGTGCTGTTCCGGTGCTGTCTGTGGTCAGTGTAAGCACGGTCTGTCCCGGCTCGTATGTGCTGCCATTGACATATACCGCATTTGCTCCGTTATTGATAATGCTAATCTCAGCGTTAGCAAAGTTACCATTTCCCTGTGGGGTTGCTCCGTTCTCATAGTCACGCTTCTGTATCTTGACACCGCCACGGATTACCTGTTCTTTGACAACAGGCTGATTGTAATTGTTAACTGATTCAACGTGTCCCTCAACAGTTATTTTTCGAATAAACATCGTTGAATCAACCAAATAGCCTGCAGGTGCTTTTGTTTCCTGAATGGTTATTGTTCCAAGTGGAATTGTCGGTATTGACCGTGCATTATAGTACAGTTCATCTCCTGCCACCTTAAAGGAATTGTCTAATCTACTATAACCATCTTCATCAGTTCTTAATACCCAAGTACGAACTGCTGTCTGTCCCTGTGCTGCAGGGTCGGTATCATACATTCCAGTATAGTATTTAATCGTATATTCTGCCCCAGCAAGGGAAGCACTTCCCTGTGGCTTGTTTGCATTCGTTTCTTTATCTACCTTACCCAATACTATTGATACAGGGTCGGACTGCGGAACGTCCTTTACTTCGATACTTGTATTCTGTCCTCCAGTAATTGAAACCGGATAGACTGTTTCATCCAGTGCAAAGCCTTTCGGTGCTGTTATCTCTTTTACATAAACAGTACCGGGACTTACTTCCATGGAATTTGTGTTGCCGGATGCATCCGTGGTAAGTGTTCCCTTAAGGTCTGTGCATCCAGCGTCACCATACACCCCATACACAGCGTCTTTCAGAGAGTAGCAGCTATTACCGTCTGTAATGGATGGATTTGCAGATACTTTCTTTAAGCTTACCGAACCCACTGGATTATAAAAATATCCGAATCCCATGGTTTGTCCGGATGTTCCAAAGGTAAATGCTGCAAAATCTGAAGGAACTGTCCATGCATAGGAGTTAATCAGATTTACCATGTTTTTGATACCCTCTGCAGAGCCTGCATTGCCCTTAAATGCGTCAGAATCATCACTGCAGCCATCATACACCCAGGACAAAGCCATGTGGGTAATTACATAGGCATATGGACGTACATTGTCCTGCAGCATATGGTACATACCCAGCTCACTTTCATATCCCGGTCCACCATAGCCATAATAAGCTACTGCAGAAAGCAGTGCATCATTCGATACCGAAGCGGTATACTGTCCACTGCTTGGATTCTTCCTGCTCGGCTCAAGACAATAGACAATCGTTCCATCGGAAAGACTGTACTGATGTGTCTGATAACCATTATAGTTTATGGTGCTTCCAACCGTTAAATCCACGTTAAAATCATAGTTGCCGGAAGCATAAGTCTTGACTATCAATCCTTCGTCTGCACTGCTAAGAGCAAGCTGCTCTTCCTCATGCTCCTGATTGAGTTCCGCTGCTTTCTGTACGATTTCGTTAAATTCGTCAGAAAGAATTGTTTCTTCCTGCTCCGGCACGTTCTCCGCAAATGCTGTAAGCGGACTTACCGCAAGGCAGAGACACATAACCGCAGCAATCATTTTTTTCATTGCCTTCATCGTATCATCCTCCTTTGTCTAAGGCATAAAAAAAGAACTGACTCTTTGCCAGTTCCACTCTATAAGTCATATGCAGTTGTATTCTATCCCCCTTTCCTATGGATTCTTGTACCGGAATCCGGTACTTTTATCTATAAAAAAAGGATTCAAGGGATAGTCCCTCAAATCCTCTTTTTATCACTTATTTTGTTGCTCCACATCCGCTACACTGTTCATACGGTGCGGTATCCTGTACCCATACCTGCTTGGTTTCTGCGTCATGGTGCTGTGTTCCGGTCTGCACTCTTTCTCCGGTGCTATAATATCCGCCGTTTTCTCCAGCTAATGCATGTTTTTTTGAATGCTCTGTAATCTGTTCGCTTGTCCAATTACTCATATCCACTTCACAAGTGCTGCAGCGTGTAACCTCACGCATTTCATATACCGGCTCGTCCCACGCTTCCTTGACAACCTGTGTTTCATAATGTCCGGTGCCCTCATGCGTTACCCATGTATGAACATGTGCCGGAGTGCTGTTGCTTGTTCCTGCAGAACTACTGGTATTGTCTGCCGTAGCCGGTGCGGTCTGTGCTGTCTGTGCTGCAGCATTGTTTCCGGTGCTGCTTTCGGTTGTATTGCTTACTGCCTTGCTGCCGGAAGCGTTCTTGCTGCTCTTCGGCTTCTCAGTATTGGTATCTGCAGCCTGTGTTGTTGCTGCAGCTTCTCTCTCTGTTGTGCTGCTCTCCAGCTTACCGGATGTTTCCGGCTCTGCTGCTTCGCTCTCCGGTTCTTCCGTTCCGGTTACTTCTGCTACTGCTTCTGTTTCCGGCTCTTCCGTAACCTCTTCCACGCTCTCTGTATCAACGATACTTTCCTTTGCTGTGGTATCTGCCTTACTTCCGCAGGCGGTCATACTTGCTGCCACTATCAACATGGTTGCGATAACTGCTAATCTCTTCTTCATAAGCTGCTCCTTTCTGCTCCCAGCCTTACGGCTTCATTTCGTTTTTCATGGGTTCGTCCAGCAGGCTTTCCATACTTACATCCAAAGCCTTTGCTATCCGGTAAACGGTGCTTGACTGACTTCTTTCAATCTTAATTCTGCCATTACACAAGTCCACAACTCCTGCTCTTGATAATCCGGTCATCATTGCCAGTCGGTACATTGTTATGCCTTTTTCGTCTAATAATTCTTTCAATCCCATATGTTCTTCTCTCCTTTAATTATAATACGGCTGTTCTCCTTATGCAATAGGGGCGCTCCTATTTATCAATAAGAACACCCCTACCTGAAAGGAGAATGATAAGTAAAACAAAAGTATGTCTTTTGAAGACAAGCATAATATATCATACGAGCGTACGCTTCGCTAGTCCTCTTTAGTCCACTGATTCAAAGTGGGTTATCTGCTCCGCTGTGCCTTTGCTTCGTATTACTGGTATTGAAAACTCTTCCCCGGCAATCCTGCAGCTTGCTGCAGCAACAATTCTTCCATGCTCGGCATGGTCGGCAGTATCTGACAGGCAATCCAGCCGGATTCCTGCAGAAATAATATGCCATAACACGCACCGTGTGGAACACATATATAGGAATGAATATGCTCGGCTCTGTAAATGCCGATAAATCCCATAAAATAAGGCTTTTCGGAGTTATCCACTGTCCCATTTTTTAGACTGATATATCCGGTATACGTCCCATAATTTAGACTATTTTTAAATATGCCCTGTTTCTTGGACTATTATTTTTGCACTGTCCATCTTTTTAGACTGAAATACCCATAAAAAACAGGGCATACACCGTATCTTTCCAGTGTATGCCCTGTCAAAATCCTTTATTCACTTCTTAGTCCCCTCTGATATATCTGTAGCTTTGTATTTTGCCCCAGAATCGATTTTTTTATTGCACCACAAGATTTCCCTGTCCATATGGTTTTACATGGTTTCAGGGATTTCTAAGGCTTTCTTTAACAGCTTATGTATGTATTTGTTCTGCAGTGTCCGTTCTGAATACCGGATTCCGTCAATGCTCTGCCGGATGCAGCTCTTCACTCTCTCGAACAGGCTCTTTCTATCCTCATAATTCTGATACTGTACCGGAAGATATGCCACATCCTCAAGCTCCTGCTTCTCATAAGAAATATGCAGCCTGTGACACTCTTTCTTTACCAGTCCCTCTAAGTACCAGTTCCGCTCTGCCTTCCACTCCTTGTCCCGTGGTGTCAGGTGTTCAAATTCCCGGCTCCGGTACTCTATGGAATAGTTGCCCTTATCTATGAATATCCGGAAGAAATGCTTTAAGGTATGAAGATATGACCGCAGCACTTTTCTGCTCACTTTGAGGAGCTTTGCAAACTTCTCATAAAAACGCTGGAATCCGATTTTCATACGTCCGCTGCCTTCATGCGTACACTTAAGGAAGTAAAACAGAAGATATTTTTCATGCGGTTTCAAGTTCCGGAACTGCTTACTGTGAAATGCTTTCCGGTTCAGATTTACATATCCCTTTGATAAGGACTGCTTGTTCGGAAAAGCGTTATCAAGGATGCAGATGTCATAATCTACCTCACTGTTCTTTTCATATGTGATAATGTTCTTCTCCTTAAGACCATAAAGGGCATTATAAAAAGACTGTTTGCACATACCTGTATGCTGCATGACATCCAGATAGAAAACACCCTCTACACATCCTGTCTCCTGATTCTCTGCCTTTACCACATAAAGCAGCAGATTCCATTCACATTCTGTCAAGCTATGTAATTTGTCTATTAATTCATACCCTAGCTTCATAAGTACACCCTTTACTTGTTATATCTCTCCCGCTTTACCATAATATCTGCAATGGTCAGGTCGGAATTGTAAACATTTATGATTTCCTGTAAGCCATCTTTCAGCCGCTTCGCAAAGTAACTATGTGCATGTCCAAACTCCAGCTCCACTGCATTCCATTTCTTATTCTCTACATATACCGCCGTCAGAATGTCGTAATATGTTGCCGGAAGGCTCAGATAACATGCCCATACCCGGTTAATATCCTGCTCGTCCTCTGTCAGTCTCCACATCATCTTGGCAAGCTCCGCTCTCCGATTGTGGACTACAATTTCGCCCTTTAATATGAAATCGGCTAAATCCTTTGGAATTCCCCCTTTTTTATTCAAACATATGCCGGCTTCATTAGAACCATTGGAAGATAATACCAGGGATTCTACTCCTGTATTATTCTCCATTTCCATATACAACTGGAATATTTTCTTCCTGATACCCCTTAAAATACCATCATGATTTCTTAAAATATCCTTTACCTTTGCTTCTGTCATCTGTGTCATATCTCTACTCTCCTAACTCCGGCTGCTTACAGCATACCCAGTAAATAAATCATTTTGAAAAAGCTGCTGTCCTTTTCATCCAGCCATTCAATCAATGCTTTTATCTTTCCATCCATGCCCTACAACCTCGCCTGCTATTTTCCGGTAACCACCTTGTCTGTGACATCCTCTACATAAAAAACGTGAAGCTGACCATCTTTATCGTACTTATATGTATACAGCTTTCCATCAGATATAAATGTTTCATCATTGAAAAAAGCACAATCTCCGTACTCTCTTCGTATAACCTCTTGCGGATTATATTTCTCTATATCATCAAAAATCGGTGCAATTATAGCGGTACCGAAAACAACACCGAAAACAACAGCTGCTAACTTTGCAAGAAAGATAAAACCTTTCAATATCTTGATGCTCTTTTCATTCATCCTGCTTTCTCTTCCCCCTTTCCGGACAAAAAAAGAAAATCGACTGTAGTTTGTTGTGACTACTGTCGATTTTCATTCTAAAACTTTCCAATTTTTTTGCAATTTTTTTCTTCAGCTTCTTTCTAGTCCTCATATCCATTCGGATTATTCTTCTGCCATCTCCAGGAATCGGCACACATTTCACGAATGCCAAACTCTGCTTTCCAGCCAAGCTCCCGCTCTGCCTTTGAAGGGTCGCAATAACAGGTCGCAATGTCGCCAGCACGACGTGGCTTAATGGAATAAGGAATCTTTACGCCTGTTGCTTCTTCAAAATTCTTTACAATATCAAGTACACTATAACCATGTCCGGTACCAAGATTGTAAATACTTAAGCCTGCATTTTCCTCAATCTTCTTTAATGCCTTTACATGTCCCTTTGCCAGGTCTACTACATGAATGTAGTCTCTTACTCCGGTTCCGTCCGGTGTGTCATAATCATTTCCAAATACGCCAAGTTCTTTTAACTTTCCAACTGCCACCTGGGTAATATATGGCATCAGATTGTTCGGAATTCCATTCGGATTTTCTCCCATAGTTCCGCTCTGATGTGCTCCGATTGGGTTAAAATATCTTAATAAGATAACATTCCATTCCGGATCAGCTTTCTGCATATCCATAAGAATCTGCTCTAACATGGATTTCGTCCAGCCATATGGATTGGTACACTGTCCTTTCGGGCATTCCTCTGTGATTGGAATCTGTGCCGGATCACCATATACGGTCGCGGAAGAAGAAAAGATAATATTCTTGCAGCCGTGCTGTCGCATCACATCTACTAATGTCAATGTTCCTGCAATGTTGTTATTATAATATTCCCATGGCTTTACCACAGATTCTCCAACTGCTTTTAATCCTGCAAAATGAATGCAGCAGTCAATCTTCTCTTTTTCCATGATTTCATTTAAGATATCACGGTCTAATATATCTCCACGGTAAAATGTAACTTCTTTTCCAGTAAGCGCTTTTACACGCTCCAATGATTTTTCGCTGGCATTGGATAAATTATCCAGCACTACTACGTCATAGCCTGCCTGCTGTAATTCCACGCAGGTATGACTTCCGATATAACCTGCTCCACCTGTAACTAAAATAGACATATTCTCCACTCCTTTGTACTAAAATATGTATTTTCGTGTTCCTTACAAATAAGAGTATACCTTATATTCCTGTATTTGAACAGTATCTATTGTATAAACAATATGTATTTTTGTTGCATCTGCAAAGGACAGCCTCTATAATATATCTATAATATATCTATAATATATCTATAATCCATCTGCAAATTCCAGAAGGGAGGCATACGATGGACCCAAAATATAAGAATTCTTATAAAGTAAATAAAAAAGAACTGGTTTCCCTTTCCGTCTATAATGTCGGTTTCCAGAAATGTGAACCTCTTTACCAGTGGGGACCGGGAATCCGGGACCATTATCTGATTCATCACATTCTATCCGGAAAAGGATATTATTCTGTTGGTGGTAAAGTTTATGCCCTTTCCACCGGAGATACCTTCCTTGTCTACCCTCAGACCGAAATCACCTATTATGCAGACGAAAAAGACCCGTGGGAATATGCCTGGGTAGGCTTTAACGGCAGTGACGCTGCCATTATTTTGAATGCCACAGATTTTTCCAGAGACTTTCCACTGATTCACCAGACGCCGCTTTCCGAATCCATCCGGGAACACCTTCTCGGTATCTATGAAGCCCGCGGAAATGATTTCATGGATTCTGTAGAAATGACCGGACGACTCTATCAGACGCTGGCTCTTTTTATGAAACATGCCAGCAATAATGAACAGTATAACAGTTCCAGCAACTATGTCCAGAAAGGAATTGCCTATATTTCCGCCAACTATTCCTACCCGATCCGCGTAGAAGATATTGCTGATTATGTAGGCGTAAGCCGGAGCCATCTGTACCGCTCCTTTGAAACCATACTGGGTCAGTCGCCGAAAAATTATCTGACCCAGTTTCGTTTAAAACAGGCATGCTATCTCTTAGAACACTCCAGCCTATCCATTACTGCTGTAGCTAATTCCGTAGGCTTTGACAATGGGCTGCATTTTTCCAAGACGTTCCACAAGCTGAAAGGAATATCGCCCCGGGATTACCGGCTTACATCCTTAAATAATAATACAGACTAATCCGCCATTATTATCATTTACAACTTTCTGCATGGTATCCTGCAGCTTCATCTGGCTTTCATCATCCATCATGCTGATTTTGCTGCGGATACCGTCTTCCATCAGTTCTCCAATGGATTTTCCAAAAATGCTGGTTCCCCAGACTCCATCTTCTGTGCTCTGTCCCTCTTTGATATAATGAATCAGGTCGTTTGCCTGCTCTTCACTTCCTACAATCGGTGCAATCTCCGTTTCAATATTTGCCCGGATCATATGAACAGACGGTGCTACTGCCTTAATTTTTACGCCGAATTTATTACCATGTTTAATCAGCACCGGATCATCCATTTTAATATCTGAAAGCTTCGGACTCACCACTCCATATCCTTTCATTTCTACCGATTGTACCGCATCCGCTACTTTCTCATATTCCTTACGTTTCTCAGAAAGCTCCTTTATCATGGAAATAAGCTGGTATTCCCCGGTCACTTCTGTTCCGGTCAGTTCACTGATATTTTCATAATAATACTGATCTGCAATATCCAGCCGGATATCTGCTGTGCCATTTTCCAGATTCACCGCCTGCATCATCATATTGGAAATGTAATCTCCCTCCGGAGCCATCTTGTAATCCATCAAATCTTTTATCAGTGTTACTTCCGACAACATTTTTCCAGCATTTGCAACCACATTTTCTTTGATTGGATGACTCATTTCCAACATTTCTACCCATTTTGGAAGAAAGAAATTCATCTTCACAACCGGGAATTCATAGAGGATACCCTTCAGCACTGCATAGACATCTTCTTTTCGAAGCTGCTCACAATTCAGTGGAAATACACTGACTTCATATTTTTCTTCTAATTCTTTTGCCAGTTGTGCCGTTTCCTCGCTGTATGGTTTTACGGAATTCAGTACCATAACAAAGGGTTTTCCGATTCTCTGCAGCTCTTTTATGGTTTCTTCCTCACCTTTCACATAATTCTCCCTCGGGATATCTGTGAAACTGCCATCTGCAGTTACTACAATTCCAATGGTTGCATGGTCATTAATAACCTTTCTGGTCCCGACCTCCGCCGCCTTTGTAAAAGGAATTTCCTCTTCAAACCAAGGCGTCTTTACCATTCGCTCCACGCCATTTTCCAGATGTCCGGTGGCACCCTCTACCATGTAACCCACACAGTCAATCAGCCTCACTTTTACTTCGGTATCTTCGCCCAGCCGGATTTTTGCAGCATCTTTTGGAATAAACTTCGGCTCTGTTGTCATAATGGTTTTTCCCTGGGCCGCCTGTGGCATTTCATCCACCGCACGCTGGCGGCTGTTTTCATCCTCCATAAACGGAAGTACCATCAGCTCCATGAAACGTTTGATAAAAGATGACTTTCCGGTCCGCACAGCTCCAATCACACCTATGTAAATTTCCCCATTTGTCCTTGCACTGATATCTTTATACATATCATAAGTGCCTGTATTAAAATTTTCCATATAAATTCCTCCTGCCTATACTGTTATATGTATATGCAGGAGGAAGTCACCATTATAACAAAATATTCAGTTTTCCTGAAAGACATCTAAACTCTGCGTGTGTCACATCCCCGCAATATTCTCCGTCAGCATGCAATACCATTGGTTTTTCCAAATCCACGCTGAATTTTCTGCAGTTATGGATATCAAAGCACTTAAATCCTGTATGTTTTCCCTTTACCAGAAATGGCAGCAGGAAAAAGGTGCGCCACCTTGCCACTCCATAGCCACAGCAGACTGAAAATTCTCCGTCCGTAGCCACGGCCTCCGGAGCCATCGGCACTCCACCGCCTTCACAATACTGATTCATTCCAGCAATAAAAATCATCCGGGAAATCGGCTCTTCCACTTCATCATCAAATACTATCTTCGCCTCTGCTGTCGGCATGGTAAACAGGGATTTTATCGTAAGACAGACGTAGGTTAATGAACCAAGTCCCAGTCTATTTAATGCTTTCTTTAATCCGGAATGCAGTGCCTGTTTACATACATCCGCATCCAGTCCAAGACCGGAACTAATTGCAAAAATCTTCTGTTCCTTCTGTCCTTCTTCCACCCAGCTGACACAGCCTAAGTCAATCGGCGTTGTCTCTTCCGCCTGAAGTATCCGCTCTAAATTTTCTGTAGGTGTTCCATTGATTTTCATACCTCTTGCGAAATCATTCCCGGAGCCGGTCGGTATGTATCCAAACCGGATTTTTTCAAAATCATGCATCCCGTTCAGTACTTCATTTAACGTACCATCACCACCGACCACAATAAGATACACTTTTTCTCTATCAATATCACATACACGGTCTGCAAGCTTCTTCGCATGACCCTCATACTCTGTAAAATGTGCTTTATACCTTATTTCATGCTCCAGAAGGTAATTCTGCAGTTCCTCCCAGACCCGTTTGGACCTGCCGCCTCCCGAGGTATTGTTTACTATAAAATGATACATTTTATTCTGCTGTTTCTAAAGCTTCCAGCTCTTCTTTTGTTTTTCTCTTTCTACAGTAGATTTCCATATTTTTGCAGACTTTCTTTGCAAGTGCCGAAGTAATCTGTCCATCTACTGCACGCCATTTCCAGTTCATGCCAAGTGTAGATGGTGTATTCATACGTCCTTCACTGCCAATTCCAAGAATATCCTGCATCGGAACAATAGCCATATCACCAACACAGCCCCATACAGCTTTCATGGTGCCCCAGTTATATCCTTCTTCTTTGTTTAATCTTAAATATTCTTTGGCATATTTAACGCTTTCCTTTGGAGCCGTCTTGAACCATCCCATAATGGTATCATTATCATGAGTTCCAGTATAAACAACACAATTCTTTTGATATGTATGTGGAAGGTAATCACTCTCTTCTCTGCTGTCGAAAGCAAACTGGATTAACTTCATTCCAGGGAAACCGGTATCCTTTAACAACTGTTTTACGGACGGTGTTAAATAACCCAAATCTTCTACAATAATATTTAATCTGCCAAGTTTCTTTTCCAGAGCATTGAACAGGTCCATACCAGGACCTTCTCTCCACTCTCCATTTCTTGCTGTCTTATCCTTTGCAGGAATTGCGTAATATGAATCAAAACCTCTGAAGTGGTCAATACGAACAACATCATACAATTCAGACATTGCTTTGATACGTTTTGTCCACCAGGTATAACCATCCTTCTTCATAGCATCCCAACGGAATAACGGGTTTCCCCATAACTGTCCATCAGCAGAGAATGCATCTGGAGGACATCCGGATACATCAATCGGATCCAGGTTCTCATCTAAATAGAACTGTCCCGGATTTGCCCATACATCTGCACTGTCACCAGCAACATAAATAGGTACATCACCGATAATCTGAATACCTTTTTCATTGGCATATGCTTTCAGCTCTGTCCACTGTTTGAAGAACAGATACTGCAGCATTTTCCAGAATTCAACAGCATCTGCAAATTCTTCTTTCGCATTTTCAATTGCTGATGGTTTACGGAGTTTTAAATCTTTCTTCCATTCAAACCATGCAACCCCGCCATTTGCATCCTTCAATGCCATAAACAGTGCATAGTCCTCTAACCAGTCACTGTTTTTCTCACAAAAATACGCAAAATCATCCGGTAATGCTTTTTTAAAGCGCTGATATGCTTTTTTCAATAAAGGAAAACGGTTTTCATAAAGTGTTCCATACTCTACAAATTCCGGATTTTCTCCCCATTCATAGCTTAAACATTCCTTTTTTGTCAGTAACTTATCCTTACAAAGATAATCTAAGTCAATAAAATATGGATTCCCCGCAAAGCTTGAAAATGACTGATATGGAGAATCTCCATAACTGGTTGGGCATATCGGTAATATCTGCCAGTAAGTCTGTCCTGATTTATCCAAAAAGTCTACAAATTTTCTGGCTTCCTTTCCCATTGTACCAATTCCGTATGGTGACGGAAGTGAAGATATATGCATTAATATCCCACTTGTTCTCATAATTAAATTCCTCCTGCAAACTAGATTATTTTCCTATCTCACGAACACTTTCCCCCAGTGCAAGTTCAAAAGGTATTATTTCATGTACTGCCTTGGTTTTCAAGTCAATTGTACGAAATAGTATTTCAAGACTGCGTTGTGCCATCGTCTGGTACCGCTGTCTTACAGTGGTCAGCTTTGGATTATAGTAATCCGCCATTGGTATTCCGTCAAACCCCACAACGGAAATATCATCCGGTACCAGAAGACCTCTGTCACGTATCGCACGAATCGCTCCAATTGCCATGACATCACTCATCGCAAATATAGCAGTCATATCCTTTGCCTTCTCCAAAAGTTTTTCCGTAGCCCGATACGCACTTCCAAAGTCAAATCTTGCTTTCACAAAATATTTATCGTAATCAAATATTCTTCCCTTTTCACCAAAACATTTCTCGCACCCGATATAACGCTGTTCACTGACATAAGAAGAACTTAAATTTCCTCCAATTACTCCAATATGAACATGTCCCTGATTCACCAGATAATTCATGGCACATTTTGCCGCTTCCACATCATCTGTTGCTACACTGGACAGGTTCGGAAAGCCAAGATCTTTTCCTGCAGTAGACACTAATACCGATGGAACTTTTACTTCATGAAACTTTTCCCTAAAAAATGCAGGATTACCTCCGAGGAATAAAATCCCCAGAGGTTTTCTTTCACGACACTGAATAATTGCCTGTTCTACTTCATTTTCTTCTTCATCCAGATATATCATATTCAATGTATAACTGGTCTTATTTACAATCGTCTGGATTTCTTCTGCTATCCCTGAAAAAACCATATTCGACGTACCTTTTATCAGTACGCAGATGGTTTTAGACGCAATCTGTTTCAAATGCTTCGCATTTCCATTTGGAACAAAATTGTGTTCTGCAACAATCCGCCGAATCTTCTTTTCTGCTTCCGGACTCACATCATCCCTGTTATTCAGAACCCTTGACACAGTACTTACTGAATACCCGGATTCTTTTGCAATATCTTTTATTGTCATGTTTTGTCCTGCCTTTACACTATATCTATAGCGAAATACTTATTATATAAATGCTTAACCTTTTACAGCTCCTGCAACAACGCCTTCGATAATATATTTCTGACAGATTCCATAGAAAATGATAATTGGAAGAATTGCCAGTACCAGCATAGCCATCATTGCGCCCCAGTCAATAGAGCCATATCCACCTTTCAAATACTGAATTGCAATCGGAATCGTTTTCCATTTTCTGATATCGAGTACCAGATATGGAAGAAGGTAGTCATTCCAGATCCACATTACCTGAAGAATTGCAACTGTAATTGCAGTAGGCTTTAAAATCGGGAATACAACCTGGAAATATGTCTGAATCGGGCTGCATCCATCAATCATTGCCGCTTCTTCGATTTCAAGCGGAATGCTCTTTACGAAGCCGGTAAACATGAATACCGCAAGTCCTGCTCCAAATCCAAGATATACTAAAATGATTCCAACCGGATTTCCAAGATGTAACATATTTGACAGCTTGGATAATGTAAACATTACCATCTGGAAAGGTACAATCATGGAAAACAGGCAAAGGCAATATAAACCTTTTGAAAACTTATCATTCACGCGGATGATATACCATGCACACATAGATGTGCAGAGAATAATTACCGCAACAGAACATATTGTGATAAATAATGATGTTCCAAACGCATTAAAGAAGTTAATCTTGCGGATACCTTCTGCATAGTTGGTTAATCCAACAAATGCCTTCTGCACTCCGGCAACAAATCTGTCCCATCCGTCAGTCATTTTAAACGGTCCTAACTGGAACGGGAAGCGGTTAATATATGCCTTTAATTTAAAGGAGTTCATAAATACGATTACAATCGGAAGTACCCACAGTACACTTAAAATAGTAAATATAATGGTAAAAATCCAGCCATGTTTTGCTTTTCTTACATTACTCATTACTGCTGCACCTCCTTACGTCTGGTCAGATAGTTCTGTCCAAGTGCAATTATTGCTACCAGGATAAAGAATACAACTGCTTTTGCCTGACCAACGCCTTCCCATCCGTTTCTACCATAGAAAGTATCATAGATGTTCAATGCTAAAAGCTGTGATTTCTTTGCAGGTTCACCTGCTGTCAATGCTAAGTTCTGGTCGAATAATTTAAATCCGTTGGTCAGTGTTAAAAATGTACATACGGTAATGGATGGCATTACCATCGGTAAGGTTACATTTTTAAGTACCTGCCAGGAAGTTGCCCCATCGATTTCTGCAGCTTCAATCAAATCTCCAGGAATATTCTGGATACCCGCGATATAGATAATCATCATATAACCTATCTGCTGCCAGCACATCAGGATAATCATACCCCAGAAACCATATTTTTCATTATATGCCAATGTTCTGCTGTAATTTGCGAGAATACCATTGAAAATCAACTGCCAGATATATCCTAATACAATACCACCAATCAGGTTCGGCATGAAGAAAATGGTACGGAACGCATTTGTTCCTCTAATACCCTTTGTTAAAAGCATCGCAATTACGAATGCAAAAAAGTTAATGGCAAGCACGGAAACAATTGTAAAGAGTGCTGTATACCATAACGAGTGAACAAATGTCTCATCTCCAAAGATTTTGGTATAATTAGATAGTCCTACAAACTTTGCATCCGTAACAGTTGTGAATTTACAAAAAGAAAGATAGATACCCATAGCAAAAGGAATTATAAAACCAATTGTAAATGCAACTAACGTTGGAAGTGCAAAAAGAGGAAAATATTTTTTAATTGATTTGTTCATAATATTTTTCCTTTCCCTTTTATAAAGGGCAGGCGATATCCGCCCGCCCTTTTTTTCACATATTGTTCTGATTATATGTGATAAGTCTTACTCGTTTGCTGCTGCGTACTCAGAAGCCCAGCCATCAACGAATGCAGTTACAACATCATCCCAGGAACCTGTTCCAGCAGCATAAGCTGTTAATGCAGAACCTACGCCATCTTTCCAAGCCTCAGAAGGCATTGTTGTAAAGCACCAAGCTACAGAATTCTTACCATCTGCAATGGACTGGTTAACTGCATCCATGAATGCATTGCTTGCCTGATATCCATCATCAAATGTATCAAATGGTGTTGTGAAGCCCATCTGGTTAGCAACAACGTCACGTCCTGTGTCACTTGTAATAACCCAGTTCAAGAAATCTTCTGTTGCTTTGATGTTTTCTTCAGAAGCATTAGCATTAATACACCAGTAGTTCTCAGATCCTGTACAAAGTCCCTGATTCTCTTCTCCATCAACTCCGATGTAGATAGGCATCATTCCAAGGTCATCATCTGTTAATACACCAGCATTGATAATATCATTGTATGCCCATGTACCATTCTGATAGAATACAGCTTCGCCTAAGCCAAATTCAGCTGTTGCATCATCACCAGTCTTGCTTGCTAACATAGAGCCTTCGCAAGTAGAATCTGTTGTGTATAAATCCCAGATCTGTTTGTAGTTATCAAGGTAAGTTCCTTTGATAGCATCTGTAGATTCGATTCCATCTGCTTTGTATTCATAGTAGATTGGAAGGTTTGCTAAATGGGTTTTGAATCTCCAGTCAGAGGATGAATCCATACCAGCTGAAGTAAATGCACCCTTAAGGTCATATTCAGGACCAGCTGCTTCACTTACTTCTGCAAGTCTTGACTGAATATCATCTGCTACTTCTTTTAATTTTGCGAAGCTGTTGATTTCATCGATAGAAGAAACTTTAGCTCCGTCCATTCCGCAATATGCGTTTAATACGGTTTTGTTGTAAATAAGACCATAAGTCTCAAGTACATATGCGATACCTTTTACTTCGTCTCCATCTTTCAGTACAAAGTCATCACTCTTAACATGTGAATAAACATCTGTTCCTGATAAGTCTGCGCAGTAATCTTTCCATGCTGCAAGACCAACTGGTCCGTTTACCTGGAAAAGTGTAGGTGCATCAGATTTAGCTATCTCAGACTTTAAAGTCTCTTCATATGTACCAGATGCTGCTGTAACAACTTCAACTGGAACACCAGTCTCATCTGTATAAGCTTTTGCAAGATCCTGCCACTGCTGATCCTGTTCTGGTTTGAAGTTCAAGTAGTAAACAGAACCACTTGCTGCTTCTTTGCTGTCATCTGTCTTCTCTGTTCCTGCTGCATTATTGTCAGCTGTTTTCTTGTCGTCGCTTCCACATCCAGCAACCATAGCTGCTGTCATAGATACAACTAACATAAGAGATACTAATTTTCTTTTCATAGTACATCCTCCTAAAATATAATATGCTATCCTTCCTGAAAACCTCTTTCCCAATCTGTATACCGACTTGTCTGGAACCTAGTTGGTTACGTTCTCGGTAACGTTTTCAGTGGATGTATATAATATAACCCCATTACTCAAAAATAGCAATGGGGTTTTTAACATTTTGTACACTTATATAATTTTGGCATTCCATTTTTGTGCACTTTTACCATGAAGTTGTGTTTTTTCTATGAAAACAAGCGCTCTGCAATACGGACTGCATCTTCAATACAGCCATCGCAGCTCCGCAAAACCTTTCCGGTTTCAATTCCTTTCAATTCTTTACAGATATGAGAGCCGTTTTTTTCATCAAATGCTGCTGTCAGTCCCTTTACCGTCTGATATGTTCTGCCTTTGGTCATGCCCTTTTCAATTGCTCCCGAGCTTCCCAGTGCTCCTGCAATCATATACATTCCGGTTGCTGCACCACAGGTTCCCTGCATATCTGCCATCCCTGCGCCAAATCCTTCCGACAGACGGAATAAAGTTTCTTCATCAATACCCAGCTTATCACTGTAACTGCATAATACTGCCTGTGCACAGTTATATCCGCTGTGGTGTTTTTCTTCTGCTAATTTTACTCTTTCTTCTATTGTCATCTTCTAATCTCCTTTTTCTGTTTCCTGCTATTCTCTGTAATAACTTTTTCTTGCTTATAAAATGCTGCCTTCTGCCAAACGTTTTCTTTTCTATCCATCTGGCAAAAGATTTTTCCTGCGGATACACTCATGGCAGCTTTCAAATAATAATTTCTTACTGCTACAGACTGTTTCCGGATTCTTCATTCCTGCCTTTTCCCGCATCAGACATAATTTGTGTACCGTATCTGCATCCAACTCCCGGTCCATTTCCATCATTTTACTCTGGTAAAGAAGTCTTGCATATAATTCTACCGACTCCATCCGGTAATAAGCTTCCGTCAGGTCCTTTCCATAAGTCAGTGCCCCATGATGTGCTAAGAGCAACGCATCAAAATAGTCAAGATATGGTGCAATGGCATCCGGTATTTCCTGCGTAGACGGCAGACCATATTCTGCTACCGGCACACAGCCAAGACTTACAATGGATTCTGATATGATTGCACGATTTAATGCCTGACCGCCAATCGCAAAGGTTGTGGCATATGGCGGATGTGCATGTACAACTGCTCTTACATCCGGACGTTTTTCATATACTTTCAAATGCATCTTCATTTCAGAAGACGGGCGGAACCCATCCTGACAGGATAAGACTTCTCCCTGCAGATTTATCTTACATAAACATTCTTCCGTCATATATCTGTCTCTTATACACATCTGACGCTGCCGACGAATAGCCTTGTGTAGA
>ERZ1027238.210-NODE-210-length-21204-cov-90.834129_pt1 | contig 21204 bp, 14 predicted proteins | sample MGYA00519477_ERZ1027238 | MGnify/ENA primary metagenome ERZ1027238 (study PRJEB26926, sample SAMN06164638) | human gut metagenome | biome: ENVO:00009003; feature: ENVO:2100002; material: ENVO:00002003 | host: Homo sapiens | place: USA | collected 2012 ...
GCTACCCCCCAACGTAAAATTTAGACATTCAAATGCAAGCATTTTGTAAAGTTTAATTCTTTAACCGGCTCAAAACTTCCGGATTTGGAAGCAAAACCTTTTCCGCTTCCAAATTTGCAAATCTCAGAGCACTTTTCTGAAATGAGAAGAGCCGAAGAAAAGATTTCTCTAATCTCCGGCTCCAGCCCATCTGTCACGTCCGTGCAATCTTTCAGCACAACACTAACTTAATAGCACATAACAACAATGAGCTTAATCTTTTCGCTCTCTTGTGGTCTCAATGGATAGTTTAGCGATGCCCAAGTTTATGCTAAAGGCAAACTTGCGCATCTTCAACGGAAGCTTATCTGCAAAGACTTCGTTCATCATGCCTTGTAGTTTCCCTTGCTCTGCTTCATCAGGAACGATGCCTTGCTCTGCTTCGTCATTCAGTTTCGCCATAGTCCTTGCCAGTTTGCGAAGTTTGGTGAAGGTGTCTATGATGGCAAATGTTGTTTCTGTAGCTATTGGCGATTTCAGAATTGTGGCGAGCATATATAATCCCTGTTCCGTGAATGCGTTCGGCAAAGTTCTGGAATAGCGCAAGTTACCGAGGTGGTCACATTTTGTTACCACCTCCTGCTTTTCTTCTTTGCTTAACTGAAACATATACTCTGGAGGAAACTTCTCGATGTTTCTCTTTACTGCTTGGTTGATGGCTTTCGTCTCAACCCCATACAGTTCGGCAACATCTCTATCGAGGATAACTTGTATATCTCGAATAACGATGATTTTGCTTTCTGTTTTTGCAATGTCTTCTTGATGTCCCATTCTCTTTTTTGTTTTGATTTTGGGTGCAAAGATAAGAAAAATATCTGAAATGCCAACAAATACTATGAAAAACACCCGCTTCTCGGTGCGGCAGACCGAGCGACTTTGTACGCTTTCGTCGCTCGAAAGCAGCCCCACGAATAGCCAAAAGGGCATTTTCCGCCCATCTAAGCCGTTTTTCCCTTCTTCACGTGGAATTTTACGCACGAAGCGGAGAAAGTGTCTTAAATCGCTTTATTTTGCGTCAAAGTAAAAAGTTTTGACAGCACACAAAACTGCTGTTTTTTGTACGTTGCCACAAAGTCAGCGCACACTCATCAACGAGCAAGCAAGCTGTACCCACGAACAAGCAAGAATGAGGACGGAGGGGCGTTCAGACCCCGACCCCCTAAAAAACAAAAAAAACACCCCGAAAACGCCCCAAAAAGGCATTTGTTTTCGCCAGCTTGCTATGCCTGTTTTATTAGCATCGTCTGTTAATGCTCTATCTATATTCTGTAACTTGCTGAAATTCAAAACTTTGCAGAATAGTTTCCCTACAGATTGGGAACGCTTTCCCTACAGATTGGGAACTTGTTTTTCGGGGTTTAACCTACAATTAGGGAACTTTAACCTACCAACATTTGTTTTTTGTAGGATTTTCGTTATCTTTGCACCCGAAATCAATAAAACTCAAAGAGTATGAAACAAGAACTACAACAGATTGCAGACCACCTCGAACGCATCAACCGAGACCTGCATAGTGAAAGTGAAGTCTGGGATGCAGAGCTTCGTGACAGACAAGCAAAGCACCTCGAAGGAGAAGCTGCCATCAAGCACTATAACGAGTGGATGAAGGCAGCAGGTATGGAACACTTAATGACTACAAGCATATGAAGAAGCTCCCAATAAACACGCAGAACAAAGACGTTGTCGTTTCCTGGATTTATACCTGGGCACGGCAGCAGGAGATGAGCATACACGAGCAGCGCATCATCCTTCGCATTTTAGAGTTCTGTCAAGACGAGCTGAAGGGGTTGAAAATCAAAGACAACCTGTGCAAGCTTGAACACAACAAGTATGACGTAACTATCGAGATGCCAGCATCTCTTGCAATCTTCAAGAATTTAGAAGCGGACACTATAACGGAAACGTTAGAGGCGTTGTCAAGACGATACTTCAAGTACGAGGACGACAAGCGATGGTGGATGTGCTCCTTCATATCAAGTCCTGAATACATCAAAGGGTCAGGCATTATGAAGTTTCGAGTTGATAATAAAATTTGGGATATCTGGCTAAACTTCTCTAAAGGTTACAGACGATTTGAATTAAATAAGGCTTTAGCCTTACCTACAACGTACGCTGTCCAATTCTACATGCTGATGAGTGGTAGCGAAAAGCCGATATCGTTCACCATCGAGCAGTTTAAGGAATGGCTCGGAATAGACAAAGACGCATACAAAGACAAGGATGGGAAAGACCGAATCGACAACCTTGAAATGAGAGTTATAAAGCCTGCCCAAAAGGCTTTAGACGAATCCTGCCCATACACGTTTACGTACTCAAAAATAAAGCTAAACCCTCTCAACAAGAGAAGTAGAGTAACAGGGTTTACCTTCACAGCAAAGTACCAACCACAGTTCAGAGACGAATCGCTCGAAAGCAAGGTTCTGCAGGCGAAAGTATCGGCATCCTTCGCCATCCGTCCAGAGATTTACAACTACCTGCGTCAGCAGTGCGGCTTCAGTGCTTCAGATCTGAACAACACCAAAGAGATCTGGCTGCAAGCCCAAGACGTTTTCGAGGATCCTCTTCTCGAAATTGCGATGCTCAAGGCAAAAGCCAGAGAAGCAAAGAAGACCACACAAGCATTTATCGTTGCCTACATCAAAGGCAAGATAGCGGATGCTATGTCAAAGAAAAAATAAGGCGGTTCAAGAGGGAGTCGAGAGGGAGAATCCCTTTCGCCTAACCCATCAACGGCTTGCCGCACGTTAGTCCTCGGTTTCCGAGTTGATGGGGCGAGTTTGGCAAAAACTTGGAATTAGGCTTCCCCCCAGTGTGAAAATTTTGCACTGTTTTTGGGGATGCCTAATTGCGAGTTTTCTGACCAAACCGCGTATTAGGCTACCCCCCCAACGTAAAATTTAGACATTCAAATGCAAGCATTTTATAAAGAATAAATCATAAAATCACCCATAACTTGCGAATTTGAAGGCGATGAACAAATTGCATGAAAATACAGAAATCTCAGAGCACAACTCAGAGCTATAACCATCAAAAAGTGAAGTTATAGAAAGCCACCAAAAAGTTATAGTCCACATGAAGAGGATGGCGGCTGCCCCCTCTCGATACTATGAAAAACACTCGCAGTCGGCGACCCGACCACGTCAGGGTTATAGGGGCTGACGTGTGTGAAGCCCCTAATCCCCAGCGAACACCCCGAAAAGGCATTTTTTGCCACCCAAGAGCCGTTTTTGCAATCCGAACGTACAATTTTACCATCCGAACCCTCAAAACTGCCCAAATCGCCCCAAAATGCCATTTTTGGCAATAAAAAAGCCGACAGGATTACTCCCATCGGCTCGCATACCTGTCACGTCCTAGTATCTTTCAACTAAACACGAACGAATCGCACATAACAACGATATGCTTATCCATTGAAGACGTCTGGGCACCTTGAAGCCCGAAACGGACGAACCGCACATAACGACAATGGACTAATCTTTTCTTTCACGAGTGGTCTCTATTGAGACTTTCACGAAGCCAAGATTTAGACTAAATGCCAACTTCCGCATTTTCAAAGGAAGAGTATCTGAAAGAACTTCTCCCATTAGGTTCTGGATTCTCCCTTGCTCTGCCTCCTCTGGAACTATGCCATTTGCGGCATCAGCATTCACCTTGCCAATAGCCCTGGCAACCTGGCGAAGCTTTGCGAACGTCTCAACAATGGCAATTGTAACCTCTGTAGCCAATGGAGATTTGAGGATGGTGGCAAGCATATACAAGCCTTTCTCCGTGAAAGCTTTGGTAGGAACATGAGAATACTTCAGCTTTTCGAGGTGGTCGAAATTTTCGACCACATATTGTTTCTCTTTGTCTGTCAGCTCGATAACATATCCGTCTGGAAACTTCTCTGGATTGTTTTTCAAAGCTTCGTTGATACGTCTGGTCTCCACTCCATACAGCTCGGCAACGTCTCTATCGAGGATCACACGTTGCTCCCTGATGAAGATGATCTTGTTTTCTGTCTTTTCAATATCTTCTTTTTGTCCCATATAGTTCTTGTTTTGGCTGCAAAGATAAAGAGCAGCACCCCAAACAAGCAAAAAAATAAACACTTATAAACATAATTCTATATTTTTTAACGCGCACGAAAAGCCTTTCTTTTCTGTCCGTACCCCCACACCCCCTAAAGGGGGCTTGCTCTGCTTTCCATCCTCCTTCAAATGTCAGTGGCTGCGCCCCGTCGGGGCTTGCCCCCGACCCCTAAAAGCCGAAAAAATCCTATGCCTGTTATATGCATAGTCTGTTATCTGCTCTATCCTTTTTTGTAACTAACTGATTTTCAGTAACTCCAATGTTTAATTTATAACATTTGGAATACTAATATATAACATTTGGAATACCAAAATACCCATTTATTTATAACATTTTTAATACTTTTTATAACAAATAGTTTTGTTTGTTATAAATTAATTATTACCTTTGCAACAGAATTAAAAATCAATGAGTTATGACAGACTTTCGAAGCATAGAAAACGAGTGCTGCAACACAAAATGTGATGCCTATGCACGTGGGATTTGCCCTTTTTTGGGCGAAAGTGACAAATTAAACAGATGCACTCGCATCAAAAACTACATCGAGGAGATTGGAGATGGCAAGAATTAAGAAGAACAACAAAGATGTCTTTCAGTCGTATATATTGACTGTGGCTAAATATGATTTTTCGACTTACGAAAAGCGCATTCTGTATCGCCTCGTAGAAATGGCACAGAAAGACGTACCTCAACCTTTGCGTGATAACATGCGTAAGGTTGAGCCATCCAACTGTGGCGTTAACATAACTATGCCAGTAGCGGACATACTCAAAGACGAGACGGACAAAAACTACACAAAAGCGATAGCAGCTTTCAAGGGACTAGTAGAGAAAACTATAGAATACTCGGACAAGGAAACGTGGCTATGCACATCCATCATCGAGCACCCAGAAATAGAAAAGGGCTCCGGCATAGCTAAATTTCACATATACAAGCCGGTTTGGGAATGTATTTTAGACTTTTCAAAGGGTTACAGAAAGTACGAACTTGCAACCGCTATGAGTTTTAAGTCTGTCTATTCTATGCGCATGTATGAGCTTATGAGCGGACAAACAGCCCCTCTTTATCAAAGCTTTGAGGAGCTAAAGGAACGCTTCAAACTCAAGGGAAAATACAAGATTGTTTCTATGTTTATCGAAAGATGTCTAGAGCCAGCAAGAAAAGAACTTGATGAAAGTAGCCCCTACTCATTCACTTACGAAGCCGCAAAAGTTAAATCTCGTGGACGTAATGGCGAAAAGATTGTAGGATTTACTTTCTATCCTCGTTTCAACATGAAGAACCGAGACGAGGAGCTTTACAAAAAGGAGTTGAATGCCAAAATCGGAAACATCACTGGGCGATTTGGCATGCTCGACAAGAACGTTTCAGATTACCTTCTGTACAATTTGAACGTGCCTAAAGAATCCATCAACTCCAACAAGGAAGTATTCCTGCAGGCACAGAATGTTTTTCCAGACCTCGTTTCTGTCCTCGCTGAAATTGGTCCGAAGATGAGGGAGAAAGGCAAGCCTATCGGCTACCTCATCAACACACTGAAAGGCAAGATAGCGGATGCTATGTCAAAGAAAAAATAAGGCGGTTCAAGAGGGAGTCGAGAGGGAGAATCCCTTTCGCCTAACCCATCAACGGCTTGCCGCACGTTAGTCCTCGGTTTCCGAGTTGATGGGGCGAGTTTGGCAAAAACTTGGAATTAGGCTTCCCCCCAGTGTGAAAATTTTGCACTGTTTTTGGGGATGCCTAATTGCGAGTTTTCTGACCAAACCGCGTATTAGGCTACCCCCCAACGTAAAATTTAGACATTCAAATGCAAGCATTTTGTAAAGTTTAATTCTTTAACCGGCTCAAAACTTCCGGATTTGGAAGCAAAACCTTTTCCGCTTCCAAATTTGCAAATCTCAGAGCACTTTTCTGAAATGAGAAGAGCCGAAGAAAAGATTTCTCTAATCTCCGGCTCCAGCCCATCTGTCACGTCCGTGCAATCTTTCAGCACAACACTAACTTAATAGCACATAACAACAATGAGCTTAATCTTTTCGCTCTCTTGTGGTCTCAATGGATAGTTTAGCGATGCCCAAGTTTATGCTAAAGGCAAACTTGCGCATCTTCAACGGAAGCTTATCTGCAAAGACTTCGTTCATCATGCCTTGTAGTTTCCCTTGCTCTGCTTCATCAGGAACGATGCCTTGCTCTGCTTCGTCATTCAGTTTCGCCATAGTCCTTGCCAGTTTGCGAAGTTTGGTGAAGGTGTCTATGATGGCAAATGTTGTTTCTGTAGCTATTGGCGATTTCAGAATTGTGGCGAGCATATATAATCCCTGTTCCGTGAATGCGTTCGGCAAAGTTCTGGAATAGCGCAAGTTACCGAGGTGGTCACATTTTGTTACCACCTCCTGCTTTTCTTCTTTGCTTAACTGAAACATATACTCTGGAGGAAACTTCTCGATGTTTCTCTTTACTGCTTGGTTGATGGCTTTCGTCTCAACCCCATACAGTTCGGCAACATCTCTATCGAGGATAACTTGTATATCTCGAATAACGATGATTTTGCTTTCTGTTTTTGCAATGTCTTCTTGATGTCCCATTCTCTTTTTTGTTTTGATTTTGGGTGCAAAGATAAGAAAAATATCTGAAATGCCAACAAATACTATGAAAAACACCCGCTTCTCGGTGCGGCAGACCGAGCGACTTTGTACGCTTTCGTCGCTCGAAAGCAGCCCCACGAATAGCCAAAAGGGCATTTTCCGCCCATCTAAGCCGTTTTTCCCTTCTTCACGTGGAATTTTACGCACGAAGCGGAGAAAGTGTCTTAAATCGCTTTATTTTGCGTCAAAGTAAAAAGTTTTGACAGCACACAAAACTGCTGTTTTTTGTACGTTGCCACAAAGTCAGCGCACACTCATCAACGAGCAAGCAAGCTGTACCCACGAACAAGCAAGAATGAGGACGGAGGGGCGTTCAGACCCCGACCCCCTAAAAAACAAAAAAAACACCCCGAAAACGCCCCAAAAAGGCATTTGTTTTCGCCAGCTTGCTATGCCTGTTTTATTAGCATCGTCTGTTAATGCTCTATCTATATTCTGTAACTTGCTGAAATTCAAAACTTTGCAGAATAGTTTCCCTACAGATTGGGAACGCTTTCCCTACAGATTGGGAACTTGTTTTTCGGGGTTTAACCTACAATTAGGGAACTTTAACCTACCAACATTTGTTTTTTGTAGGATTTTCGTTATCTTTGCACCCGAAATCAATAAAACTCAAAGAGTATGAAACAAGAACTACAACAGATTGCAGACCACCTCGAACGCATCAACCGAGACCTGCATAGTGAAAGTGAAGTCTGGGATGCAGAGCTTCGTGACAGACAAGCAAAGCACCTCGAAGGAGAAGCTGCCATCAAGCACTATAACGAGTGGATGAAGGCAGCAGGTATGGAACACTTAATGACTACAAGCATATGAAGAAGCTCCCAATAAACACGCAGAACAAAGACGTTGTCGTTTCCTGGATTTATACCTGGGCACGGCAGCAGGAGATGAGCATACACGAGCAGCGCATCATCCTTCGCATTTTAGAGTTCTGTCAAGACGAGCTGAAGGGGTTGAAAATCAAAGACAACCTGTGCAAGCTTGAACACAACAAGTATGACGTAACTATCGAGATGCCAGCATCTCTTGCAATCTTCAAGAATTTAGAAGCGGACACTATAACGGAAACGTTAGAGGCGTTGTCAAGACGATACTTCAAGTACGAGGACGACAAGCGATGGTGGATGTGCTCCTTCATATCAAGTCCTGAATACATCAAAGGGTCAGGCATTATGAAGTTTCGAGTTGATAATAAAATTTGGGATATCTGGCTAAACTTCTCTAAAGGTTACAGACGATTTGAATTAAATAAGGCTTTAGCCTTACCTACAACGTACGCTGTCCAATTCTACATGCTGATGAGTGGTAGCGAAAAGCCGATATCGTTCACCATCGAGCAGTTTAAGGAATGGCTCGGAATAGACAAAGACGCATACAAAGACAAGGATGGGAAAGACCGAATCGACAACCTTGAAATGAGAGTTATAAAGCCTGCCCAAAAGGCTTTAGACGAATCCTGCCCATACACGTTTACGTACTCAAAAATAAAGCTAAACCCTCTCAACAAGAGAAGTAGAGTAACAGGGTTTACCTTCACAGCAAAGTACCAACCACAGTTCAGAGACGAATCGCTCGAAAGCAAGGTTCTGCAGGCGAAAGTATCGGCATCCTTCGCCATCCGTCCAGAGATTTACAACTACCTGCGTCAGCAGTGCGGCTTCAGTGCTTCAGATCTGAACAACACCAAAGAGATCTGGCTGCAAGCCCAAGACGTTTTCGAGGATCCTCTTCTCGAAATTGCGATGCTCAAGGCAAAAGCCAGAGAAGCAAAGAAGACCACACAAGCATTTATCGTTGCCTACATCAAAGGCAAGATAGCGGATGCTATGTCAAAGAAAAAATAAGGCGGTTCAAGAGGGAGTCGAGAGGGAGAATCCCTTTCGCCTAACCCATCAACGGCTTGCCGCACGTTAGTCCTCGGTTTCCGAGTTGATGGGGCGAGTTTGGCAAAAACTTGGAATTAGGCTTCCCCCCAGTGTGAAAATTTTGCACTGTTTTTGGGGATGCCTAATTGCGAGTTTTCTGACCAAACCGCGTATTAGGCTACCCCCCCAACGTAAAATTTAGACATTCAAATGCAAGCATTTTATAAAGAATAAATCATAAAATCACCCATAACTTGCGAATTTGAAGGCGATGAACAAATTGCATGAAAATACAGAAATCTCAGAGCACAACTCAGAGCTATAACCATCAAAAAGTGAAGTTATAGAAAGCCACCAAAAAGTTATAGTCCACATGAAGAGGATGGCGGCTGCCCCCTCTCGATACTATGAAAAACACTCGCAGTCGGCGACCCGACCACGTCAGGGTTATAGGGGCTGACGTGTGTGAAGCCCCTAATCCCCAGCGAACACCCCGAAAAGGCATTTTTTGCCACCCAAGAGCCGTTTTTGCAATCCGAACGTACAATTTTACCATCCGAACCCTCAAAACTGCCCAAATCGCCCCAAAATGCCATTTTTGGCAATAAAAAAGCCGACAGGATTACTCCCATCGGCTCGCATACCTGTCACGTCCTAGTATCTTTCAACTAAACACGAACGAATCGCACATAACAACGATATGCTTATCCATTGAAGACGTCTGGGCACCTTGAAGCCCGAAACGGACGAACCGCACATAACGACAATGGACTAATCTTTTCTTTCACGAGTGGTCTCTATTGAGACTTTCACGAAGCCAAGATTTAGACTAAATGCCAACTTCCGCATTTTCAAAGGAAGAGTATCTGAAAGAACTTCTCCCATTAGGTTCTGGATTCTCCCTTGCTCTGCCTCCTCTGGAACTATGCCATTTGCGGCATCAGCATTCACCTTGCCAATAGCCCTGGCAACCTGGCGAAGCTTTGCGAACGTCTCAACAATGGCAATTGTAACCTCTGTAGCCAATGGAGATTTGAGGATGGTGGCAAGCATATACAAGCCTTTCTCCGTGAAAGCTTTGGTAGGAACATGAGAATACTTCAGCTTTTCGAGGTGGTCGAAATTTTCGACCACATATTGTTTCTCTTTGTCTGTCAGCTCGATAACATATCCGTCTGGAAACTTCTCTGGATTGTTTTTCAAAGCTTCGTTGATACGTCTGGTCTCCACTCCATACAGCTCGGCAACGTCTCTATCGAGGATCACACGTTGCTCCCTGATGAAGATGATCTTGTTTTCTGTCTTTTCAATATCTTCTTTTTGTCCCATATAGTTCTTGTTTTGGCTGCAAAGATAAAGAGCAGCACCCCAAACAAGCAAAAAAATAAACACTTATAAACATAATTCTATATTTTTTAACGCGCACGAAAAGCCTTTCTTTTCTGTCCGTACCCCCACACCCCCTAAAGGGGGCTTGCTCTGCTTTCCATCCTCCTTCAAATGTCAGTGGCTGCGCCCCGTCGGGGCTTGCCCCCGACCCCTAAAAGCCGAAAAAATCCTATGCCTGTTATATGCATAGTCTGTTATCTGCTCTATCCTTTTTTGTAACTAACTGATTTTCAGTAACTCCAATGTTTAATTTATAACATTTGGAATACTAATATATAACATTTGGAATACCAAAATACCCATTTATTTATAACATTTTTAATACTTTTTATAACAAATAGTTTTGTTTGTTATAAATTAATTATTACCTTTGCAACAGAATTAAAAATCAATGAGTTATGACAGACTTTCGAAGCATAGAAAACGAGTGCTGCAACACAAAATGTGATGCCTATGCACGTGGGATTTGCCCTTTTTTGGGCGAAAGTGACAAATTAAACAGATGCACTCGCATCAAAAACTACATCGAGGAGATTGGAGATGGCAAGAATTAAGAAGAACAACAAAGATGTCTTTCAGTCGTATATATTGACTGTGGCTAAATATGATTTTTCGACTTACGAAAAGCGCATTCTGTATCGCCTCGTAGAAATGGCACAGAAAGACGTACCTCAACCTTTGCGTGATAACATGCGTAAGGTTGAGCCATCCAACTGTGGCGTTAACATAACTATGCCAGTAGCGGACATACTCAAAGACGAGACGGACAAAAACTACACAAAAGCGATAGCAGCTTTCAAGGGACTAGTAGAGAAAACTATAGAATACTCGGACAAGGAAACGTGGCTATGCACATCCATCATCGAGCACCCAGAAATAGAAAAGGGCTCCGGCATAGCTAAATTTCACATATACAAGCCGGTTTGGGAATGTATTTTAGACTTTTCAAAGGGTTACAGAAAGTACGAACTTGCAACCGCTATGAGTTTTAAGTCTGTCTATTCTATGCGCATGTATGAGCTTATGAGCGGACAAACAGCCCCTCTTTATCAAAGCTTTGAGGAGCTAAAGGAACGCTTCAAACTCAAGGGAAAATACAAGATTGTTTCTATGTTTATCGAAAGATGTCTAGAGCCAGCAAGAAAAGAACTTGATGAAAGTAGCCCCTACTCATTCACTTACGAAGCCGCAAAAGTTAAATCTCGTGGACGTAATGGCGAAAAGATTGTAGGATTTACTTTCTATCCTCGTTTCAACATGAAGAACCGAGACGAGGAGCTTTACAAAAAGGAGTTGAATGCCAAAATCGGAAACATCACTGGGCGATTTGGCATGCTCGACAAGAACGTTTCAGATTACCTTCTGTACAATTTGAACGTGCCTAAAGAATCCATCAACTCCAACAAGGAAGTATTCCTGCAGGCACAGAATGTTTTTCCAGACCTCGTTTCTGTCCTCGCTGAAATTGGTCCGAAGATGAGGGAGAAAGGCAAGCCTATCGGCTACCTCATCAACACACTGAAAGGCAAGATAGCGGATGCTATGTCAAAGAAAAAATAAGGCGGTTCAAGAGGGAGTCGAGAGGGAGAATCCCTTTCGCCTAACCCATCAACGGCTTGCCGCACGTTAGTCCTCGGTTTCCGAGTTGATGGGGCGAGTTTGGCAAAAACTTGGAATTAGGCTTCCCCCCAGTGTGAAAATTTTGCACTGTTTTTGGGGATGCCTAATTGCGAGTTTTCTGACCAAACCGCGTATTAGGCTACCCCCCAACGTAAAATTTAGACATTCAAATGCAAGCATTTTGTAAAGTTTATTTTTAACCGGCTCAAAACTTCCGGATTTGGAAGTTCAGAACGACTTGAACAGAAATTCGGAAACGTCAGAGCACTTTTCTGAAATGAGAAGAGCCGAAGAAAAGATTTCTCTCTTCTCCGGCTCCAGCCTATCTGTCACGTCCAGTCTCAGTAATGAGGCAAACACGAACTTAATCGCACACAACAACGATAGGCTTCCGCTGAGGACGTCCAGCCTCAATGATGAGACTAACACTAACTGAATAGCACATAACAACAGCGGTTTAATCTTTTCGCTCTCTTGTTGTCTCTAACTCCCATTTGAAAATGCCGATGTTTATTCCAAAGGTCATTTTCTGGACTTTGACAGGAAGAGGGTCTGCAAAAACTTCGTTCATGAGGTTCTTGAATACTCCTTGCTTGTTTTCGTCTGGAATCTCTCCTCCTTTGGCGACTTCTTCATTTGCTTGTTGCATAGCTCTGGAGAGTTGGCGCAGCTTGGTGAAAGTTCTGACGATAGCAAGTGAAGTGTCTGTAGCTAAGTCACCTTTGAGGATGGTGGCAAGCATATATAAGCCTTGTTCGGTGAAGGCATGAGGTGCAACCCTTGAAAATTTCAGCCCTTTGAGGTTATCAAATTTTTTGATAACCTCTTGTTTCTCGCTGTTAGTCAGCTCGATAACGAAATCAGAAGGGAATTTTCGAGGGTTGTTTTTCAATGCTTGGTTGATTTCCCTTGTGGTCACTCCATACAGTTCGGCAACATCCCTATCGATGATAACTTGTGTATCTCGAATGAGGATTATCTTGCTTGTTACTTTTTCGATGTCTTCTTTCTGTCCCATATCTTTGAAGTTTGATTTTGGGTGCAAAGATAATAAAAATATCTGGAATGCCAACAAATACTATGAAAAACACCCGCTGGCGGCGGTCCGCCTACGTCGGGGGGTCTGGGGGGCTGACGTATGTGAAGCCCCCTAATCCCCAGAAAGACTAATATCTCATGCCTCTGGACTGACCTTCCTTGATGCTATTGAGGTATGCCGTAGGGTTCTTTGCTATCTTCTGCATTTCCTCTTCTGCGCACCGATATCGATAGTCGCCATACAACTGTGGCTTTTCCTCGTCCTCTTTCGCCCAGCGTGTGTAACGTGCTGCACGTTCTTCCCTCTTGTCGTCTTTGCCCAGAGCAAAGTTAATCTGAAAGGTCTCAAATGCCGTAAACATGCCGCCACGACCATTGTAGTGCGCTAATCGAGTGATGGCATCAAGAACTGGCTGAATGATGTGAAGTAGTTCTTGATAAGCCCATTTCCACGTTTTGACGTTCTCTTTGTTGCGAGTCAATTCCAGCAAAGATGCTCTGGCTGCAGCCGTTTCTTGCTTTGCCTTGTCTCGCTCCTGAGTGAGCTCCTGGACTTCGCCCTGAAGGATATCTCTAGACTTCTCTTTCATGAACACTTCACCATTGAGCACGTCAAGTTCCATCTGTGTCTCCTGCTGACTGCACTCAAGGCTCAAAACGTCTTTTTTGAGCTGTTCTTTTTGCCCAATCAGTTCCAGGACTTCGTTTTTTTGCTCAGAAAGCCCCGAAATTTCGCTTCTGAGCGCTTCAATGCGTTTTATTTTAGAATCTACCACGCCTTTGCAAAATTGCATCTGAGAGCGCATTTCTTTTGTTTCTTGTGATATCTCTTCACGTTCTTTTGAAACCTTGATTCTCAAATCCCGATAATGAGCCATGATTTTATGCTCTTGTACAGTCTGCTCTTTTGCGTATTTGAGTTTTCCTTCATGCAGCTGTACTTCACGAGTGACAGCGTGCAGCATCAAACCGCCCAGAACGCTTTGCAGTGCAATAGCCTTTGTCTGTGCTTCTGCCCTCTGCTCTTCTGCAGCAATCTTGAACTGAATAGCCGAAAGATGCTGCTTCTCGCTGCTCTTGCCTCTCTCCATGCCCAAGACCTCGGCACAGATAGTTTGCATTTCCGACATGTCGTTGCGGTTGAGCTTCAGACTTTTTCCGCTCTGGTGGTCTGTCCAATCAGCTACCAGATGAGCGTGAAGATTGAGCTTCAAGCCATCCTTGCCCTTGCGGTAGCCCTCGTCCTTGTGGATTGCGATCTGGAACACATCGATTCCGAAGCGATCGTTAAAACGCTTCGCCAATTTCTTGAGGTCGTCCATGGTCGTGGTGTCCTCGATGACAACCACGGCTTCACGTATCGGGGTTGCCTTGGCTTGCATCTTTCGCCCTGTCTTCGCCTTTGCGTTCTGGGTGACAAATGCAAGTCTGGCTTCTTGGGTATCACTCTCCCAATACTCGTTCATCGAGCTACGTTCGTGGTGAACATAGTCGAGCTTCTTTGTTCTCTTGTTGTGTTCCTCGCTGCCACCTTTGACCGCTTGGAAGTGTATGGATGTCTGTGCCATTGTCGAATGAATTTTAGGGCGGCTGCCATGGGGTTGAGGGGCGCAGCCCCCACCCTCGGAGAGCACACAACTACGAAAAGCGCAGCTTCGTAGTTATAGTGTGCTATAACAAGCACGCTTTGTTTACGGCTGCAAAGTTACATCAAATTTGGTAAAGTCCCAAATCCATTAAGATTAATTAATGCCGTAATCGGTCTTCAATATCCATCTTGTCAGTTTTGCTAAATCTGCACCTTTGAAGTCTGTTGTAAGAGACAGCATCTTATTATAGATTTTGCTGATATCCTCTGCCTGAAGGTCGAGTTGCTTGCTCACTCTCTCGATATACTTTTTGTCGTTTTTGACAATTGCTCTAAGCATATATATAATGCTTTGTTTCTGTTTGAACATATCGTTCCAGGCTGGAGAGTTTTTTTGCTCTGCCTTGCGCTTTTCTTCCTCTTTCGTATGAACATAGAAAGTGAAGTGTGCGTTGTCTCCTTTACCATCTTGAGCATAGTCAAACCACAGGTCGCATTGTCCTTCGTCATAGAAAGATTTTATTTCTTTCCGTGCGGCTTCAATAACTTTCTGCTTGAAAAGATATAGCTGAGGGTATTTGTTTTCTAACATAAACATATCCTTCAGCTGTTTCACAGTCTTGCCAAATGTTCCTCGGTTCTTGTATTGGCTGCATAGTTCATAAAAACGTTGAGAGTGCTTGCCTTTCAAAGAGATTGCGACAAGAAGAGAATACTCGGTGTATTGACTTGCAAGTTGTACAAGATAAGGCATTAGGTCACGACTAACTTCTACTTCATAGACACCCTTTTTTGCGACATATCTCGCTTGATTGATGAAGCCGCAGTACAGCCAGTTGCCTTCCTCGTCTTCGAACTCTATAGACTTATCTCGTAGAGAGCGGAGAGCCCTCTTTGCTCTTTCCGTGTGGTCTTTGTCTGTTATCTGTACGAGGTCGTTAGGAGTAATCTCCACACGCATATTCTCAAACTCGGTGCGTGGAGGCTCACGCTCGACGTAGTTCTTTCTTACTTGTCTTATTACAATATAGAAAGCGTTCTTCTCTGTTGGTGAAAACTCGTATCTTGACTCTGTAAGAGGGTTCGCTTGATAGAGTGTAATTTCGTCTTTCTTCTCTTCTGTCATAGCTTTACAAATTGAAATTATTTATTTTGTTAAATATATTTACTTCTTTGAGAGCGGTCTTTGAAAGATGCTCTCGCATAGCTGCACGAAGCTGAGAGAACTCCTCCCAACTCAGCACCACTTCGCTGTTTAATCTGTCTGATTTCATATCTTTGAACGTTTTATTGTTATTTTCGGGTGCAAAGATAATGAATTATATCGTAACTTTTTGCACGTTATAGTTAAAATATTATAAAGCGAGTAAAAAAATCCCCAAAAAGTTATAGTTTACCCCCCAAAAAGTTATAGTTTATCCCCAAAAAGTTATAGTTTGAAAAATCTTAACACGTTTAACTTATTGAAAATGAGTTGGTTACGAAGATTTTTGAGAGGGGGGAAAAACTAGATAAAAAACTAGATAAAAAACTACCCGATAAAATGCCCTCGTTTTTTGTCTGGTTTTTGGGATTTTTAGGGGCGAGGGACAAGCCCTCGCGGCGCGAGCGGTTGCGTTTCTTGCTCCCGTTGCTTGAAAGGGTGGGTGGAATGTGGGTGTGGGAATGGTTGGACAGGTTGATAATTTTATAAACAGCTTTTTGTGCGTGTTAAAATTTGTAAAAAAGGTGTACCAAATTGGTTTCTTTATTATCTTTGCAGCAGAAATTCAAATACAAGAAACAATGGAAGTAGTAAGTACAAGAGAATTTAGAGCCAACCAAAAGAAGTATTTCGGCATGGCGAACAAAGGTGAGGATATCATCTTGAAGTCAAGAAATTGGGGAAGCTTTAGGCTCGTCCCAATCTCCCAGAACGACATCGTGACCAACAAGCCAGACCTCACAGAGCGTATTTGTCAAGCTATTCGTGAAGTGAAGCTGATGAGAGAAGGCAAGATTAAAGAACTTTCAATGGATGAACTGCTCGATGAACTTTAAAGTCATACCTACGCCAACATTTGCCAAGAGCCTTAAAGCATTGGCAAAACGACACAAGTCTATGAAAGCAGATATGGATGCTTTCAGGAAGTCCTTGGAGGAAGATCCGTTCCAGGGAACAGAGCTAACTCCTGGTGTGCGCAAAATACGAATGGCAATCACCTCAAAGGGTGGCGGAAAGTCAGGAGGAGCCAGAGTAATAACCTACAACGTGCTGACCACAGAGCAGGACGGAAAGGTGTATCTGATGGAAATCTATGACAAGTCAGATGCTCAAACAGTGAAGTTGAATGTCATCAAGGAGTGGATTAAAGAGCTTTAGACATGCTTTTTGAGCGTTTTGAAGCGATTTAGGGGCTTTGGTGGTGAAATTCCACACGAAAAACGAGAAAACGGCTTAGAGTGGCTAGAAAGTGGCTGTTTTGATGTTTTTCGCATCTATTGCGGCTTGTTGCCGGTGTTTTTCAAGGGTAGTTAGAGTTATACAGGTTAATTTTTCCGCTGTCGTTATGTGCTATTAAGTTAGTTTTTGTCTCTTCACTGAGGCTGGACGTGACAGATGGGCATGAGCCGAGGAGGAGAGAAATCTTTTCTTCGGCTCTTCTTATGTCTGGCGGAAAAGTGCTCTGAGGTTTTCGTATTTTTATGCAAGTTTCCATTTGTTCTCAAATTCGGAAGTTATGGACTTGTTTGAGAATGATATTTTACAATCCGCTTGCGGTAAAGTGTAAATTAGGCTTACTGGGGGGAAGCCTAATTCCCCCTTTTGCCTTTTTGGGCAAATGGGTGCACCTCAAAATTTGATAAACAAATTTGACTTTGTGCGGCAAGCCGTGAGGTGCTTAGGCTCTCCGAGGGCGAAAGGGATTACTCCCTCTCGACACCCTCTGGAAAGACAAAACTACAACTTTTTTGTGGGTAACTATAAGTTTTTGGGGGGTAAACTATAACGCCCGATTACTTGATATTATAGTCTGTTTTCAGTATCCATCGAGCCATTTTGGCAAGTGAAGCACCTGAGAAATCCTTCTGAAGCTCCAGAAACTTGTGATAAATCGGGGTGACCTTCTCTATCTCGAGTTCGAGCTGCTTGCTCACTCTCTCGATATACTTTGGGTCTTTCTTGATGGTGGCACGAAGGAAAGTGAGGATACCACGGTACTCCTTCAGAACCTCGTCTGCTGCTTCCTTCTGCTTCCTCTGATTCTCTCTGGTATGTACGAAGAACTCAAAGTGCGCCTTCTCTCCTCGACCATCTTGAACGTAATCAAACCAGAGGTCACACTGATTCTCTTCATAGGCTTCTTTCAACTCTTTTTGTGCCACTTCGATAACTCTCTTCTTGAACAAAGGGAGAAGTGGATATTTGTCTTCGAGCATAAGCATTGTGCGAAGTTGGTCTATCGTCTTGCCAAATTTCCCCATGTTTCTGTATTGGCAGCACAGCTCATAGAAGCGTTGGGAGTAGATGCTTTTGAGGGATATAGCCACGAGAAGGGAATACTCTGTGTAGTGTCTTGATAGTTCGACCAGATATGGCATGAGGTCACGGCTAACCTCTACCTCGTAAACTTGCTCTTTTGCAATATACTTGGCTTGATTGATGAAACCACAATACAGCCAGTTGCCCTCTTCATCCTCAAATTCTATAGTCTTGTTTCTGAGGTTTCTGAGAGCTTGTTTTGCTTCTTTCGTGTGCTTCTCGTCCCTTATGAGGGTTATATCCTTAGGGTAAATTTTTACCCTCATATTCTCGAACTCTGTGCGAGGTGGTTCTCTCTCGATGTAGTTCTTGCGAACGTTCTTAATTACAACCAGAAAAGCATTTTTTTCGGTCGGAGTAAACTTATACCTTGATTCCGTTAACGGGTTTCCCTGACGGAGAAGTATATCTTTCTTTTCTTCTGCCATAGCTTTACAAATTGAAGTTATTAATCTTGTTGAATATCTCTACTTCGCCGAGAGTTGTCTTTGAAAGATGCTCTCGCATGGCTGCACGAAGCTGAGAGAACTCCTCCCAGCTTAACACCACTTCGCTGTTTAATCTGTCTGATTTCATATCTTTGAACGTTTTATTGTTATTTTCGGGTGCAAAGATAATGAATTATATCGTAACTTTTTGCACGTTATAGTTAAAATATTATAAAGCGAGTAAAAAAATCCCCAAAAAGTTATAGTTTACCCCCCAAAAAGTTATAGTTTATCCCCAAAAAGTTATAGTTTGAAAAATCTTAACACGTTTAACTTATTGAAAATGAGTTGGTTACGAAGATTTTTGAGAGGGGGGAAAAACTAGATAAAAAACTAGATAAAAAACTACCCGATAAAATGCCCTCGTTTTTTGTCTGGTTTTTGGGATTTTTAGGGGCGAGGGACAAGCCCTCGCGGCGCGAGCGGTTGCGTTTCTTGCTCCCGTTGCTTGAAAGGGTGGGTGGAATGTGGGTGTGGGAATGGTTGGACAGGTTGATAATTTTATAAACAGCTTTTTGTGCGTGTTAAAATTTGTAAAAAAGGTGTACCAAATTGGTTTCTTTATTATCTTTGCAGCAGAAATTCAAATACAAGAAACAATGGAAGTAGTAAGTACAAGAGAATTTAGAGCCAACCAAAAGAAGTATTTCGGCATGGCGAACAAAGGTGAGGATATCATCTTGAAGTCAAGAAATTGGGGAAGCTTTAGGCTCGTCCCAATCTCCCAGAACGACATCGTGACCAACAAGCCAGACCTCACAGAGCGTATTTGTCAAGCTATTCGTGAAGTGAAGCTGATGAGAGAAGGCAAGATTAAAGAACTTTCAATGGATGAACTGCTCGATGAACTTTAAAGTCATACCTACGCCAACATTTGCCAAGAGCCTTAAAGCATTGGCAAAACGACACAAGTCTATGAAAGCAGATATGGATGCTTTCAGGAAGTCCTTGGAGGAAGATCCGTTCCAGGGAACAGAGCTAACTCCTGGTGTGCGCAAAATACGAATGGCAATCACCTCAAAGGGTGGCGGAAAGTCAGGAGGAGCCAGAGTAATAACCTACAACGTGCTGACCACAGAGCAGGACGGAAAGGTGTATCTGATGGAAATCTATGACAAGTCAGATGCTCAAACAGTGAAGTTGAATGTCATCAAGGAGTGGATTAAAGAGCTTTAGACATGCTTTTTGAGCGTTTTGAAGCGATTTAGGGGCTTTGGTGGTGAAATTCCACACGAAAAACGAGAAAACGGCTTAGAGTGGCTAGAAAGTGGCTGTTTTGATGTTTTTCGCATCTATTGCGGCTTGTTGCCGGTGTTTTTCAAGGGTAGTTAGAGTTATACAGGTTAATTTTTCCGCTGTCGTTATGTGCTATTAAGTTAGTTTTTGTCTCTTCACTGAGGCTGGACGTGACAGATGGGCATGAGCCGAGGAGGAGAGAAATCTTTTCTTCGGCTCTTCTTATGTCTGGCGGAAAAGTGCTCTGAGGTTTTCGTATTTTTATGCAAGTTTCCATTTGTTCTCAAATTCGGAAGTTATGGACTTGTTTGAGAATGATATTTTACAATCCGCTTGCGGTAAAGTGTAAATTAGGCTTACTGGGGGGAAGCCTAATTCCCCCTTTTGCCTTTTTGGGCAAATGGGTGCACCTCAAAATTTGATAAACAAATTTGACTTTGTGCGGCAAGCCGTGAGGTGCTTAGGCTCTCCGAGGGCGAAAGGGATTACTCCCTCTCGACACCCTCTGGAAAGACAAAACTACAACTTTTTTGTGGGTAACTATAAGTTTTTGGGGGGTAAACTATAACGCCCGATTACTTGATATTATAGTCTGTTTTCAGTATCCATCGAGCCATTTTGGCAAGTGAAGCACCTGAGAAATCCTTCTGAAGCTCCAGAAACTTGTGATAAATCGGGGTGACCTTCTCTATCTCGAGTTCGAGCTGCTTGCTCACTCTCTCGATATACTTTGGGTCTTTCTTGATGGTGGCACGAAGGAAAGTGAGGATACCACGGTACTCCTTCAGAACCTCGTCTGCTGCTTCCTTCTGCTTCCTCTGATTCTCTCTGGTATGTACGAAGAACTCAAAGTGCGCCTTCTCTCCTCGACCATCTTGAACGTAATCAAACCAGAGGTCGCACTGATTCTCGTCATAGGCTGCCTTTAGCTCTTTCTGTGCAACGTTAATGACATACTGCTTAAACAAAGGGAGAAGGGGGTATTTGTCTTCGAGCATAAACATTGTTCGAAGTTGGTTTATTGTCTTGCCAAACTTACCCATGTTTCGATATTGGCAGCACAACTCATAGAAGCGTTGTGAGTAGATGCTTTTGAGGGATATTGCAACGAGAAGGGAATACTCTGTATAGTGTCGTGAGAGCTCTACTAGATATGGCATGAGGTCACGGCTGACTTCGACTTCATAAACCTTCTCCTTTGCAATATACTTAGCTTGATTGATGAAACCACAATACAGCCAGTTACCCTCTTCGTCCTCAAATTCTATAGTTTTGTTTCTGAGGTTTCTGAGAGCTTGTCTTGCTTCCTTTGTGTGGTCTTCATCGCCAATCTCGCTCAATGCAGATTTGGGTATCTTAACTCTCATGTTCTCGAACTCTGTGCGAGGTGGTTCACGCTCTACATAGTCTCTTCTTACTTGTTTTACAACGACATAAAAAGCATTCTTCTCATAGTTTGAAAACTTGTATCTGGATTCCGTCAATGGGTTTCCTTGGCGGAGAAGTACATCTTTCTTTTCTTCGGTCATGGCTTTACAAATTGAAGTTGTTAATCTTGTTGAAAATCTCTACTTCATCGAGAGCAGTCTTTGAAAGATGCTCTCGCATAGCTGCACGAAGCTGAGAGAACTCCTCCCAACTCAGCACCACTTCGCTGTTTAATCTGTCTGATTTCATATCTTTGAACGTTTTATTGTTA
>ERZ1027238.211-NODE-211-length-21187-cov-8.189144_pt1 | contig 21187 bp, 23 predicted proteins | sample MGYA00519477_ERZ1027238 | MGnify/ENA primary metagenome ERZ1027238 (study PRJEB26926, sample SAMN06164638) | human gut metagenome | biome: ENVO:00009003; feature: ENVO:2100002; material: ENVO:00002003 | host: Homo sapiens | place: USA | collected 2012 ...
GAGATCGCTCAGTGTCTCGTGGGCTCGGAGATGTGTATAAGAGACAGGCGCAGCACAAAGTTTGCGTACTTGAAGTAGAACAGCATCCCTAAGCTGCCAATGAGCGCCACCAGCAGAAAAAAGCGGCGCAGCGCGGGCTTTGCATCAAAATGTTCGATGGCAAGGCCGCTGAGATAGTTGATGAGGATAAGCGCCACCATGACCGGGAAAAAGCGCACCTCGCCCCAGCAGTAGAACACCAGACTGCACAAAAACAGCACGGTGTTTTTCAGTTTTGCGGGGGCAAGATAGTACAGCGCCAGCGTGATGGGCAGAAAACGAAACAGGAAGATGATGGTGCTGAAAACCAAGGGGTCAGCCTCCTTTTTTACACGGAATTACAGACTCAGCCTTCCCCCGGCCGGGGGAAGGTGGCATGACGGATGCGGGCGCAGCTTCAGCAGAAATCCCCCTCATCAGGGGCTTTCTACTGAAAAAAGCCGATGCCGCAGATGGCACCGGCTCAGAAGATCAGATTCAGCTGTTCAGGGCGCTGTCCACAGCACTGTTCAGGTCTGCGGTGCACTCGTTGGAATTGACAACCATGATGACAAGATTTCCCTTGCTGGCAATGATTGCATTGTTGGCATTCTCCAAAGCCTGTGCAAATTCAGCGGGATAATTGCTGCAAGTGTCAATCAACTGCTGCTTGTAGGCGTTCATGCCGTCAATAACATTTTGAACCTTACCGTCAGCAGCTTCAACGGCGATAACTAAACCGGCATCGCCATTGTCGTTGCTCTTTACGCCCTTGTAACTAACGATATCTTCAGCCTTTAACTGAAAATCATATTCGATACTAATAGGGTCAATCTCGAATTGATTTGAGATTGTGTTAGTTTTCAGCAGACTGCTAACGATACTGTCCAAATCGATAGTGCCGTTTTCAGCGGTATCCGCCGCCGAAGAGGCAGTGCTGGAAGCCGGTGCAGAGGCGGAGGCGCTGGACACGGAGGACGGCGCGGAAGAAGCGCTGCCGCCGCAGCCAGTCAGGGCAACAGCCAGCACGGCGCTGACGGCGATCACAGAGAGTTTTGTGCGGTTTATCATAAAATATTCCTTCTTTTGTTGAATTCATTTGTCACAGCCCGGGGCGGTATCGCGCGCCGGGGCAGACTATATTTATCTTACCATAACAGCAGGTAAATTGCAACGCACCCCACAGGGTTTTCCGGCAGTTTTCATCGGATTTTAACCGGTCACGGTCTCCCCGGCGGCAATGCGCTGCAAAACGGCTACCGCGTCCTCCAGACACAGGCCGCTCCGGTTGAGCAGGGCGGCGTTTTCCGGGCCCACATAGCGCCAGTGCCACGGCTCGTAGGTGATGCCGGTCACGCTTTCGGCCTCCTTGGGGTAGCGCAGGATAAAGCCGTACTGCTCTGCGTTCTCGCACAGCCAGCGGAAAGCGGCGGTGTCGGCAAAGCCGGTGTCAAGGGTGGTGTGCTCCGGGTTGTTCAGGTCGGCGGCAAGGCCGCAGTTGTGCTCGGAGCAGCCCGGCGGGTTGACGATGGCAGCCGCCTTTTCCCGGGCGGCTGCTTCGCTCAGACCCTTGTTGCGGTAGTACTGGGTCTTGTCATCGTACAGCTTTTTCTGGTAGCTGACGCTGCGGTAGCCGCTCTGCATCCGCACGTCCACGCCGTCCTTGGCGGCAGCGGCCTGCATGGAGAGAAAGGCATCGGCAGCTTCGGTCTGCAAGGTTTTGTTGATGGCGGTGGCAGAGCCGCACTCCTTGGTCTCGACAGGGTAGTCCTCCGTTATCCGGTGGGTGTGGTTGACAAGGATCATGCGGGGGTCGTCCAGCAGCGCCTGCGCCTGTGCGGCGGTAAGGGTGCTCTGCTGCGCGCCGTTCTCGGCGGGCTGCGCAAGGCTCTCGGCAGGCAGCTCCGGCAGCTGCGGCACCGCAGCCTTGCGGGTGCAGGCGTAGGCGGTGCCGCCTACCACAAAGCAGGCCAGCGCCGTCAGGCAGAGCAGACGGCGGGCGTGATGGTTACAGTGATGGGAAGAACGCATGGAACCTACCTTCTTTCACAAAAAAAGGATAAGCACCCGCCGCCCCGGGCAGACTATCCGCAAAAGGGGGCGCGGGAAGATGAAGATGACAGCGCAGGAATACGCACGCCGGGTGCAGAAGGCCGGGCCGCACTCGCCGCTTTTGGCAGACTGCCTGTGGGCGTTCTGCGTGGGCGGCGGCATCTGCCTGCTGGGCGAAGGGCTGCGGCAGCTGTTTTTGCGGCAGGGCGCGGACGCCGAGGCGGCGGGCACCCTGACCAGCTGCACTTTGATCTTGCTCTCGGCGGTGCTGACCACACTGGGCTGGTACCAGAAGCTGGCAGCAAAGGCCGGGGCGGGGTCGCTGGTGCCCATCACCGGCTTTGCCAACGCGGTGGTCAGCGCGGCCATTGAGTTCAAGGCCGAGGGACGGGTGCCGGGCACGGGAGCAAAGATATTCCTCATCGCCGGGCCGGTCATCGTGTACGGCACGCTGGCGGCGGTGGTGTACGGCGCGGTGCTCTGGCTGCTGGGGGCCTCTGCTTTATAATACGGAACAGCCCCGCCGGATATTGCAGCGCCGCAGCACCAGTATAGCACGTGCCGGGGCATTTTTTGTAGAAAAAAGGAGAAAATTTTATGACAGAGCGCCGGGGCGATACCCTGTTGTTCCATACCCCGCCGGTCATCGCCGCACAGGCGGCAATGGGCGGCAAAAAAGAGAGCGAGGGCCCGCTGGCAGCGGGCTTTGACGAACTGACCACCGATAACCGGCTGGGACAGCGCAGCTGGGAAGCCGCCGAAAAGCAGCTGCAGCTGCGGGCGGCGCGGCTCTGCCTGCAAAAGGCGGCTCTGCCCGCCGAGCGGGTGGACCTTGCGCTGGCGGGGGACTTGCAGGCGCAGTGCACCGCCTCCGGCTACGCGCTGCGGGAGCTGGGCGTGCCCTTTGCGGGGCTGTTCGGGGCGTGCAGCACCATGGCCGAGGCGCTGGCGCTGGGCGCGGCGCTGTGCAGCAGCGGGGCGGCGCAGAACCTGCTGGCCATGACCTCCAGCCATTTCTGCGCGGCAGAGCGTCAGTTCCGCACCCCGCTGAGCTATGGCGCGGTGCGCACCCCCACAGCGCAGTGGACAGCTACCGCCGCCGGGTGCTGCCTGCTGCGTCCGGCAGGGCAGGGGGTGGGCGTTGCCGCTGCCACCCTTGGGCGGGTGCAGGACTATAACATCAAGGATATCAACAATATGGGCGCAGCCATGGCACCGGCAGCAGCTGCCACCCTGCTGCACTATCTTGCCGATACCCATGCAGAACTGCGGGATTTTGACTGCATCTACACCGGCGACCTTGGGCTGGTGGGCAGTCAGATGCTGCGGGAGCTGCTGGCAGCAGAGGGTCTGCTGCTGAAAAACCACGCGGACTGCGGCTGTCTGCTCTACGATGCCGGGGAGCAGCGGGTAAAAAGCGGCGGCTCGGGCGCGGGCTGCTGCGCCGCCGTGCTCTGTGGGCATATCCTGCCAAAGTTATTGCGCCGCGGCAGCCGCCGGGTGCTGTTTATCGCCACCGGGGCGCTGATGAGCCAGACCACTTTTTTGCAGAAGGAGAGCATCCCGGCGGTGGCGCACTTGGTAGAGCTGACCGCGCCGGAAAAGGAGAGCTGAAATGAACTATCTGTGGGCATTTTTAATAGGCGGTGTCCTCTGCGCGGTGGGGCAGCTGTTCATCGACCTGACAAAGCTGACCCCGGCACGCATCCTCACCGGCTATGTGGTGGCGGGAGTGGTACTCTCGGCGGTGGGGCTGTATGCGCCGCTGGCAGAGTTTGCCGGTGCGGGGGCGAGCGTGCCCCTGCTGGGCTTCGGGCATCTGCTGGCAAAGGGGGTGCGCACCGCCGTGGCGGAAAAGGGTGCCCTCGGCATCCTGACCGGCGGGCTGACCGCTGCTTCTGCGGGCATCACCGCAAGCCTTGTCTGCGGCGTGGTATGCAGTCTTGTGGGCAAAAGCCACGACCAGAACTGATGTTTTGCCCGCGCTGCTTCGCCACATTTTGCGCCCGGCGGCTGGTAAACTGGGGGCAAAACGGAGGTGAGGCGCATGAAACACAGCGGACAGACCGTATTGTGGGAGCTGTGGGCGGCGCTGTGCCTGTGCACGGCGCTGGTGTTGCCGCCGGGCAGCCCGTGGCTGCACGAGCCGGCGCTTTTGTACCCGGGGCTTTCGCTGGCGGCAGTCGTGCCCGCCGCGTGGGCGGTGTGGTGGGTGGTGGTGCCGCCGCAGCCGTTGCCGCCGGAGCAACTGCTACAGCCGGTACAGCGGCAGAGCCTTGCCGCGCTGTGCGGGACATAACGGCGGAAAAAACAAAAACCCCTGTGCCGGTTACCCGGTACAGAGGTTTTGTTCGTCAATCAAACTGCGCGATCAAGCGTTCTTGTTAGCACGCTTTGCCATACGGCTGATCTTGCGGCTGGCGGTGTTCTTCTTGATGACACCCTTAGCGCGAGCCTTGTCGATCGCGGAAACAGCAGCCAGGACGGTTGCGTCCTTGTCAGCGGCATTCGCATCGATGGCAGCGTCTGCCTTCTTGACGACTGTTTTCAGGTTGGTCTTAATGGCCTTGTTGTGAGCCTGCTCTGCAGCAGCCTGCACGACGCGGTCCTTCTGAGATTTGATGTTAGGCATTCGTTCCACCTCCTTGGCTACCTATAACAGCGCACCCTATGATACCATATTTCGCGTACCAGCGCAAGCGTTTTTTTGATTTTTGTTTGGAAAAGTTTTATTTTTCCCATACTTTCCGGCAAGAAAGCGGGCTTTTGCCCCAAAAAGGAACGGAGAGTGTGGAAAATGCGTACTACGGATATGGCTGACGAGCTGTTTTCAGGTGCAGCGCAGCCGCTGCCAGCCGGGGTGCGGCTGGCCACCGCCCGCCACGGCGGGGTCACGGTGACAAGGGTGGAGATCGCCCGCGAGGGGCTCAGCCGCCCCCGGGGCAGGTATGTTACGCTGGAAATGCCCAGCGTCAGCGTGCTGGACGAGCGGGACGCCGCCGTCATCGAGGTGTGCGCCCGGGAGCTGCGGGCCCTTTTGCCGCCGGAAGGGCCGGTGCTGGTGCTGGGGGTGGGCAACCGCCGCATTACCGCCGATGCCCTTGGCCCGCGCACGGTGCAGCGCATCCTTGTCACCATGGGCGCGGGCGCTGCCCCGCCGGTGCGGGGCTTGCGCCCGGTAGCAGCCGTTGCGCCCGGGGTGGCGGCAGCCACCGGGTTGTCGCTGCAGCAGCTGACGGCGGCGCTGGTGGGGCAGCTGCGCCCGGCGGCGGTGGTCTGCGTGGACAGTCTCTGCTCCGCCGAGGGGCAGCGGCTGGGGCGCACAGTGCAGTTTTCGGACGCAGGGCTTTACCCGGCGCAGGCCGACCACACCCGTCACCTGACCCGGGACACCTTAGGCGTGCCGGTGGTGGCGGCGGGCATCCCCACCCTGATGCAAGCACAGGAGGGCGCAGACCTTGTGGTCACGCCCCGGGCGCTGGACAGCGTCATCGCCCACGGCGCGGCCCTGCTGGCGGGCAGCGTCAACCGCGCTTTGCAGCCCCGCCTTACCGTGCAGCAGCTCTGCTGGCTGACGGGGTGAAGAAAGGAGGTCTTGCCATGCGCAGCAGAGAGCCTTGGCGTCTGCCTGCGGGGCAGAGCAGGGCAGTGCCCTTTTTGCAGGCTGCGGTGCTGTTTGCAGCGCTGTGCATCTTTGCCCGCAGCGCCGCGCTGGTGCTGGCGGCCTTTCTGGCAGCGCCGGTGCCCGCCGCGCAGACTTTGCTGCATCTGGGGCAGCAGGCCGTGGAGAGCCGGGCAGCAGAATCGTCTGCGGAAAGCGTGGCGGAGGCTGCATCCGCACCTTCTCCGGCGCAGGAAGCTGCCGCCCCGGTGCAGACCGGGGTGGAGCAGTATTTTGTGGCGCTGCAGCCGGACGAGGCCCGCCCTGCCGATGCGGGCGCGGTGACGGAGCAGCAGTTCGGGCAGGGCAGCGGCGAAAAGTACATCCCCTGCGGCGCGGGCAGCATCAAGAATAACACCCGGCAGACGGCGGCAGACATTGCCGCCGAGGCGGCGCAGCCCCTGCCCTTTGCCATCGAAAAGGACAGCGCCGCGCCGCAGGTGCTCATCATGCACACCCACGCCACCGAGGACTACCGCCTTTCTGCCGGGCTGTGGTTCACCCCCGGGGACGGTGCCCGCAGCACCGACCGCAGCATCAATATGTGCGCGGTGGGGCGGGTGATGGCCGATACCCTCAACGCGGCGGGCATCTGCACCCTGCACGACGAGACCCTGAACGACTACCCCAGCTACACCGGCAGTTACGCCAACAGCCGGGCGGTGGTGCAGCAGTATCTGGCGCAGTACCCCAGCATCAAGGTGGTGCTGGACGTCCACCGGGACGCCATCGAGCGGGAAAACGGCACCCGCTGCGCCCCGGTGTGCACCATAGACGGACGGCAGGCGGCGCAGGTGATGATCATCTGCGGGTGCGACAACGGCACCAGCGTGCAGCTGCCCGCATGGCGGCAGAACCTGCGTTTTGCCGCTGCGTGGGAGCGCAGCATGGAGGCAAAATACCCCGGCCTTACCCGCCCGGTGCTGTTCAGCTACCGGTTCTATAATCAGGACCTGACCACCGGCAGTCTGCTGATCGAGATCGGTGGGCATGGCAACAACTTAAATGAGGCCCTGTACGCCGGATATCTGGCAGCACAGGGCCTCGTGGAAACATTATTAGGCTGAATCAGCCGCCAAGGCTGGAGATCATGCTGCTCTTGGCAGACTGATAGTAGCTCCAGGCCTGATCGGCTACGGTCTCGGGCTGGTTATACTCCCGCAGCACGCTGCGCATCTCGCTGACCACCGAGGAGACGGCACTGTCGTAGGTGCTCTCCACCGAGGAAAGATGCTTGTAGGCGATGCTGACTTTATTGGCAAAGGTCCGCTGAGAGGCGGGCAGAGCGTGGTATTCATCCTTTGCGCTCTGGATGGCACTGCTGACATCCGACCGTGCAGAGGACTCCAGCGAGTACAGCTCGCTCATCAGCGACGAGATCTTGGCGTCGCACTCGGGGTTGGGCTCGGCGTAGACGTGACCGGAGTCCCCCGATGCGGAACCTTCCGCAGCGGTGGTCTCCCCGGCGCTTGGGGGAGAGGGGAACCAGTCGCCGAACAAAAACTCGTTGTACCCGGCAATGAATTCCTCTTTGGTGCAGCCGCTCAGCAGGGCGGCCAGTGCGCAGCTGACCACAGCGAGGGTCAGCAGACGGATGATGCGGTGTGTGTGCTTCATGATCTCCTCCAGAATCTGTTTTTGCGGAATACCGCTTTTTTCCATTTTACCAGAGAATGCGCATCCTGACAAGAAAAAACACAGAATTTTCCCCGATGCCGCGCGGTAAGGTTGACAAAATGCCGCCAACGTGCTATTTTAAAACAGCAAATGCAAGGAACGGGAAAAGTAGCGCGGGCCGTCCGGCCCAGAGAGTGCGGCACAGCTGAGAGCCGCGCCCGTGCGCCGCGTGAACGAACACCCGGGAGCAGCAAACTGAACACGGCAGTGTGTCTGCCGTTAAGTAGGTGCGCCGCAGGTCCAGCGTTACAGGGACAGCGCTTAAACAAAGAGCGCGTGAGCGACCGGACACTTCCGGTAATTCAGGTGGCACCGCGGACATTACAAGACAGCTTGTTCGCCCTGAACTTTCAGGGCAAAAGCTGTCTTTTTTGTTTATAAAGGAGAACTACTATGGAACGTACCGAGATCCTTTCGCTGTTCAAGAACACCCCGGCGGACGGCACCGAGATCACCGTCTGCGGCTGGGCAAAGAACATCCGCGACTCCAAGAACATCGGCTTCATCGCCCTGTCGGACGGCGGCTGCTTCAAGACCTTGCAGGTCGTGCTGGAAGCCGGTAAGCTGGCAAACTACGATGAAGTCATCCACACCGGTCTGTACAGCAGCCTGCGCATCAAGGGCAAGCTGGTGCTCACCCCGCAGGCAAAGCAGCCCTTTGAGCTGAACGCCGAGAGCGTGGAGATCCTGGGCGACTGCCCCGCCGACGAATACCCCCTGCAGAAAAAGAAGATGAGCATGGAGTATCTGCGCACCATGCCCACCCTGCGCCCCCGCACCAACACCTTCAACGCTGCTTTCCGTGTGCGCAGCGTGGCAGCCTACGCCATCCACAAGTTCTTCCAGGAGAACGGCTTTGTCTACGCCCACTCTCCGCTGATCACCGCTTCCGACTGTGAGGGTGCAGGCGAGATGTTCCGCGTGACCACGCTGGATCTGGACAATCTGCCCAAGACCGAGGACGGCGCTGTGGATTACAGCAAGGACTTCTTTGAAAAGCCGGTCAACCTGACCGTTTCCGGCCAGCTGGAAGCCGAGGCCATGGCCATGGCCTTTGGCAAGGTGTACACCTTTGGCCCCACCTTCCGCGCGGAGAAGAGCTTTACCACCCGCCACGCTGCGGAGTTCTGGATGATCGAGCCGGAGATGGCCTTCTGCGACCTGAACGGCTACATGGACAACGCCGAGGCTATGATCAAGTACGTCATCCGCTATGTGCTGGACAACTGCCCGGACGAGATGGCCTTCTTTAACCAGTTCATCGACAAGGGCCTTGTCGAGCGTCTGGAGCTGGTGGCAAACAGCGAGTTCGCCCGCATCAGCTACACCGAGGCCATTGAGATCCTGAAAAAGAACAACAAGAAGTTCCAGTACCCCGTGGAGTGGGGCGTGGATATCCAGACCGAGCACGAGCGCTACCTGACCGAGGTTGTGTACAAAAAGCCGGTGTTCGTCACCGACTACCCCAAGGAGATCAAGAGCTTCTACATGAAGCAGAACGCCGACGGCAAGACCGTGGCCGCAGCAGATATGCTGGTGCCCGGCATCGGCGAGCTGATCGGCGGCAGCCAGCGTGAAGAGGACTACGGCAAGCTGGTGGCACGCATGGACGAGCTGGGCATGGACAAGACCAACTACGAGTGGTACCTGAATCTGCGCAAGTTCGGCGGCGTGGAGCACGCAGGCTACGGCTTGGGCTTTGAGCGTATGATCATGTACCTCACCGGCATCCAGAACATCCGTGACGTGCTGCCCTTCCCCCGCACCGCATACGGCTTCTGAGAAGCGCGCATACTTTTACCGGGCTGCTGCATTCCGCAGCGGCCCGTTTTTGGTTGGACGGGAGCGCCTGAGAGGGCGTTCTGCCTATCTTTTCAACAAGGAGCACAAAACAAGTGGAAAATATTTCGTCTGCCCTCTTGGAGTGGTTCTACAAAAACCGCCGCAGTCTGCCCTTCCGGGAGGACCCCACCCCCTACCATGTGTGGCTCAGCGAGGTGATGCTGCAGCAGACCCGGGTGTCGGCGGTGCTGCCGTATTACTACCGCTTTCTGGAGGAGCTGCCGGATATCCCCGCGCTTGCCGCCTGCGGGGAGGAAAAGCTGCATAAGCTGTGGGAAGGGCTGGGCTATTACAGCCGGGTGCGCAACCTGCAAAAGGCTGCAAAGCTCGTCTGTGCACAGTACGGCGGGCAGCTGCCCGCCGACTACGCCGCCCTGCGTGCACTGCCCGGCATCGGAGAGTACACCGCCGGGGCCATTGCGTCCATCAGCTTCGGCCTTCCTGTGCCCGCCGTGGACGGCAATGTGCTGCGGGTGTTTTCCCGCCTGTATAATGACCCCGGAGTTATTACAGAACCGACGGTAAAAAAGGCCTTTACCGCCCGGGTCATGGAGCATCAGCCGCCGGAAAAGGCCGGGGATTACAATCAGGCGCTGATGGAGCTGGGTGCGCTGGTCTGCGTGCCCAATGGCGCACCTTTGTGCGGGCAGTGCCCGCTGGCAGAAGTCTGCCGCGCCCGGGCGGCGGGCACCACCGCCCAGCTGCCCCAAAAGGCAAAGCCGAAGCCCCGCAAGATTGTGCCGGTAACGCTGGCGCTTGTGGAAAGCCCGGCGGGCTTTCTGGTGCAGCAGCGGCCGCAAAAAGGCCTGCTGGCCGGGCTGTGGCAGCCGGTCTTGTGGGAGGACGAGCATCTTTTGCAGGTCGAGGTGCTGGCGCGGCTGGCGGCACTGGGGCTGGACACCGGCACGGCAGCTCCCGCCGCCCTGCCCGCCGCAAAGCACATCTTTACCCACATCGAGTGGCTCATGTCCGGCGTGCAGCTGCGTGTTCCGGTGCAGAGTGCCCCGGCGGGCTATGTCTGGGCAAGCCGGGAGCAGCTGCGCACCACCTACACCCTGCCCGGGGCGTTCCGGGCGTATAAGCCGCTGCTGCTGTGATATTGGCATTCTGCCGAAAAGCACTGCGCCAAAACCGGCACACTGCCCAAACTGTGCCCCGCAGCACCTTCGGGGCGTGAAAATTGGGGTGCAACGGTTGTAATTTTGGGCGGGAGCGGGTATAATAAAAGCTACAAAGCGGCGCTGATCGCCGTTTGCATCAAGATCCTTTTGCGGGACGCCCGCTGGAAAAATCAAGCTGAAACAACGTTTCAACTGCAAAAAGGAGTGTACTGAATTTATGAAAAAATCTTGCTTGGTCGCTGTGATCGCCGTTCTGGCTGCTGTGGCTGGTGCGCTGGCTGCTGTGGCACTTTACCTGAACCGCCGCGAGAAGGAGCTGGACGAATACGAGCGTCTGCTGTTCGGCGAGGATGACGCAGAAACCGTAGAGCCGGAGGAAGCCGCTGCCGAGGACGAGACCGAGGCAGAATGATCCTGAAATACCGGAAACTGCCGGGAAGATGAGCGCATCGGGGCGCACGGAGCAGTCTGTCTGAACGGACTGCATCGGTGCGCCCTTTTTGTACATAAGGAGAAGGAACATGAAGCGTTTTTTGCTCTGGATCATCAGTGTGGCGTTGGGTGTGGTGGTGCTGCTGGCGGCTGTGATGGGGGTAAGCTATGCCTTTACCACCGAGGGCGGCTGCCCGGACGGGGCGGCGCAGTTCGGCGGGCAGGCGCTGGAGCCGAACGGCTCCTGCTGGCAGGTGCCGCTGCTGGGCGGTCAGCTGGATAAGGTGTTCGCCAGCCCCGCCACCCTGAGCGTGCAGAAGCTGGGGGTGCTGTACACCGCCCACCCGGAACTTTCTTTGCCGGAGTGGACCGGCTACACCGCCCTGACCATCCAGAATGCGGCGGGGGATGTGCTGTTTGCGGGCAGCGCGGGGGAGTACCAGAACTTCCTCTTCCCTGCGAACGGCGAGTATAAGGCGGAACTGACCGCGTGGCGCGTGCCCAAGGGCGGGGTCATCACCCAGTTCGAGGGCGGCAGCACCGGCCAGCTGCGCAAAAACTTAGGTTTGGAGCGCCCCGCAAAGCCCACCGGCTGGTACCGGTACAGCTTCCGGTTCACCCTGCAGGCCAGTGCGGAGGTGGAGCTTTCCGCCGAGCGGGTGGAGCAGGGCGGCACGGTGGGCGTGCGCATCTCCGGCATGACCGGGGACGCCGTGCCCACCATCGAGACCGACCTTGGCAGCGTACAGTGCGTGCGCGCCGCCGAGGGCTGGCGCGCCTATATCCCGGCGGCCTATAACGCCTCCTCCGGTGGACACGAGGTGAACATCACGGTGAACGGCGAGACCATCACCCGCACCCTGACCGTGCTGCCGAAGGACTTTGGCACGGTGGAGGTGGAAGCCGAAGAACCCGCCCCGGAGAGCGCCAACGCCCAGTTCCGCAGCGCCATCTGGCCGCTGTACGAGGCTGCCGTCACCGCCAAGCAGTGGCAGGGCGGCTTTGTGCCCCCTGCCGAGGACTCCATGACCCTGGTGGACTACGGACAGATCAAAGTAACGGACGGCCAGCAGGGCAGCCGCTCCAACTCCACAAAGCTGTACACCATCCCCGGTGCGCCCTGCCGCGCCGCAGCCAACGGCACGGTGGTGTTCGCGGGCAATCTGGAACTTACCGGCAACACGGTGGTCATCGACCACGGCTGCGGGCTGCGCAGCTACCTGTACGGCTTGCAGGAGATTTCGGTCAGCAGGGGACAGACCGTGGAAAAGGGGCAGGCTGTGGGCGCACTGGGCGAGGAGCTGACCATGGACTTCAAGCTGGGCAGCAGAAGCGTGAACCCCCGGCTGCTGTTCCAGACCTCCGGCGGCTTGTTCTGGAAGGAAAACTGAACAAACTCCCTCAGCCTTCACTTCTGCATGGCTGGGGGAGTTTTTTGAAAAAACCTGTAACGTTTTTCCTCTTTGTGCGTTATTGGGGTGAAAGGGCACAACAAAGCCCGCAAAGGAGGAAATGACCATGAAGCTGGAATGTGACGTGATCCGCGATTTACTGCCCCTGTACGCCGAAAAGCTTGCCAGCCCCGCCAGCAGTGCGCTGGTGGAGCAGCACCTTGCAGCGTGCCCCGCCTGCCGTGCAGAGCTGGAACAGATGGAAAAACCGGTGCCGGTGCAGCCGGAACCCCAGCCGGATGCACCGCTGAAAAACATCCGCAGCAGCCTGAACCGCCGCCGTCTGCGCACCATGCTGTGCAGCTTTGCGGCAGCGCTGGCGCTGGCGGCGGTGTGCGGCTTTGGCTGGTACGGCTACACCGCCTGCGACCGGGTATCCTTTTTTGATGCACGATTGCAGGCTTCCTACCAGCAGGCGGAAAACGGTGCAAACGGTTGGGTGCTGGAGACCCGCGCCGAAGACGTATATCTGAAGCCGACCTATGCCGACTGGCACTACGAGGCCATCCGCTACCGCATCCCGTGGGTGCACGATGCCCTTGATAAAGTGCTGAAAAAGGACACAGACCTGCTCCGCAGCACCGGATGGATGCGCACTGACCACTCGGCGGTGGTGGATGCAGCGGACATGACGGTGGCGTTCAACGGTCAGGACGGTACATGGTATGCAGTGGGCAGCGAGCCTGCGGCATGGGATGAGGTCGAATGGCCGGAGTGATGCCTATGGACATTGAAACCATCTACCGGCTCTACTTCCGGGACGTCTGCCTGTTTTTGCAGGGGCTTACCCGCAGCGAAGCGCTGGCCGAGGAGCTGACGCAGGAGACCTTTTTCCGGGCGCTGGACGGCCTGAAAGACTATGACGGCAAGCAGGATGTGCGGGCGTGGCTGTTTACGGTAGCGCGCAACGCCTACTACGACCACTGCCGCCGCGCAAAGCACGCCGCCCCGCTGGAAGATGCCGAAACAAAAGCCGCCGACAGCCCGGACATTGCGCAGCTGCTGGTGGATAAAGATGCCGCCTTTACGGTGCATCAGTGTCTGCACGCGCTGGAAGAGCCTTACAAGGAGGTTTTCAGCCTGCGGGTGTTTGGCGAACTGCCCTTTGACCGCATCGGGGCGATCTTCGGCCACAATGCCGCATGGGCGCGGGTGACCTATTACCGCGCCAAGACCCGCATCCAGACCATGCTGGAACAGCGGAAATGATTGGGAATGCGCACCGCGCGAACCCTCTCAGTCACGCCTTACGGCGTGCCAGCTCCCCCGAAAGGGGGAGCTTTTTTGTGTGGCGGCAAGGTTTGCCTGTCCGGGAGTTACCCCTTCTGTGAAAAAAAGTGGCTCAGAAACGCCCGCAGGCGTTTCTGAGCCACAAATTATAATAATATTTTTTCCGCGGGTCAGGCCTTCTCAGAGGGCTTGCTCAGGTCTACGCTGCGGATGATCTTGCGCACCGGCAGGATGCTCTTGGCGTTCATGGACAGCTCGTCCACGCCCATGCGCAGGAAGGTCTCGGTCAAGGCGGTGTCGGCGCCCAGCTCGCCGCAGATGCCCACCCAGATGCCGTGGCGGTGACCGGCTTCAATGGTCATCTTGATGGCGCGCAGCACGGCGGGGTGATGGGGGTTGAAGAAGGGCTCCAGCTTTGCGTTCTGGCGGTCCAGTGCGCAGGTGTACTGGGTCAGGTCGTTGGTGCCGATGGAGAAGAAGTCGCACTCGGCGGCCAGCTCGTCCGCGATGAACACGGCGGCGGGGGTCTCGATCATGGTGCCCACTTCAATGTTCTGCCCCATCTTCACGCCCTCGGCGGTCAGCTCGGCACGGCACTCTTCCAGAACAGCCTTGGCGTCCTGCAGCTCCCGCAGGCTGGTGATCATGGGGAACATGATGCTCATGTTGCCGTAGGCGGAAGCACGCAGCAGAGCACGCAGCTGGGTCTTGAAAAAGTCCTTGCGGGTCAGGCAGATGCGGATGGCGCGGTAGCCCAGCGCGGGGTTATCCTCGTGATCCAGCTTCATATAATCCACGGTCTTGTCTGCGCCGATATCACAGGTGCGCACCACCACCTTGCGGGGTGCAAGGCTTTCCAACACCTGCTTGTAAGCCTCGAACTGGTAGTCTTCGGTGGGGAAGTCCTTGCAGTTCAGGTAGACGAACTCGGTGCGGAACAGACCCACGCCGCCGGCGTCGTTCTGCTGCACAGCGCCCACGTCGCCCATGCCGCCGATGTTGGCAAACACGTTGATGGTCTTGCCGTCCAGCGTGGTGTTGGGCTTGCCCTTCAGCTCCTGCAGCAGGGCCTGCTTTTTCTGATCTTCCTGCTGGCGCTTTTTCAGGCTCTTGAGCAGGTCGGGGGTGGGGTCAACGTAAACGCAGGCATTGTAGCCGTCCACCACAGCCATCTTGCCGTCCCAGTCGTCCTGAATGTCCTTGCACTGGATCAGGGCGGGGATGTTCATGCTGCGTGCCAGAATGGCGGTGTGGCTGTTGGAGCTGCCCTCGCGGGTGATGAAGCCCAGCAGCAGGCTTTTATCCATGCGCACGGTCTCGGAGGGAGCCAGATCCTCGGCTACCAGAATGCTGGGCTCGGTGCCCTGCAGGGAAGCGTTGTCCACCCCCTGCAAAATGTCCAGCATGGCCTGCGCAATGTCCAGCACATCGGCGCTGCGGGCCTGCAGATACGGGTCGTCCATGGCAGAGAACACTGCAGCCTGATTGTTGCCGGCGGTCTTGACGGCGTACTCGGCGCACATCTTCTGCCCGTTGATGATCTCCTTGATGGCGTCCACAAAGTCGTCATCATCCAGCATCATGGCGTGGATGTTGAACACCTCGGCGATGTCCTCGCCGGCTTCTGCCAGTGCCTTTTCATACAGGGCGGTCTGCTGCTCAATGGCCTTCTGGCGGGCAGCTTCAAAACGCTCCAGCTCTGCGGCGGTATCTGCCACAGGGGCGGTGGAAATCGCGGTATCTTTTTTCTTGTAGATCTTCAGCTTGCCAATGGCGATGCCATTGAGTACGCTTTTGCCGGTGCCTACCTGCATAGCACGTTCTCCTTCCACTTACAGCCGGGCGTGCAGCGCCCGGCGTTTTGTCAAAAAAGCCCCCGCAGTTTTCCCGCGAGGGCTCGGCTTTCAAGTCGCGGCTCAGACGTTCTCGCTCAGGAACTTCTGGATGGCCTCTGCGGCTGCTTCTTCATCATCGCCTTCGACCTTGATGGTCACGGTCTCGCCCTGCTTGACGCCCATGCCCATCAGAGCCATCAGCTTGCGCATATCGCAGCTCTTGCCGTCCTTCTCGAGGGTGGCGGTGCTTGCAAAGCCCTTCACGGTCTTGACCAGCAGGCCGGCGGGACGGGCATGGATGCCGCAGGCATCCTTAATAGTGTACTGAAATTCCTTCATAATCATTTTCTCCTTACTACTTGATCCCTCTGCCCGGGCTGCACATTCAGCCCCGGAACATGGCTTTGCCAACGGGAATCGGTATACTATTATTATAAACCCGTACCGTTTTTTTTGCACCGTTTCATATTGCCGATTTTTACAAGAATTTTTTGTTATATTTGAACATACGGATGCTACAAAAATCCGTGTTTTGTCTAATTTTTGTCGAATCGTTTGTAAAAACTAGGCAGTTTGTGCAACTGCCGGACAAGAGCTTAAAAAAGGTCGTTTTGCGGCAATGCCGTCCCTATTCCACGGGATACCCTTCTGCGTCCAGCGGCAGCTCGGTGTAGGGCGCTGCCTGCGGGGCGGCTTCGGGCTCTGTCTCCGGTTCGCCGGAGGTCTGCTGTGCGGTGCTGTCGGTCAGCTGCTCGTCGTGCCGCTCGCCCCAGTCGCCGCTGTAATCCTCGCCGGAAGTTTGTTTTGCCAGTTCGTTCTGAGCGTCCTGCAGCCCCAGCACCGTGCCGGAGGGCTTTTCCAGCAGATACGCGCCCACAGCCTTCTTTTTATACACCAGCAGCACCCCGTAGCGGCTGGTCTCGCCGTTGCTTGCCGCCGGGAGCAGCGCCGACCATTTTTCCACCGTCTTGCCCTTGTAGCGGGCAAGGTCCATGCCGCTTTGCTGCACCACCCCGTTGAAGGCGGAAAAACTGTCGTCCCACCTGCGGGGGATCTTGACCTTATCCGCCGTGATGGACGCGCCGTCCACCTCTAATCCGTAGCCGGTGAACCATGTCTGGATGTCCTGTGCGCTCTCGATACGGTTCACCGGGGCAGCCACCGCCACCGTCCGGGTACTGATGAACCGCCCCAGCATGGCGCTGAACACCACCAGCGCGCAGCACGCCGCTCCTGCTCCCAGTTTTTTCAGGCTCGTCTTGCTCAGTGTGACCACAAACATATCCCCATGCCTCCCCGCCATTTGCGCTTGCATACTCTGCCACCAGCTTATGCGGAAAAACAGGACAGTATGATAAAAACACCCCCGGTCAGCGGCGCAAGCCCTGACCGGGGGTGTTTAGTCTCTTTTACCCGATATAGCTGATATTGGCGTCCAGCTCGCCGCTGTAGCCGTTGATGTGGGCTGTTCTGGTGCCCTGCCACAGGTCGCAGCCGATGGGGCTGGAGGAAACGCCGTAGTGGGCGTTCCAGATGGTGTAGCGGCTGCGCAGGGTGTTGTAGTCCACCCGCTTGCGGTACCATGTGGTGGAGGCGTACACGCCGGGCGTGTAGCCCAGCTCCTTCACCCGCTCGCAGAAGGCGATGGCGCACTTGGTACGGTCCTCAGCGCCCAGACCGTCGGCGCGGCCGGTGCCGCCCGGGGCGGTGGAAGCCTCGGTGTCGTAGAAGATGGGGTAGTCCAGCATCCGGCCGTTCAGCGCCCAGTTGCAGCCCTCGGCCTCCTCCTGTGCTTCGGCCTCGTTCACGGCCTGCGTAAAGAAATACGCGCCCACCTTCAACCCCGCATTGCGGGCGTTGGTGAAGTGCTCCTCGAACATGGGGTCCTTGACCAGGTTTCCCGCAGCGCCGTAGCCCCGGTAGCCGATGCGGATGATGACGAAGCTCACGCCGGATTTTTTGATCTTGTTCCAGTCCAGCCCGGACTGATACTTGGACACGTCGATGCCAAAAGTTACATTGTCCTGTTTAACGCCGTTGGCGTCGAAATAATACAGCTTGCCGTCAATGGAGCGCAGACCGGTGACTTTTTTGTTGGTGTCCTGCGCATAGTAGTAGGTCTTGCCGTTCTCGGTGCGCCAGCCGGAGTAGGCCGGAGCCGGTTCCTCTTCCTTATCCTTGCTGCCGAACAGCCAGTTGAACAGCCACCGGAAAAAGCCGTTTTCGTCGGTCAGGTCGATGCACTGCGCCTCGGCATCCTCCAGTGCACCGGAATCCAGCGCCTGCTGGATCTGCTCCGGGGTCAGCAGTACGCTGTCCTCCGGGGTGTGCTGGCTGGCGGTGTCGTTCTGGGTGGTGCCGTCCGCTGCGGGAGCCTGCGGATCCTGCGCGGCCAACTCCGGGGTCTCTTCCAGCAGCATGGCAGGGGAGTTCTCCTCTTCCAGGGCAGTATCCTCAGCGGGCTGTGCCGGTGTTTCCGGTACTTCAACAGCTTTTTCTGGTGCAGCCGGTGCGATTTCGGCGGTTTCCGGTTTTTCCGATTGCGCCGGGGCAGGCTCAGCCTGCTGCGCGGTGCTTTCAACTGCCTGCTCCGGGGCGGCCGCTGTGCTCTCGGCGATCGGTGCAGGGTCAGCCGGAGCAGTCTGCTGCGGTGCTTCGGCGGTAACGTGGGGCACGACCGCGCCCACGGTCAAAGTTTCCGGCTGTGCAGACAGCAGGGTCGCTGCCCCTGCGCCGCCCACAGCCAGAACCAGCGCCATGGTCAGCGCTGCAATGGCTGTCACCGCCTTGCGGCGGGCTGTGCCGGATCGGTCAAATCGTTTTTTCATCTATCGTCTCTGCCTCCGAATCTCCCGGTGATGCAGCGCTGTGCTGCACCGGGTCTTTGCCCCTTGCCCGGGGCGGGCCCGCTTTTATTCCACGCCGCCCATGCGCTTATAATAAAAAGGACGGCGGATGATAACTTTACGCTTCCTCTAGTATACACCCGCACGCGGGGAGCCGTCAACGGCACAGCGGGCTTCTACACAAATTCTCCACCGGGGCAGTGTGTCGGAAAAAGTTCTAAATGGAATACGTTCCGGCAGGGCAGAACATTGCACAAAGCCGAAATTTCACATTTTTTCCAGCAACCTCTTGCTGTCTTGACAGGTGTATGGTATGATACAGAACATACGTTCGTAACCTTAACGATCTGTTTTGGATAGAAAGGCAAGTTTTATGTCGAAGCTGAAAGAATTTTTGGTGCGGAAGGATATCGTCATCTCTCCGCAGCGTTACCTCATTGACGCGCTGGGCGCAATGGCACAGGGCCTGTTCGCCAGTCTGCTCATCGGCACCATCATCAAGACGGTGGGTCAGCAGACCGGTCTTGCACTGCTGGTGGATCTGGGCGGCTACGCTACGGCCATGAGCGGCCCCGCCATGGCCTGTGCTATCGGCTGGGCACTGCATTGCCCGCCGCTGGTGCTGTTCAGCCTGATCACCGTGGGCTACTCGGCCAATGCGCTGGGCGGTGCAGGCGGCCCGCTGGCTGTGCTCATCATTGCCATCGTGGCGGCAGAGCTGGGCAAGGCTGTGAGCAAGGAGACCAAGGTGGACATCCTTGTCACCCCGCTGGTGACCATCTTTGCAGGCGTCGGGCTTTCCATGCTCATCGCCGCCCCCATCGGTGCAGCCGCAAGTCAGGTGGGCACTCTTATTATGTGGGCTACCGAGCAGGCTCCGCTGGTCATGGGCATTCTGGTGTCGGTCATCGTGGGTGTGGCACTGACCCTGCCCATCTCCTCCGCTGCTATCTGCGCCGCACTGGGTCTGACCGGCCTTGCAGGCGGCGCTGCCGTGGCGGGCTGCTGCGCCCAGATGGTGGGCTTTGCCGTGATGAGTTACAAGGAGAACGGTGTAGGCGGCCTTGTCAGTCAGGGGCTGGGCACCAGTATGCTGCAGATGGGCAACATCATCAAGAATCCCCGCATCTGGATCGCCCCCACGCTGGCCAGTGCCATCACCGGCCCGCTGGCTACCTGTCTGTTCCACTTTGAGATGAACGGCGCGGCGGTCTCCTCCGGCATGGGCACCTGCGGTCTGGTGGGGCAGATCGGCGTCTACACCGGCTGGGTCAGCGATATTGCCGCCGGTACCAAGGCTGCCATCACCCCCATGGACTGGGCTGCCATGGTGCTGCTGTGCTTTGTACTGCCCGCCGTGCTCAGCGTGGTGTTCTGCGAGGTGGAGCGCAAGCTGGGCTGGATCAAGGACGGCGATTTGAAGCTGAACTAAATAGTTATAGTTAAACCACCGGAGCGTCTGCGGATGCTCCGGTGGTTTGTTTTGCGGGGGACGAACCCTCTCAGTCTCGCATACGCTCGACAGCTCCCCCAAACCCTATGAAAAAATACACTCAAATTGCATAAAATACGCATATATTTAAAAATATTTGCATAAAGATACAGATTGAACCAAAAGAAAAGTGAAACGGGCGCTATGTTTGGCAGTTTTTAGCATTGACGGAAAACCCGCGCTGCGTATAATAAAAGCATCAACCGCAAACGAAAGACAGAGGATGCGAAGGGAAAGTACGCATCAGAGAACAAAAGTGTATTTTTATTAAAAGGAGCGCGTTTATCATGAAAAAGGAAAACATCAAAAAAGTTGTGCTGGCTTACTCCGGCGGTCTGGATACCTCCATCATCATTCCCTGGCTGAAGGAAAACTACAACAACTGCGAGGTCGTTGCTGTTTCCGGTGACGTGGGTCAGGGCACCGAGCTGGACGGTCTGGAAGAAAAGGCCAAGGCTACCGGCGCATCCAAGCTGTATGTGCTGGACCTGAAGAAGGACTTTGTGGAGAACTACATCTTCCCCACCCTGAAGTTCGGCGCAAAGTACGAGGACTACCTGCTGGGCACCAGCTTTGCACGTCCGTGCATCGCCAAGGCACTGGCTGATATCGCCATCAAGGAGGGTGCAGATGCCATCTGCCACGGCTGCACCGGCAAGGGCAACGATCAGGTGCGTTTTGAGCTGACCCTCAAGGCCCTGTGCCCGGATATGGCCATCATCGCTCCGTGGCGTGAGTGGGACATCGAGAGCCGTGACGAGGAGATCGACTACGCCGAGGCGCACAACATCCCCCTGAAGATCAACCGCGAGACCAACTACTCCAAGGACAAGAACCTGTGGCATCTGAGCCACGAGGGTCTGGATCTGGAGAACCCCGCCAACGAGCCCCAGTACAATAAGCCCGGCTTTCTGGAGCTGGGTGTCAGCCCCGAGCAGGCACCCGATGTTCCCACCTATGTGACCATCCACTTTGAAAAGGGCATCCCCACTGCCGTGGACGGCAAGGAGATGGGCGCTGTGGAGCTGGTGGAGTACCTGAATAAGCTGGGCGGCGCAAACGGCATCGGTCTGCTGGACATCGTGGAGAACCGTCTGGTGGGCATGAAGAGCCGCGGCGTGTACGAGACCCCCGGCGGCGCCATCCTGTACAAGGCCATCGACGTGCTGGAGACCATCACGCTGGATAAGGAGAGCGCTCACTTCAAGGCACAGCTGGCACAGAAGTACGCCGATATCGTCTACAACGGCCAGTGGTTCACCCCGCTGCGCGAGGCACTGGATGCCTTTGCCGACAGCCTTGAGAAGACTGTGACCGGTGATGTGAAGCTGAAGATCTACAAGGGCAACATGATCAACGCCGGTGTGACCTCTCCGTTCACCCTGTACGATGAGCAGACCGCTTCCTTCGGCGTCGATAAGGATTACGACCAGTCCGATGCCACCGGCTTCATCAACCTGTTCGGCCTGTCCATTAAGGAGCGCGCAAAGCTGTCCAAGAACTGGCCGGAGGTCAAGTAATCGCAACATT